>Ga0187892_10002516_pt1 | contig 36359 bp, 24 predicted proteins | sample MA1701073metaG_FD_139345 | JGI IMG/M metagenome (GOLD analysis project Ga0187892, IMG submission 139345) | Bio-ooze microbial communities from a basaltic lava cave in the Kipuka Kanohina Cave System on the Island of Hawaii, USA - MA170107-3 metaG ... | reverse complement strand
CGGCGCCGCGGGCTCCAACCAGTTTGCAGCTCAACGGGCTACCGGCGAAGCCGGCTGACTTGGAATGACGCGCTGTGTGGCTGAGGAAGGAGCACAAAACCCCCGGTTTGATCCGGCCAACGCCGTTGTTCAGCCGCGTCCCAGACGCGCGAAGCGCGGCTGGGACGTCGGCTGGAACAACTTGTTGGGCAGCGTTAGTGCCGACCGCGTGGCTACTTCGCCAAGCCGAGCTGTTTCATGAAGTCTTGGCTGTCCCAGAACAGCCATTCATGATCCATTGTCCCGTTCTTCCAGTGGCCAATCGTGGCCATGGTAATGGCGAAGCGCTTGCCTGTAGGCGCGATTGCTGTGCCGTCGGCGAGCGGCATAGGCTTGCTGAAAGTGCCAGTCATGACTCCGGTCGCAGTTGTCCAGGAGCCGGATCCGAACCGTATAGGATGAACTTTGATGGTGATGTCGGGTGCGTAAACGAACATGGCTTTGAGATCTTCGGTGTGTTTCTCAATGCCCTTGGTCTCATGACCGTCTGGCCAGGTTACGACGATGTCTTTGGCATGGCTCTCGCCCAGTCGCTCCCACTTCTGGTTGGAGAAGACGTCGAAGTCCAGCGTGTCGAATACCTTTAAGTTCTTTTCCACAGCGGACGCCTGCTTCTCATGAGCAGGTGCCGGATACATTGGATGTTCGACCGGGGATTGGTCCGAAGCCCGAGCTGCAAACGCTGTGACGATGAAAGCGGCCATGCTGATCCTAGCAAGTGTGGTGTGTTTCATGTGATCTCTCCTTTCGTGGCGATTAGTGGTGAACGCTCAGCATCATGCTGACGGTGGTGCACCGCACTTCTCTACTCTGCGCTGCCCAACTCACATTCGACTGGGCGGCGGATTGCGATATCTCGTGTGATGGGCCGATCTGCCAACGGATGTGGCTGGTCGGCCGGAGCCGCCCAAGTCCCACCGCCCCCGAGAGATCGCGCCCGTGGGGGCTGTGGGTCGCTAAATGATTATGCTGCAAGAGGCGCTGGATAAGAAGGGGGAATAAACGAGAGAGCCGGTCCTTAGAGACGCTCACCGGGGCTGGAGGGGGCCGCTCGCGGGAGGGACAGGGCCAGGTTGCAGGCGCTCATTAGGTTTAGCCGGTACTCGGGCGTCGTGCGCAGGGCACGGGCGAGCTGCCGGGCCATCTGGTGGGTGACGTCGAGGCGGCCCGCGAGCAGGGCCTCGAGCTGGCGGGGCGGCATCCTGATCTGCCGGGCCAGCCTGGTCCGGGTCAGGCGGTGCGGTTTGAGGAACTCCTCGCGGAGCACTTCGCCGGGGTGAGTCGGGATGCGCGCGCTGGGGATCACGACGCGGGATCCTCGCGGGTGAGTCCGATGCCGGAGTCGCCGGGGCCGCGCCAGTGAAAGAGCAGCCGCCAGGCTCCGTGAACCGCCATGCTGAAGGGCGCGTCCAGGCCGCTGGAGAGGGCTTCGAGGCTGCTGCTGGCCGGGGCCGATCGGAGATCGGCCAGGGTCATGGCGGACTGGACCATATCCATCCTGCGCCGGGCGATGCGCTGGAGCCGGCGCGGCAGCGCGCGCGCCCGGCCTGACCGGAGGCCGTGATAGACGGCCCGGGTCAGCTCGTCTGCGAACGGGTCGTTCATGGAAGAGTGCCTCCCAGCCTGTCGAGGGGGCTGCGCACGGCGCCGTAGCCGCGGTTCACGATGTGGGTGTAGATCATCGTTGTGCTGACGTCGGCATGTCCGAGCAGCTCCTGCACGGTGCGGATGTCGTAGCCGTCCTCGAGCAGATGCGTCGCAAACGAGTGGCGCAGTGTGTGCGGGCTGGCGGGCCGGGCGATGCCGGCGCGCAGCACGGCTTCGTGAAAGCTGCGCTGCAGGACCGATTCGTGCAGGTGATGCCGCCGGCGCTGGCCGGTCTGCCGATCCACATAGAAGCGCGTGGCGGGAAAGACCCACTGCCAGCCCCAGGAGCGCCCGGCATTGGGATACTTGCGCGCCAGCGCGTCGGGCAGCTCCACCCAGCCGGCGCCGCGCTGCACGTCGCTGTCGTGCATGGCGCGCACCGTCTCGAGCTGGCGCCGCAGCGGGTCCTCGGCAGCCGCAGGCAGCAGGCTGACGCGGTCCTTGTCCCCCTTGCCGGCCCGCACGATGAGGCTGCGGCGGGAAAAATCAAGATCCTTCACGCGCAGGCGCGCGCACTCCATCAGCCGCAGGCCGGCACCATACAGCAGCGTGGCCATCAGGCCGGGCGTTCCGGGCATCAGTCCAAGCACCTGGCGCACCTCGTCGCGCGTGAGCACCGTGGGCAGGCGCCGCCGCGGCCGGGCCCGCACCACATCGTGAACGCGCGGCAGCTCGACGTGCAGCACCTTGCCGTAGAAAAACAGCAGCGCGGCGAGCGCCTGGTTCTGCGTGGAAGGCGCCACGCGGCCGCGCACGGCGAGTGACGTCAGGAAAGCGGCGATCTCGAGCTCGCCCATCTGCATGGGGTGGCGCTTGCCATGAAAGATGATGAACCGGCGGACCCATCCCTCGTAGGCCGAGCCGGTGCGCCGGCTGTAATGATGGACGCGGATGGTGTCGCGCATCCGGGCCATCAACCCCGGCGCGCGTGGCGGAGTCTGCCCCTGCATGTGGTGCATGTGATGATGGCCTCGCCAGTGCGGCAGCGTGACGATGCAGGGTGCACCACTATAGAGATGTCCGGCGATCATCGCAACGTCACGGCCCGCTTCGTTGTGGCGTCCGCGCGCCGATGATCAGTGCCACGGCTGCGACGATCACGATGGTGGCAACCAGTGTGCGCGCGGTGAGCGGCTCGCCCGCCACCGTGAAGCCCAGCAGCACCGCGACCAGGGGATTGACATAGGCATACGTGGCCACGCGCGCCGGCGTGGTGACCGACAGCAGCCAGCTGTAGGCGGTGAAGGCCACCACGGATCCCAGCAGCGTGAGGTAGGCAAGACAGGCGATCCCGCGGGCGGTGATCGCCTGGGGGTCCAGGCGGGCCGGCTCTCCTGCCAGCGTGCCAGCCAGGAAGAGCAGCACGCCACCGCACAGCATCTGCATCGCCGCGGTCTGGGCCAGAGAGGATCCCCAGCGCATCGAGCGCGAGGCGACCGAGCCCAGCGCCCAGCAGAACGATCCGCACAGCAGCACGATCGCCCCGGCGGGATCCACCCTGCCCGCCCCGAGAAGATCAGTGGGCTCCATCAGCAGGCCGAGGCCTCCCATGCCCAGCGCGATACCCAGCATCACGCGGCCGGTGAGCGCCGCCCCCTGCCTGCGCAGGGAATCCAGCAGCACCATGTAGAGAGGGATCGCCGCCAGCATCAGGGCGATGAGCCCCGACGGCACGCGCCGGGAGGCCCAGACGACCGAGCCGTTGCCGCCCAGAAAGAGCAGTCCGCCCACCAGCGCGCTTCCCTTCCAGTCGGCGCTCGCGGGCCGCTCGCCGTGCCGCAGCCGGCGCCAGGCGTACAGGATCAACCCCGCCGCCAGGAAGCGCGTTCCCGCCATGAAGAAGGGCGGCATCTCCATCACGGCGTACTTGATCGCCAGGAAGGTGGAGCCCCAGACGAAGTAGATGGCGGCGAATCCCGCCGCCAGCCGCGCGCGCGAGGGGTGCGCTCCGGCGGGCATCAGAAGATCTGACGCCACCAGGTCTGCAGGCAGACGATCTGCCAGACCTGTCCTGCCAGGGCCGGCGAGGGGGCCGCATCCTCGAAGCGCTTGCGCAGCAGCGCCAGCGCTGCCGGGTCGAAGATCCCCTGCTGGCGCACAAAGACCGGCTCGAAGGCGGCCTCGACCAGCGCGCGCAACGGCCCTTTGAGCCAGCGGGCCACCGGAGTCTGGAACCCCTGCTTGCGCCGGTAGATCAGATCACGCGGCAGGATCGCCTCGGCAGCTTTGCGCAGCAGGTGCTTTCCCCGGCCGCGCACCAGCAACTGATGGATGGGAATCCGTCCGGCCCAGTGCGCGAAGGCAGCCTCCAGAAAAGGCGAGCGGCACTCCACACCATGCGCGCTTGCCATCTTGTCGGATTTCATCAGGAGGTCTTCGGGCAGTCCGTGGATGCTGTCGAGCCGCACGGCGGCTTCCACCGAGCCGCCGCGTTTCCACTCGACGGGCGCCGCCAGGTAGCTGGCATCGGCCGCCGTGGCATCAAGCCGCCGGCGGAAGTCCGGCGCGTAGATCGCCGCGCGCTCCGCGGGAGTCCACTTCTGCCGGATGCGCAGGTAGCGGGCGGCGGGCGGCAGGTCGGCGAGCGCCGCCAGGTGCCGCAGCTTGCGCGTCGGCAGCAGGGCGCGCGCCAGGCGCGGCAGCCGCTCGAGGTGGTCGAGGCGGTGCATCCTCCGGAACCAGTGATCGCCCACCAGCAGCGCGTCGGCGGCATCCCCGGTGAAGATCACGGGGGCCGCGCGGGAGGCCTCCTGTGAGAGCAGCCACGTGGGGATGCAGGCCGCGTCGGCCATCGGCTCATCGAGATGGAAGATGACGCGGCCCACCAGGTCCGGATCCACGTCGGTGAGCCGGATCAGATGATGCTCGGCCTCGACGAGCCGCGCGATCCTCAGCGCGTGCTCTGACTCATCAAGGCGCTCGTCGGCGAAGCCCGCTGAGAAAACCGGCAGCCTGCGAAATCCCTCGCGCGCCAGCAGCGCGACCACCAGGCTCGAGTCCAGGCCGCCACTGAGGAAGGCCGCGATGGGACCCGAGGCAGGAAGCCGCCGGCGCAGCCCTTCGCTGAGCCGCTCGAGCATGTCGGCCGGAGTGGCGCGCTGGCGCGATCTGTCGGGCAGCGTGAAATAGCGCAGCGACTCGGGAGCCACCGCCACGCCTGCCCGCACATTAAAGATGATGCAGTGGCCCGCCGGGACTTTCTGGACTTTCTGGTGAATCGTCGATGGCGCCGGGATGTAGGTGAAGCTCAGGTAGGCATCGACCGCCTCGGGAGAAACCGACGCATCGGGAACCATCCCCGCGGCCCGCAGCATCTTGATCTCGGAGGCAAAGGCGATTCCGTCGGGGGTGCGCGTCCAGTAGAGGGGCTTTTCGCCGAATCGATCGCGCACCAGGACGAGACGCTCCGCAGCGGCGTCCCAGACCACGGCGGCGAAGGCGCCCTGCAGGCTCTCTGCAAAGTGCGCCGCGTCGCCGAGCGCGGCGACCCAGGCCTCGCGCGCCGCCGCCTCGTCATGCTGCCGGCTGTCGATCCAGACGGATGACGAAGGCCGCTGCCGCAAATCAACCTGAGCGCAGAAACGACCCGTCGCGAGGCCGGCAGACATCGAGTCTGTGAAGCTCAGGTGCCGCGCTTGGTGTGATAGCGCGGCAGGCCGTCGTCGAGCCGGATCCAGGGAAGCATCCGATCGGCCCAGACATGATCGCGCGGCGTCACCAGCCCCGGCTCGTCCAGGCTGGCCGCGGTGACATCCACGGTGCTCGGGCTTTCGACCGTCTCATACGTGAGCTGCGTGCCGCACCCCGTGCAGAAGCGGCGCGTCACCCCTGGGCGCGTGACGCAGGAGCCCGGCTCCCCCGCCGTCCACCGGAAGTCGCTCACGTTCATCTCGGCCCAGGTCACAAACGGCGCTCCGCTGGTGCGCCGGCAGTGGATGCAGTGGCAGTGCGTGACTCTCCTGGGCTCCCCGGTCGCCTCATACCGGACCGCCCCGCAGAAACAGCCCCCTTCGAGCTTCATACCGCCTCCCTTGCCCGATCGACCGTCATGCTACCAGATGCAGGCGGCGGGAAACCGCCCCGGGGGATAGACCGTGCCGGGTTCGGGCATTATGTTGGGGCGCATGCGCATCCACCTCATGGGGATCTGCGGGACGGGCATGGGGTCGCTGGCAGGCCTCCTCGCCGAAGCCGGCCACCAGGTCCAGGGCTCCGACGAGCATGTCTACCCGCCGATGTCCTCGATGCTCGAATCGCTCGGCATCTCAATCAAACAAGGCTATCGTTCGGCGAACCTGACACCAGAACCCGACCTGGTCATCGTGGGCAACGTGATCGGCCGTGCCAACCCCGAGGCCCAGGCGCTGCTGGCCTCCGGCATCGAGCACCTCAGCATGCCCCAGGCGCTGGGCCGCTTCTTCCTGTCGCAGCGCCACTCGATCGTCGTGACCGGCACGCACGGCAAGACCACCACCTCGGGCATGCTGGCCAGGCTGCTGGAGCTGGCCGGCCGCGACCCGTCGTACCTGGTCGGCGGCGTGCTGCAGGATGCCGGCCGGTCGTACCGGCTGGGCGGCGGGCCCGAGTTCGTCATCGAGGGGGACGAATACGAGACGTCGTTCTTCGACAAGGGATCCAAGTTCCTGCATTACATGCCGCGCACGGGGATCCTGACTTCGGTGGAGTACGACCATGCCGAGATGTTTCCTTCGCTGGAAGCGGTCGTCGAGGCTTTCGCGAAATTCGTCGCCCTGATCCCGCCGGCTTCAGAAGGAGGCCGGCTGGTGGTCTGCGCCGACGATCCGCTGGCCATGCAGCTGGCCTCTGCCTGCCGCGGCGAGGTGATCCCCTACGGGCTGTCTTCCGCCGCGCGCCTGCGCGGCCGGCCGATCGAAGCCGGCCCGGCGGGCCAGCGTTTCGAAGCGTTCGAGGACGGCGCCTCGCTGGGCGCGTTCGAGATGCAGCTCACCGGGCATCACAACCTGCGCAACGCCCTGTCGGTGATCGCGGTGGCGCGCGGCCTGGGCCTGTCAGCCGACGCGATCCGGGCCGGGCTGGCCGGCTTCACCGGCGTGAAGCGCCGGCAGGAGGTGCGCGGTGTGGCCAGCGGGGTGACGGTGATCGACGACTTCGCCCATCATCCCACGGCGGTGCGCGAGACGATCGCGGCGATCCGCGCGCGGCATCCACATGGGCGCCTCTGGGCGGTGTTCGAGCCGCGCACCAACACGACGCGGCGCGATGTCTTCCAGGAGGAGTACGGGCGGGCGTTTGCGGGCGCCGACGAGGTGCTGATTGCTCCGGTCGATCATCCCGAGCGGGCCCCCGAGGGGCGCCGCCTCGATCCGCAGCGGCTCGTGCAGGACATCCAGAATGGCGGGGTGACGGCCACTTTCGCCGCGCGCGGCGTGACGGAGCTCGTGGCGCTGTTGTCGGAGCGGGCGCGCCGCGGCGACGTCGTCCTGATCATGAGCAACGGAGGCTTCGGCGGGATCCACGACAAGCTGCTGTCGTCACTCGCCTCACGGGCGATCAGCCCCGGCCAGTCGCCGCAGACTCGCTGAACAGCGCTGCCAGAGCACGCCCCGTCGCCGGGATGCTGAAGCTCTCTTCGACGACGCGCCGTCCCGTCCGGGCGCAGCGCTCCCGCAGCGCGCCATCCGACATCATCCGCGCGAGTGCTTTCGCCAGCGCCGCCGCGTCGCGCTCGGGCGCCAGCAGGCCGCTCTCGCCGTCGCGCACGGCCTCCGGAATCCCCGAGATATCCGTGGAGACGACCGGCACCCCCGAGGCCAGCGACTCGAGGATGGTGTTGGGGATCCCGTCGCGATCCTGGTTGGCCAGCACCACGCAGGCCAGCACGAAGGTCCCCGATCCGGCCAGCGCTGCGGGGATCCGATCGTGGGAGATGGCGCCCATGAGCGACACTTCATCAGCGAGGCCCAATTCGACGATGCGCGCTTCGATCGCCGCGCGCTGATCCCCTTCCCCGTAGATCCTGAGCTGGAAGGGCCTGCCTTGTGATTTCAGGGAGGCGAGCGCATCGAGCAGATAAGGGAAGCCTTTCTTTTCCTTGAGCCGCGTGATGCAGACGAGCTGGTCGGGCTGCGCCGCCTTGCCGAAGGCAAATCGCTCCAGGTCCACGCCGTGATAGACGCGGCGCACCTTGCCCGGGTCAACGCCGAGCCCCTTGATGTAGCGCTCGTTGAACCCGGTGCAGGTGGCCACGAAGGTGGCGGCGCGGATCTTCTCGCGCAGCCGGCCGGGATTCGTGTAGAGATCGTTGGCGTGCCCGGTGAACGAGAAGGGCAGCCCGAGGCAGGCGGCCGCGGCCATGGCGGCGTCGGCCAGGTAGTCACCGTGCTGTGCGTGGATGTGGCGCGCGCCGCTGCGCCGGATCCGGCGCGCCAGGAAGAACACTTCCATGAGGTGCGCGCCGCGCGCCATCCGCCCTCCCAGCTTCAGCGCGGTCCGCAGCCCGCGCACGAATCCCGCGGGCGAGCGCAGCAGGCAGGCGGCGCCGCTGACAAGTGCCTCGAATGACGAGCCCCGGGGAACGTAGGTGGTCCTGCCGATCCAGGGGGCCAGTCCCGCAAGCCCCGCCACGTCGGGAAGGGGCGCCTTGAAGGAGTACAGGTCCAGATCGACGCCGGCCTGCGTGAGCCCGCGGACTTCGTTGAGGACCCAGCCGCCTCCCCAGCGCGGGAAGCGGTTGGCGACGTAGGCGACCTTCATGCCGTCGCGGTCACGCCGAGGCTCACGCCTTGAGCACCGCCACGGGCCGCATCCGGACCGCCGGCCGCGCGATCCCTCCGGAAGCAGCCACGGACATCACCTCGTCGATCCCCTCGTCGGAGAGATGCTCCAGGATCTCCGGGGCGCGCTGCGCGTAACTGTAGCGGCGCGTGGTGCGGCCGGGGCGCGCCGAGAGGTATCCCGATGCCTGGAACCGATCCACCGTGCGGCCCGCGCCGTGATCCACCGAGTAGAGCGACTCCGAGGCGCCGTCGCAGCCCACCACCACGTATGACGACGTGCGCGCGGTGCCCGGCACCATCACCGGCTGGCCGAGCTGGCGGTAGGGGTGTCCCTCCGGCATTCCCGCCGGCCCGACGGTGCGCGCCGCGTTGTGGCGGTGGACCCAGAGCTGCCGGCCGCCGATCCGCTCGCGCATGATGGTGTTGTGGGACAGATCAGCCACGATCCTCAGCGCGAGGTCTTCCGACCCGGTGGCATGCCGCAGAGCTTGCTGGATGAGTCCGGTCACCGCCACCCGGTTGGCGTAGCCGAAGTTGGCGGCCAGCTTCAGCGTCAGGGCGAGTTTTTGTCCCTCACGGGATGCCGCCGGCACGGCGATGTAGTCCTGCTTGGAAAAATGCATCGCCCAGCGCCGCCGCAGATCCCCGAGGCTGCGCACGTCGCGCATGAAGTGCAGCTTCAGCTTGCGGGCCATCAGGTGAATACGCCGCTTCGGCTCGGTCTTGCGCCGCCAGGCGTAGAGCCGGCCCAGATCGTGGCCGAGACGCTCCGAGCCGGTGTGGAACATCATGACCAGGCCGCCGGGAGCCAGACCGAGGGCGCGGGCGGCGGGCGGATCCAGGACCTCCTCGACCACCTGCAGCTCCAGGAAGTGATTGCCGCCGCCGATGTAGGCAAACGACCAGCGCCCCATCTCGAGGCTTTCGTTGTCGGCCACCGCCTCCAGCTCGTCGCGCGTGGGCTCTTCGCCCGCCAGTGTGTTGCCCGATGCCTCGATGGTGGCGCACAGCGCCGGGTCCAGGCCGTAGCGCTGCGCCGCGGCGGGCGCGCCGCCGGCGCAGAAGCGGATCACCTCGTCGCGCGACAGCTCGGGGCTGCGCCTGCGGCGCGGGATCGTCTCGCGCAGGGCGTCCATCAGGCGGTCCAGGAAGTCATCGGACAGATCGCGCTGGGTGAGCGGTGTGGCGAGCAGGTTCATGCCGCAGTTCTGCGAGGGAGACGAGAAGGCCATCACGATGTCGTCGCGCGTGGCCACGGCGGTGGATGACGGGGTTTCGAGCCGCTCCTTCCAGTGAAGGTCGGGCAGCGCCACCACCGGCGCCGCGACCCACGGCAGTCGCGACACCATCATGAGCCGCTCGAAGGCGGCCGGCTCGGGCGGGCAGCGCTCGCCGGCATAGAGCCGGACTCCCGCGCCGCGGCCATCCGCGACCACGCGCGGCACGGCCGGCGGCGCCTGATTCGCCAAGCTGCTCACTGACGCCCCTCCGCTGTCCGCGACAGCCTGCCGGCTGTGGCGGCGATTGATTCTCCCGCGCCGATGGTCACGATGTAGCAGCGCGCCGTCGAGACCAACCGCGCCATCGCCGCGCGGGGGGCCGCCGGTATTGCACCCGATTCCGCTGCAATCATGCTCAGCAATGCCGAGCACGGCCGGTAGTCCTTGATCTCGCGCGCCAGGTCGTTGCCGCATGACAGAAGCTGCGAGGCCTTGTCTGGATCGATCGGGATCATAGCCGGTTGGGAGCCGAAGCGGAGAAAAAAAAGCGCCGTGGGGGTGGCGGCCGGGATGGTGCGCGCCGCGCCGACGGTCCAGGTGGGCTTGGGATGCGCGGTGAGCGGCAGCTTGCTGCGCGCCAGCTCGACCCCCTCTTCGCCCACGCCGGCCACCGCGCTCTCGTCCAGGCGCAGCGGCTCGGGCATGGCGTAGATCCGCTCGTCATCGTGCAGCAGCAGGTTGTCCGACAGCAGCCGGGCTCCCGGGTGACTGAGCAGCGCCATCGCCAGGGTGGACTTTCCCACGCCTCCCATCCCCGACAGCATCGCGGTGGCCCCGGACGGAAGCGTCACCGCGGAGGCGTGCGCCAGGCCCCAGCCGCGCGTGCGCTCCATCTTCCAGGCGATCGGGTAGTAGGCCATGAAGTACATCAGCTTGAAGAAGAGCCGGTCGCGCTTGCGCTGGACGCGGCCGGGCCGCATGTACTCGAGCGTCCGGATGGCGCCGCGCGGCGCGTAGGCGCAGACTGCGCGCAGCTTGAGCCGCGTGCCCAGGTCGCCCCCCATCTCCAGCTCGAACGTCAGCTCCGGGAAGTCGGGGACGCGGTTCCAGCGCGCCCGGATCCCTCCCGACTCGCGCGGGGCCAGCAGCAGACCGCGGCCCGCCTTCTGCTGGCCGGCCAGGGCGGCGCCGGACGGGCGGCGCGTCTCCGCCACCGCCTGCTCGCCCCAGCGCCAGGAGGCCTCCACCTCGATGTCGGCCTGCTGGGTCGCGCCGCGGGCGGCCTCGAAGTGCGCCTTGACAAAGGCGCTCAGCTCGGGGGTGTCGGTGGCGATCGAGACGGAGAGTCCGTGCAGGTCGAAGTGGACGTCCTTCATGCCTCGGGCCGCAGCGCGCCGGCGCCGGCGGGCGTCTCGGCCTGATCGCGGAACTGCATCTCGTAGAGCCTGCGGTACAGCCCGCCACGCGCCAGCAGCTCCTGGTGTGTCCCCTGCTCCACGAGCCGGCCCGCTTCCATGACGACAATCCGATCGGCGTGCAGGATCGTGGAGAGACGGTGGGCGATGACGATCGTGGTGCGCCCTTCGACGAACTTGTCCATCGCGTCCTGGATGAGCCGTTCGCTTTCGGTGTCGAGCGACGAGGTGGCCTCGTCCAGCAGCAGGATCGCCGGGTCCCTCATGACGGCGCGGGCCAGCGCGATCCGCTGGCGCTGGCCGCCCGACATCATCACGCCGCGGTCTCCGACGATGGTCTGGTAGCCGTTGGGCAGGTCCTTGATGAACTCGTGGGCGTGCGCGGTGCGGGCGGCGGCCTCGATCTGCTCCGGGGTTGCCTCCCGCTCGCCGAAGGCGATGTTGCCCGCGATGGTGTCATGGAACAGGACCGGCTCCTGCGTGACGAAGCCGATCTGCCGCCGCAGCGAGTTGAGCGTCACCGAGCGGATGTCCACGCCGTCGATCAGGATCTCCCCCTCCCTCACGTCGTAGAAGCGGGGCAGCAGATTCATCAGCGTTGACTTGCCGGCGCCCGACGGCCCCACCAGCGCGATGAACTCTCCCCTGCGGATGGTGAGGCTCACGTCGCGCAGCACCGGAGCCGCCACGTCGTAGTGGAACGACACATGCCGCAGCTCGACGCTCTCGCGCAGCGGCCCGATCGCCGGCGCCCCGGGCGCTTCGCGCAGCTCGGGGACGCGGTCCAGCTCCTTGAAGACGTCCACCGCACCGGTGATGCTTTCCTGGATCTCGGTGACGGCGTTGTTGATCTTCTTGACCGGCGAGTAGCACGCCACCATGCCGGCGTAGAAGGTGATGAAGTCGCCGGGGGTCATGTCGCCGCGCAGCACCGCGACGCCCCCCAGCAGCAGGAAGATGATCACGAAGCCGGCCGAAAAGATATCCACCACCGGCTGGAGCATCGACTTGGCGCGCGCCCCGCGCATGTCGTAGCGGAACGCCTGGTCGTTGGCCTCGGCGAACCCCTCGCGCGCGTGATCCTCCATGACGAACGCCTTGACGATCCGGATGCCGTCGATGCTGCGCTGGAGCATCTGGACCATGTTGGCGCGCTGGCGCAGCGACCGGTCCGTGGAGCGGCGGATCAGCTTGCCCGTGATCATGATCACCGCCCAGTTGAGCGGGAAGATCAGAATGCCGATGAGCGCCAGGCGGAAGTTGATGGAAAACGCCAGCGTGAGCGCGCCCACCACCATGAGCGGCTCGGTCACGATCTCGCTCAGGATCGCCGTCATCCCCTTCTGCATCTGGTTGAGGTTGTTGGTGAACTTGGAGATGATCACGCCCGTCTTGCGCTTGTCGAAGTAGCTCACCGACTGGGCGATGAGCGACTCGAACAGCTGCTGGCGCAGGTCCACCATCGACTTCTTGGACAGCCAGTTCGACCAGTAGTTCTTGGAGTAGAAGGCGAGGCTCTTGAGCAGCGTGATCGCGAGAATCACGCCCGAGATGATGAAAAGCGCCCTGTACTTGTTCGCGAAGACCTTCGCTTCCAGCCACGCGGCGATCTCGCGGCCGGGGGACTTGCGCCAGAACTTTCCCGCGAACATCACGTGGCCCTGGCCCGGCTTGACCACCAGGGTGGCGGTGACCTCCTCGCCCGGCCCGAGGGTCGCGGGGACGCCCTCCGGGGGCATCTCCACTTTGGCTTTCCACTCGCGCCCCACCACGTCGGCCTCGAGCGTCACGCCGTCGCGCGGCATCGCGCCCCGGTTCCTCAGGACGATCGGGATGCGGATCTGCTCCTCGGCGCGGAACCCCTCCAGCACGAGCGTGTCGTCATCGAAGAGCTTCCAGTCGCGCTCCATCTTCGAGCGCCATCCTTCGGGCATCTTCGGGCGGATCCGGATGCCGTCGATCTTCTGACCCGACGCGTCGCGCACTTCCAGTCCGACGCGCAAGTCGGCTTCCTCGGTGGCAAACAGTGTGTCGAACAGCGGCTTCATCGCGCCCAGCGAGCCCACCGACAGGACGGCGGTGAGCACCGAGAGCACCAGCACCTGTATCGCCCGCCACTTGTAGGGCAACAGGTAGACGAGCATGCGGCGGTAGAGCTTCACACGATCCTCCCCGCCAGCGGGCCGGGCGCCTCGGCGCGCCGCGCGCGCCGGCTGCCGGTGAGGGCCGCCTCGTAGGCGCGCAGCGTCTGATCGGTCAGCCGGGAGATGCTGTACCTCTCTCCCACCTGGAGCTGCGCGTCATGCGCCATGCGGCGCGCGCTCTGTCTGTCCAGCAGCAGCCGACCGAGCGCGGCGGCCAGGGCGGCCGCGTCGCCCGGAGGCACGACCAGCCCCGTGACGCCGTCGTTGATGAGCGAGCGCGCCCCGCCGATGTCGGAGGCCACCACCGGCACGCCCAGCGCCATCGCTTCCTTGATGGAGGCCGAGGAGGCGTCGCACCCCACCGACGGCAGCACGGCGATGTCGAAGGCTGCCTCGACTTCATTGATGTCGGCGCGAAACCCCAGAAAGTGAACGCGCCCGGCCAGGCCCAGCTCGACCGCCTGCGCCTTGAGCTGAGCTTCCAGCGGCCCCAGGCCGGCAAAGACCAGCCGCAGCTGGGGCTGGCCGGCTGCCAGCATGGACACCGCGCGCATCAGGAAGATGTGGCCCTTGTCGGCGACCAGCCGGCCCGCCACGCCCACCACTGCATGCTGCTCGCCAAGGCCCAGCTCGGTGCGTACGCGCGCGCCGGAGACGCCGGGGTGGAAGAGATCGGCGCGGAAAGCCGACGGAATCACCGAGATCATCCCGTCGCTGAGCGCGCCGCTGGAAAGGAAGGGGGCATACTGCTGCCGGATGCTCTCGTCCACGATCACGAGATGGTCGATCAGCCGCCCGTAGAGCAGCCGGTTGGCAAGGCCCGTGCGCACGCGCTTGGTGTTGTGGCGCGTCATGACGAGGCAGGAGGGCAGGCCGCCGATCATCCGCGCGCCGGCGGTCACCCATGTGTCCTGCGAGCCGTGCACATCCACGATGTCGAAGCGCGCGCGGCGCAGCAGGGACATCATGCGCGACACGTCGCGGCTGAAGGAGGCGACATGGGCGGGAGGCCGGAACGCGAATCCCGAGTCGACCGACAGCCCCGGGTTGTCCAGGGAGGCCCTGCGCGCCCGCCCCGTCAGCTCCCCCTCCGGTGCCGCGATCGTCACCTTGTGGCCACGCCTCGCCAGCTCCGCCGAGAGCATCAGGACACGGGAGGCCTGGCCTCCCCAGCCCCTGTGAAAGTCAGTGTGCAGGATTGTCAATGGCTTCATTGAAGTGGCGCTAGAATGGCGCGACGAGGGCGTATGCAACCTGCCATGAGCCGAGAAACAATGCCGCCAGCCGGGATGCAGCGGCCGGTTGTCGCAAGAAGTCCGGCTCGGCGCTCTGGATTTCGGCAGCCAGATGATTCATGCGGCGCGCATTTGCGGCGCGCGCATCGAAGCCAGAGTATAGCACAGCCCTTCCGGAGCCCCTTTGATGGTGCCCGCCTGAGGTCTGCCAATGGATGACGCAGCCCTGCGCTCATGGATCGAATCAAAGCTTTTGCCTTCCCTGAGTCTCACCGGCCGCCGGTTCACCGTCGAGCTGCCCGAGTCGGGAACCGCATCGACCGTGAGGAGGCTTCATATCGAAGAGGCCGCTTCGCTGATTCTGCGCGCGCACGACCATCGCCTCGGCGGGCTGCGCACCGCGGCGGCCCTGCGTCACCTCGAGTCGCTGGGGCTGCCCGGTCCGCGGCTGGTGCTGGCCGACTGCGCGCTGACGGCGCGCCTGATGCCCGGAGCTTTCGCCGGGCTTCCCTGTTTCACCGTGGAGACGCTCATCGAAGGCCGCCGTCACGCCGAGCTGGCCGACGCGGCCGCCGCCAAGGCCGCCCTCAAGGTCGCGTCACTGCTTGCGCGCTTCCATCGCGTCACGCGCCCCGCCTGGGGCTGGCCCGACCGTGAGCGGCGCATCTCCTGGGCCGCAGAGACGCTGCGCGCCGCCTCGCGGATGAGCGGCGAACTGGCCGCGCGCGGGTGGCTCACGGAGAGCCAGCGCTCCGGGCTCGGCGCGGTGCTGGCCTCCTGGCGCGACCCGCTGGAGCAGCTGCGCCCCTTCCACATGGTCCACAACGACGCCAACCGGCACAACGCCATGGTCACCGGTGCAGGCGAGGTGGTGCTGATCGACTTGCACCGGCTCTCCTACGAGCCGTTCCCCGAAGAAGTCGTCAACGCCCTGTATCATTTCTGCCGCAAGGACGACGCGCTGGCGCAGGAGTTCCTGGCGGCGTATCTGGAGCGGATAGATGAGGCTGCGCGCACCACATGGGATCACACCCGCGGCTTCTTCACGGCGCTGAACTACCTCAAGAGGCTGCACCGCCGCGCGCATCAGGCGCAGCTGCAGCCCCCAGGGCTGCAGTCCGACGACGCCAAGATGGCGCGCTGGCGCGACATCATGATCGAGTCCGCGGTGGCGCCTCGGCCAGGCAGCCGCGCGTGACCTCCGGCAAGCTGGCGGGCGGCGCCGCGCGGGCAGCGCTCGCGGCGGCCTGCCTGATGGCCGGCGTGGGACTGGTGGAATGGGCGCTGCTGGCGCTCGTCTCAGACCCCTTTGCCGCCGGCTGGGGCACGCGCGCCCTGAGCCTGGCCAGCTTCGCCGGCACCTATGCCCTGGCGGGGTTGATCGCGGGCGGCGCCGCCGGACTGGCGATCGCCGCGGCGGCGTCTCCTCTCAGAAGCAGACCGGGAATGCTCGCCGGACTGACATGCGGCGTGCTGGGACTGCTCTACGCCGCTGCGTGGGCGCGTGCCATCGAAGAGACTCCCGGCTGGCCGGAGGCGATCGGTCCGACGCTGTGGGTGGTCTGCCCGATCCTGTTCGCCGCCTGCGGAGCGATGATCGGCGAGCGCTCCGGATCGCGTCCCACCCGCGCCGCGCCGGTGGCCTCCGCCGCGGCGCTGGCCATGCTTTTTCCACTGATGGCGCTGATGCCGGCGCGGGCGCCGCAGGCGCCGCACCACGAGCCCGCGGCGGGACCGGTGCCGGCTGCCGCCACTGCGGAGGCCGCGCGCAACGTGATCGTGATCCTAGTCGACACGCTGCGCGCCGATCACCTGTCGCTGCATGGCTACCCGCGCGCCACCAGCCCCCGCATCGATGCCTTCGCCGCGCAGGGAGTGGCCTTCGAGACCGCCATCGTGTCCAAGACCAAGACCAGCCCGAGTGTGGCCTCCCTGCTCACCGGCACCTGGCCTCACACCCACGGCATCGTCAACTGCCGCACGCGGCTTCCCGACGAGGCCGTGACGCTTGCCGAGATCCTGCGCGCGGCGGGCTTCGCGACCCACTCGATCGTGGCCAACGCCAACATCGGCGCCTCGTTCCGGTTCGATCAGGGGTACGACTCCGTGGATGAGATCTGGGCGGCGCCCGGAGCCGGCGAAGCGGCCATGCTGACCGGCCACGCGCTGGACTGGCTGCGCCGGCAGATCCGGCCCGCCGCGGGAGAGCCACGCCGGTTCTTTCTCTATCTTCACTACATCGATCCGCACGCCCCCTACGCGCCGCCCGAGCCCTGGTCGTCCCGGTTCGTGGACGACGCCCACTATGGAGCCTTCGCCGGCGTCAAGGTGGGGCTGGCCGACACGACGGTCCACGGCATCACGCCGGCGATCCGCCTGCCCGAGCGGCCGTGGGATGTCGACTACTACATCGCGCAGTATGACGGCGAGATCGCCTACATGGATCACCACGTGGGCGGACTGCTGGCGGGCCTCACGCAGCTGGGTCTGGATCGGGACACGCTGGTGGTCTTCGTGTCGGATCACGGCGAGGCGCTCTCCGAGCACGATGTCTTCTTCAGCCATGGCGGCTTCGCCTACGACAACACCGCGCACGTGCCCCTCGTCATGAGGCTTCCCGGCCGCCTGCCCGCGGGCGCGCGGCGCGGCGGGATCGTGCAGACCGCCGCGCTGGCGCCCACCGTGCTGCAGGCCGTCGGGGTGCCGGCGCATCCGGCCATGGAGCTGCCTTCCTTCTGGGCCCAGGCGCTCGGGACGCAGGCTGATGCACCGGGGTCACCCGCGCCGGATCAGGGGACCTTCATCGAGGCAGGCAGCGTTGCCGACCGGATCACAACCGCCTTCCGCACCGCGAGCCACAAGCTGGTGGAAAACCCCGGAGGCTTCGACCAGCGCCCCGGGTGGTTCAGTCCCGCCACGGTGCTGAGCATGAACGCCAAGCAGCAGGTGCTGGAGATGCGCCTCAGCGGGCGTCAGTTCAGGGCGCGGTTCGAGCTGTACGATCTGCTCTCCGATCCCGGCGAGACCGTGAACCTCGCGGTGCGCATGCCCGATGAACGCGCGAAGATGCGGGCCGCGCTGGAGAGCTGGCGGCGGCAGGGTGCAGGGCGCGATCGTCTCGAAGCCGACGATACCGAAACGATGAGCGAGGACGTGATCCGCAACCTGAAATCACTGGGCTATATCAACTAACCAAGCTCGAAGATCGCCTCGGGCGGCTGCGTCACGAGCCGGCCCCCCGCCGCCGTGACCTCAACCATGTCTCCAAGCACCACGCCATGATCGTCCGGCGTGTAGACCGCCGGCTCCAGTGACATCACATGCCCCTGCGCCGCGGGCTCGTGGTAGCCGGGCGATGACCAGGGTGGCTCGATCGCCTCCAGGCCGATCCCCAGACCCAGCAGGCCGCGGAGCATCTTCGAGAACCCGCCCCCGCCCATGATCGACCGGCCGATGCGATCGACGTAGGACCACGGCTGGCCTGGCTTCATCCGCTCCATCATCGAGGTCTGCACCTTGCGCAGCGTGGAGTGGATCAGCTTCATGCGCCCCGTGGCCTGGCCCAGGATCGCCGTGCGCGCCACGCGCGCCTTGTATCCATGCAGCTCGGATATCGCCTCCAGGACGATCACCTCGCCACGGGCCAACCGCCGCTCGGGCGTCCAGGCCTGCGGGATGGCGGTCTGCTTGCCGAAGCGGGCGCGAGCCCATCCCCCGACACCGCTCTGCTGCAGCCGCCGCTCCACGTGTGCCGCCAGCTCCGCTGCGGAAATCCCTTCGGCGGCCTCCTTGAGCGACGCCTCGGTTGCGAGCTGACACCGCGTGGCCGCCGCGCGCAGAATCCCGATCTCCTCGAGCTCCTTGTGCTCGCGCAGGAAGCCCACCAGGGCCGTTCCGCTGACGAAGGTGGCCTTGGGCAGCTCGCCGTGCAAGTGCAGGAACTCGTCGTACCGCGCGCCGCCTGACAGCACCACCTTCTTGTCGTCCGCGTCCAGCTTCCTGAGGTGGCGGCCCACCAGGCTGACCGGATCGTCCGATTCGTTCCAGGCGACGACCGACATCGATGCGAGCGGCGAGCCGGCGGCAGGCTCGCGCTGGGTGTCGGCGCAGTAGATGGACGGCGGCTCCTCGAGCGGCAGGACGAGGCAGACCAGATGCTCGCGCCGTTCGAGACTCAGCCCGGTCAGAGAGCGCAGCCCGGCACCGGGCATCTCCACCAGCGCTGCCGCACCGATCGTCTTCATCATCTCGCGCAGCCGGGCGATGCGTTTTTCGTAGAAGGACGCACCCAGAGGGGCGGGCAACGGGGCGGCCGATGCATCCGGAGACGCCGGCGCCTGTTGTGGCGCGGCAGCCAGGCTCGAGGGGAGCAGCGCCGCCAGGCCGGCCGAGGCTCCCGTTGCCGCCAGGAAAATTCTTCGCGAGACTTTTTTCACTTCAGGCATCGCGTCAACCTTCCGTCCTGCCACTGTGTCTATACCCGCGACACAAGGGAAAGGGAGCCCTGGATATCGTGCCGGGCCGGGACTCCCGCTGAAGAGGCGGCCTGAGGACACTGGAGAGGGTTCTTCAGGCCGTCTCTTCTTGTGTTATCCATCACTCAGAGCGGCGTCGCCCCCCGCTCGCGCGCTTCCCTTGCCAGGACGTACAGCTCGCGATCCGGCTCGCGCAGGTAGCGCAGCATCATGCCGAAGTAGCGGCGCGATTCATCTGTCTTTCCCTCGTCGTAGGCCAGCGACGCCCGCGTGTAGTAGAAGATGGGGATCATCATCGCCACGACCGGCTGCGGCAGGATGAGCCCCGACGCGTCCAGGCCGTCCCAGGATGTGATGCGGGCCTCGATGGCATCGAGCGTCTTGCGGGCTTCCGGAAACCGGCGTGCGCGCAGCTGGGTGCGCCCGAGGTCCATCTGATCCTCCAGGCGTCCACGCTGGCTGGCGGCAACCTGGAACATCGGCAGCGCCGAGATCGCATCCCCCTCCTTGATCATGATCATCGCCGAGAGATACGCGGCGTCGTACATGGTTGGCATCGCCTCGGTCTGCGCCGTCTTGATGCGCTCCACGGTCTTCCACGCCTCGACCGTTTCTCCTTCCTTGACCTGCAGGAGTCCTTCCAGGCGCAACAGCTCGGTGAGGAAGGGAGCTTGCTGCGCTCCGGGCCCGAGCGAGGTCCGGAATGACTCGACGACACGGCGGGCATCCTCCACCTGAACGGCGCGCTTGACCGGATCGCTGGAGGTGATCAGGTCGCGGCGCATCTCCACGATGGCCCGGAGCGGCGTCGCGGTGGGAACGCTGCTTGCTTCGCCCTGATTCAAGCCGGCGAGCAGCGTCTCGAGGTGCTTCAACCCGTTTCTGAAGTGTCCTTCCATCAAGTCCAGCGAGCCAAGCATCAGATCAGGGTGGGTCTCATCGGAAGTCGGCGTCACCCCCCGCTCGGCCATCCAGCTCTTCATCGCCACCACGGTGGCGCGCGCGGCCGGCACATCGCGCTGGCGCGCCTGCGCCTCGGCCTGAAGCGTCCAGGCGCGCAGGCACTCGGGCCACATGCTCCGCACGGCGGCGAACCCCTCCGAGGCGCGGCCCAGCTCTCCGGCGGCCATGGCCGCCAATCCGGCGCCCATCATCAGCCGCGGATCGGCGGGATCCCCGGTCGCCGCGGCGCTCCAGGAGGCCAGCGCCTCGCTGCGGGCTCCGGACAGCGACTGGCTGATCGCCAGCAGCACGCGGCCCCAGAGCAGATCAGGATTCGCCTCCGCCATCGCGCGCGCCGGCGCGGCGATCGATGCCGCGTCTGCGCGGCCAAGCCCGCTGAGCGCTATGCGCACCGCGGCGCCCATGCGGGAGTCGCCGTCCCGTGGCGCGGCGAGACGCTGCGCTGCTGCGCGTACGGCTTCCTTGTCCCCTGCCACCCACGTGGTCAGGACGATCTCGGCGGCAGCCATTGTGAAGGCGGGATCCTCCTCGAGGGCGCGCTCGAGGAGCGCGACACCATCGGGCACCTTGCCGGAGCGTATGGCCTGCCGGCCGGATGCGTAGTGTGAGACGGCCTGCGTGGAATCAGAAAGTGATCTTGTGAGCGGTGTGATGGCGCCGGGTTGGGCGTCCCGCAGCCTGGCGTCGAGCGCCCCGGCCAGCTCCGCCACCGCCTGCATCAGATCCGCCATCCCTGAGAATTCGATGCCGCTCGAGGCCTTCGCCGATCTCCCTGGCGGGGATCGCTTCTCCGTCCTGGCGCTGAGCTTCCAGGGGCCGGATCCCGAGACATCCAGAGTGAGGCTCGTGGGTGCGCTGCCTGCCTGGATCATCTCCCAGCGCAGATCCGATTCCAGAGCCGCTTCCATCAGATCCGGAAGGGCGGCGGCCAGGTCGGCAGGCAGGCGCGCTTGCTCCAACGGCGCCAGAGAGATGACCTGTTCGAAGCCGGGCTGGGCCTGGGCGGCGGTCAGGGCCGTGGCGGCCGCGGCCAACAGGCTGATTGAGACGACCAGAAAGCGCATCGGGGCATCATCCAAGGGTTTGAAAGCGGCCGTTATTATAGACGGCCTCCTCAGGCGCCGACAGGCAGAAGGCGCAATTCCTGGAGCCGGCGGGCCAGCTCGCGGGCGGCCAGCTCATGCCCCGCGGCGTTCCAGTGCTTGTCGTGGATGTAGAACAGCTCGAACCGCCCCCCCTCGTCCGTCCGGCCACGCGCCCTGAACGCCGGCACCAGGTCGATGACGGCAATCCCCATGTCCGCGCCGCACTGCGCGACACTGCCGAAGCGGCGCGCCTCGGCCGGCGGCACGACATCCTGGTAAGTGTGCGGGCTGGAAGGGGTCAGCGCGACGGCCAGGGCCGCCCCCGCGCCGGCGGCCTCGCTGCGGATCGCCTCCAGCAGCGCGCAGGTCACTTCGAACTGAACTGCACTCGGGACGCGCACGTCACTCCCCTCGAGCGACGACGCGGTGAAGTGGTACAGGGCGCTGCGGCGGCGCAGCCACTGCGCGGCGCGCGCCGGTGCCGAGACCCGCGGGACCGGAACATTGGTCAGGCGCAGGGCGCCGCCGGGGTCCAGGACGAACATCGGCTTGGGGTAGGTCCCTTCCGTCACCGATGTGTTTCCGGTGAAGTCGTTGCGCGTCAGCATCACCAGGATCAGGTCAGGCTTGTACGCGAGCGCGTGGTGCTTCAGGATGAGGAGCTGCTGATCGGTGGCCGAGCCGCTCAGCCCGAAGTTGAGCACCTCCACTCCGTTGAGCATCGGCTCGAGCCGCCGCGTGAAGATCAGCTCATCGGCGACTCCGTGTCCCCACGCGAAGGAGTCCCCCAGCACGGCGATCCGCGCCGTGCCGGTCACCCTGGCGATGGTGCGCTCGCGATCGCGCCAGCCCGCCGCGTTGATCGACACGGGATGGCTGAACTCCGCGCGCGAGAACTCCCCCTGCTGGCCCGGACGGTGCGCCCATCCCAGCTCCGGGTCGTAGCGCCAGAACGGGTTGCTGACCGGATCGGGGCCGAGCAGGTAGGCAGGCCGCGCCAGCCGGACCACCACCTCTCCCGCGCCGAGCGCCACGAGGGTGGCGGCGGCCGCCAGGCCAAGGGTCAGGACCGGGCGGCGGCGAGCGCGGGGTGCGGACATGGTCATAGTATTGCGCTCCGCATCCCCGGCTGCCCGATCCGATATCCTCCGGCCCATGTCAGCGTTCCTTCCGCCAGACAGCCGATGGCTTCAACGCCGCATCATCCGGCGCAACGCGCGCCGCGCGGCCCGCGTGGCCCGCGATCTGGCGCCGCTGGCCGGCAGGCCGGGCCCCGCCTCTGGAATGTACCCGGGCTGCGAAGCGGTGCGCGCGCTTGCAGAGACCTTGCGCAGCCTGCGTGGCGCCCCGCGCGCCGAGCTGCTGTGGGCCCCTGAAATGCGCGCCTGGCTCTGCCAGGCGGAAGAAGCGATCCAGTTCGCGCGGGCGCGGCGCGCGCCGCGCCGGCTCTTCGAGCTGGCCGCGGGCGGAGAGCACCTCGCCCTGCTGACTCCGTCGGGAAAGCTGGATGACACCATCGTGCCGCGCGCCGGCCGGCTGATCGATCGGATGCTGGCCGCGGCACTGCGCGAGCTTCCCTTCGTCCTGACGGGCTTCACTCCGCATGGCGCCACCTTCGGTCCCTTCACGGCGCACGGGCTGGCTGACGGCGGGCGGGCCCGCCTCGCGGGAGAGCTGCACCTGCGCATCCCGGGCCTGATCACGCTGCGCCTGCCGTCACGCGCCCGGCTGATGCTGGTGCCGGGCGGCATCGGCGTGATCTCGTCGGGGGCGAAGCTGGCGGAGCGGCCGCGGCAGGTCATCCCCGGGACGGGGATCGTGGTGTCGCGCCGGGCGCGATCCTCACGGCGCGGCCTGACTCCCGGCGCGCAGGTGCCCGGGCTGCCGGAGAGACTGGGCGCGGCGCTGGAGCTGCTCGGCGAGGCATGGCCCGCGGCGCGCGCCGAAGTGCTGGCTCACACGCGCGAGGTGGTGCCGCTGATGGAGCGCGGCACGGTGAGCTACTCGCTGCGGGCGCGGCCCGGAGTGTCCTACATCAATGTCTGGGGGAAGAGCCTCGTCGATCTCGCCGACGATCTGCTGCACGAGACGGCCCATCATCGTCTGCACGGGCTCGAAGAGCTCGTGGTGCTGCACCGTGACGACGGCGACCCGCTCTACTGGTCCCCATGGCGGCGCAGCCAGCGGCCGCTCCAGGGGATCCTGCACGCTGCGTATACCTTCACCTGGCGTGCTGCGCTGATGGGAAGGCTGCTCGATCTGCCGGCCCGGCGCAGATCCGGCGTGCGCCGAAGCTGGCTTGCCTCCCAGCTGCAGATTGAGCGCGAGGCCCTGCGCAGATCGGCTGCCGACCTCGCCGATGCGTCGCGCCGGGGGCTGCTCACCCCCGATGGGCGGCGGCTGGTGAGCGCGCTGGCTCGGCGTCAGCGGGAGATCGCCTAGCCGCTTTTCTCACCAGGTCCCGTAGCGAGACCGCGCAGATGCCAGGGGAGCCTGTCCGAGTCATGGTGCCGGGCAATCGCAGCCGCGAGGCCACGATACGTATCTAGACGATACGTTGAGTGGCCGAGCGGCGAGGACGCCCGGCAGGGCTGGCAGATCCGCGGTCGCAGCAGGGACCTGGTGAGAAATGCGGGCTAGCCCGGACTGAACCGGTGTCTACTCGCTCCCAAGCTGCTGGACCTTCCCGCCGGCGTCAATCCTCCAGACATCGCCGCGGCGCAGCAGCGACGCGAGGTCGGCCTGGGGCCTGGTCGCTTTGGCCTTTCCCACCTGATCCCACAGCATCTCCTCGCTGGTGGGGGCCGAGACGGCGCGGAAGACTCCCAGCGGCGCCGGAAAGAGCGGGACGTCCAGCCGGCTCAGCTCGAAGGCCAGGTCGGGATCGGGGCGACGCTCGTCGTGCACCACGAGATCCTTCTCGTCAACACCGTCGCCCAGCTCAACCACTTCCAGCACGCCGCGCTCGGGACTGCGGCGGATCCCCTTGCGCGGATCCTTGCCGAAGACGAGCGGCTGGCCGTGCCGCAGCAGCAGGTTGCGCTCGTCGCGCACGCCGGGCTCGGCGATATCCTCGAAAGCGCCGTCGTTGAAGATGTTGCAGTTCTGGTAGATCTCCACGAAGGCCGTGCCCTTGTGATCGGCGGCGCGCTGCAGCGTCTCCATCAGGTGGTTGCGGTACACATCCACGCTGCGCGCCACGAAGGTGGCCTCCGCACCGAGTGCAAGCGAGATGGTGTTGAAGGGGCGCTCGTAGGTGCCGAACGGGCTCGAAGCGGTCTTTTTTCCCATTTCGGAGGTGGGCGAGGCCTGTCCCTTGGTCAGGCCGTAGATCCGGTTGTTGAACAGCAGGATCTTGAGATCCACGTTGCGGCGCATGGCGTGGATCAGATGGTTGCCGCCGATCGACATCCCGTCGCCGTCGCCGGTGACCACCCAGACGGAAAGCTCCGGCCTGGCCAGCTTGAGCCCGGTGGCGATGGCCGGCGCGCGCCCGTGGATCCCGTGGAAGCCGTAGGTGCTCGTGTAGTACGGGAAGCGGCTCGAGCAGCCGATCCCGGAGACCACCACGAAGTTCTCGCGCGGGATCGCCAGCTTCGGAAAGACGCTGGTCACCGCGGCGAGGATGGCGTAGTCGCCGCAGCCCGGGCACCAGCGGACCTCCTGGTCCGACTGGAAGTCCTTGGCGGTGAGTGGGGCCTTCGTCGTCGCTGTCACCTCATGCCTCCAGCAGCTCGTTGATTCTGTCGGCGATCTCGATCGCCTTGAAGGGGCGGCCCTGCACCTTGCTGTAGGTGACGCAGTCCACCAGGTACCTGGCGCGCAGCAGCAGGGCGAGCTGCCCCATGTTCATCTCGGGCACCAGGACCTTGTTGAAGCGCTTCAGGATGTCGCCCAGGTCGGCAGGAAACGGGTTGATCCAGCGCAGGTGAGCCCAGCTGACTTTCTTTCCCTTCGCCCGGACCTGGCGCAGCGCCCCCGTGATCGCTCCGCGCGTCGACCCCCAGCCCACCACCAGCAGCTCGCCGGCAGGATCGCCGTCGATGTGGGTGGGAGGGATCTCGGCGGTGATCCGCTGGACCTTCTCGGCGCGCAGGCGGACCATCCGCTCGTGATTCTCCGGGTCGTAGGAGACATTGCCGGTTCCGTCTTCCTTTTCCAGCCCGCCGATCCGGTGCTCCAGCCCCGGCGTGCCGGGCAGGGCCCACGGGCGGCCCAGCGTCTTGGGATTCCTCTCGTAGGGGCGGAACTTGCCGTCCACCTCGGTCACCACGCAGTCGGTGAAGTCCGGAATCTCCTCCGCAGAGGGCAGCTTCCAGGGCTCGGAGGCGTTCGCCAGGTAGCCATCGGTCATCAGAATGACCGGCACCATGTACTTGAGCGCGACGCGGCTGGCCTCCAGCGCGACATCGAAGCAATCTCCGGTGGTGGAGGCGGCAATCACCGGAAGCGGCGACTCTCCGTGGCGGCCGAACATGCATTGCAGCAGATCCGACTGCTCCGGCTTGGTGGGAAGCCCCGTGGAGGGGCCGCCCCGCTGGACGTCCACGATGATCATCGGCAGCTCCACCATCAACCCGAGGCCCATCGCCTCCCCCTTGAGCGCGATGCCCGGGCCGCTGGTGCCGGTGATGGCGAGCGACCCTCCGAAGGCCGCCCCCAGCGCCGCGGTGATGGCGGCGATCTCGTCTTCGGCCTGCAGCGTCAGCGCGCCGTACTCGCGGTAGCGGGCCAGCTCGTGCAGGATGGGCGAGGCGGGCGTAATCGGATAACCGGCATAGAAGAGCGGCCGGCCCGACTTGATCGAGGCCGCCACGAACCCCAGACAGAGCGCCGAGTTGCCCATGATGTTGCGGTAGATCCCTTCGGGAAACGGCGCGGGCTCGATTTCGTACGTCGTCTGGAACAGCTCGGCCGCCTCGGCGTAGGCGCGGCCGGCTTTCAGCGACGTCAGGTTGGCGGCTTTGAGCGCCGGCGACTTGGCGAACTTCTTGTCGATCCAGCGCACCGTGGCGTCGTCGGGACGGTGGTAGAGGTGATAGAGGATCCCGAGCGTGAAGAAGTTCTTGCTGCGATCGATGTCGCGCGTTCCCAGGCCCGAGTTGGCGAGCGCCTTGCGGTTCAGGTCGGTGATCGGGATGGGAATGGTGCGGAATCCATCCAGCGAATGATCTTCGAGCGGATTGGTCGGATATCCGGCCTTCTGGAGGTTCTTGGTCTGGAAGGCGTCCGAGTTGAGGATCAGAAGCCCGCCTGGCTTGAGATCCATCAGATTGACCTTCAGCGCGGCCGGGTTGAAAGCAACCAGGACGTCGGGCTGGTCGCCTGGCGTGTTGATGTCGAAGCTCGAGAAGCTGATCTGGAAGCCGCTCACGCCGGGCAGGGTGCCTGCGGGGGCTCTGATCTCCGCCGGGAAATCGGGCAGCGTGCTCAGATCGTTGCCGGCAATGGCCGACACCGTCGTGAGCTGGCTGCCCGACAGCTGGATGCCGTCGCCGGAATCGCCTGCAAGCCTCACCACCACGCGGTCGATCTTCTCGACCTGCACCTCGGCCGGGGCGTGCGCCGTCTGGGGAGTCATCTGGGATCCTCGTCTGCCGGGCCGCGAGCCGGGTGCCGCGGCCTGCGCGCCGGAGCCCATCCAGGCTGCACGCTGCAGCCCGCAACGGTCCGTACGCTCTGGCTGAACCGGGATCATGGCATACCGGCGGGGGGTTTGTCACCCGGAAGCTGCGGCGGGGTCTCGTGTTCGGCGGGAGGGTATTGGTTGTGCGGCGGGATGGGCGTAGAATGGCCCCTGACTTCGATTCCGTTTGCCTGCACCAACTTCCAGGAGGGGTCACTCTTGCGGACGACAACCCGGCGCGGCTCTGTTTTGCTTGCCTGCGCGCTGCTTTCGAGCGGCATTTCCTACGCCGCGGGCAGCCTCACCTTCGAGCAGCGCCTGGAGGCCCAGCGCGCCATCGAGCGGATCTACTTCTCCCACCTGGTGGGCTCGCGGCGGACCTTCGAGCAGGCCGTCACGCGAGAACTCCTCGAGCGCAAAGTCCGCACCTACCTCAAGCAGTCTGTGGCCCTCGATCAGGTGTGGCGCACCCCCGTCACCGCCGCGGCGCTGCGTGCCGAGGCCGAGCGGATCATCCGTGGCAGCCAGTTCCCCGACCGGCTGCGCGAGATCGACGCGGCGCTGGGGCATGACCCGTATCTGTTCCAGGAGACGCTGGTCCGCGCCACGCTGGCCGAGCGGCTGACCCGCAACTTCTTCAACTTCGACCAGACGATCCATGAGGCGGCGCGGACCGAGGCCGAGGCGCTGCGCGCGCAGCTCATGGATGGCAGCATGGAGTACACGGCCGAGCACCCGCGCCGGAAAGTTGTCGAGACGCGCCTGACCCTCCCGCCTATTAATCTCGTCCCGGGGGACTCCACATTGCCTCTCGACGCCATGGCGGCCCCGAGGACAGGCCTGAGTGCGTCACCGGAGGAGTTCGAGAAGCTGCGGCAGTCGGCGCCGTCGCAGGTGGGAGAAACCGGCGCGCTGCGCGAAGAGACCGGCGCGTTCGTCTTCAACGTCCTGCTGGAATCCGAGCCGGGTCTGATCCGCGTGGCCAGCTACACCATCCCCAAGACGACGTGGGACGCCTGGTGGCGCGATCGCTCAGCCACCTTCGACGAATCGCTCGCCGCTGCCGTGGCCGACTCCGGCTGGGACGAGCTCGCGGATCTGGCGGCGACGGCAGCTCCCGTCTGCGGCAAAGACGACACCTGGCAGAACGGCGTCCTGGATGATATGCCCGGCCCAATGAAAGGCCACGCTGCAGTCTGGACCGGCTCTGAAATGATCCTCTGGGGCGGGCTCAACGGCGGCCGGTACGACCCTCTCACGGATACATGGCGGCAGGTGAGCTATGCCGGAGCCCCAATCGCGGGTTTCCGTCAGCCGGCGATTTGGACCGGCCAGGAGATGATCACCTGGGGATTCTCCGATGGAACCAGCCCTTCGGGTGGTCGCTACGATCCTGTCACTGACACTTGGAGCCCGCTTCCGACGACTGGCGAGCCTGGCATCCGGGTATCGCATTCCGCTGTTTGGACCGGTGCAGAAATGATCGTCTGGGGAGGGAGGTTTCTGAACGGAGGTGTCGATAACAGTGGCGGTCGTTACACGCCGGCGAGCGACTCCTGGCGGCCCATCTCCCTGGACAACGCCCCATCGGCGCGCATGGGTCACACCGCGGTTTGGTCTGGCGGTCGGATGATTGTGTGGGGAGGAATCGTCCCGCACTCTGGCAGTGAGGAGCGTCTCGGCACAGGTGCCATATACGACCCTTCGACTGACACCTGGACTGCGACGAGCGCCTCCGGGGCCCCGTCACCTCGCGGTGAACATACAGCCATCTGGACCGGCGGCGTCATGGTCGTCTGGGGGGGGAGGGAGGATGGGCACGGTTTCGATCCCTCGAAGACTGGTGGCCGGTTCGACCCTGCAACGAACAGCTGGGCGCCTACCACTCTCGCAGGGGCGCCTGAAGGAAGGCGTGCCCATACAGCCGTCTGGACGGGGACGGAGATGATCGTCTGGGGGGGCTCTCGCAGCTCTGGGCCGAACAATCCATCGTGGTCGGGCGGCTGGTATGACCCAGTCGACGACTCGTGGCGGCCAATCTCCTCCGCGCCTCCCAGCGCCCGCAGTATGGACCATTCGGCGATCTGGACAGGGAGCCTGATGATCCTGTGGGGAGGATTCAACGGGTGGGAATCCGCCACCGCTCGCGGCGCTCGATACGACCCGAGCTCCGACACTTGGACGTCAACGAGCCTTTCGGCCGCAGGATTACCCCTGCCGCTCACCGGCCCTGGATTCTGGACCGGTACCGAAATGCTCGTCTGGGCTCTCGGAGGCGGGAGGTACGACCCCACAATCGACTCCTGGAAAACGATCTCGACCAGTGATGCTCCCGAATACCGTTTGTACCACACCGCGGTGTGGACCGGTGATGAGCTGGTGGTCTGGGGTGGATGGACCGGGGATCAAATCCTTGTTTTGGGCGGCCGATACGACCCGGTATCCGACTCCTGGAGGCCGACATCGAATGCTGGCGCTCCAGAGTTCCGGCGCGACGCCAGTGCTGTTTGGACTGGGGAAGAGATGATTGTGTTTGGTGGGCATGTTGGGTGGCGGCTTGGAACTGGTGGCCGTTACGACCCCGTCTCCGACACGTGGTTATCACTCGCCTCGCTCAATGCTCCAGATCCCGTCACGGGGCATACAGCCGTATGGACAGGCCGGGAGATGATCATCTGGGGCGGCACGACCTCCACCACCTGGACAGACCGCGGCGCAAGCTACGATCCACGCCTTGATACGTGGACTCCTTTGTCCAGCATGCCCCCCGGTCAGGGTCGCGCTTCCCATTCAGCCGCGTGGACGGGGCGCGAAATGCTCCTGTTCGGCGGTGATTATCATCCTCAGAGCACCGCACCCCGATGGAGCTGGATCTACGACCTCGCCGCGGATCGATGGTCTCCAGGGTCCTCACCAGGCGCCCCGCTTCAAATCTCGACGCCAGTCGTCTGGACAGGCCGCCATGTGCTCTTCAGTGGTGGCCTCATCTACGACCATACGGCTGGAACCTGGCGGACCATGTCAGCCACACCACCCGAGCGTCCTCCTGTTGCGAGGTTCGATCACGCCATGGCATGGACGGGATCGTCCTTGATTGTCTGGGGCGGCTACGACTTCATGGCCGGCGGTTACGCTCCCAACGGCGGCCGATACATCTTCGGACAGGATGCCGACGACGACGGCGACGGCCTGAGCGACTGCGCCGGCGACTGCGATGACACAACCGCCTCAGTCTGGCCCGGCGCCCCTGACGTCTGCGACGGCCGCGACAATGACTGCAATGGCGTGGTTGATGACGATTCGCTCGGCTCGGACACGGACGCCGACGGCACGCCTAACGTCTGCGACACGTGCCCCGAGCTGGCCAATCCGGGGCAGACGAACCAGTTTGCCTGCATCGCGGAAGCGCAGAGTGGCGGTGCGTGCCTTGCGGCGGTAGCTCAACTGACGCCGGCGATCTCTGAAGGCAGCCTCACGCTGCACAGGGATCTGGCGGAGATTCCTGATGCCATCTCCTTTGAATTCAACCTGGTCAGCTGCGGCGGAGTCAACCCTGTCGAGCTGCTGCTCAACGGGCAGGTGATCGGCACCTTCGTCGAGCCGGCGGAGTCTTGCGAATGCGTGCCGCCTCCGTACCGGATGTCCATCACGGATGCGGCGCTCATCGGCAGCCTCTGGAACATGTCGGGCGGCAATACCCTTGGCTTCAGGAAACCAGCGGTGCAGTACTATCCCCAGGTCAGTGGCACCTTCATGGGCTGGGTCCGCGTCCGCCTCGGCTCGGGGCAATCACAGTCTCAGGGGCCTATCTGCATCTGGGACGTCGCGCAGGCGTGGGACCCCGCGCACAGCAACTGCACAAGAGCTGATCAATGCCCTTACTTCTGGACCGATCGCGCGCTCGACGAATCACTCGCCACGACCGTGCAGCCGGTCGCGGAGGAATCGCTTGCGGCGACACCATTCACCAGCGGCACACTTCCCGATTCCATCGATATCGCCTCGGTGCCCGACGGGCCGATGCAGCTGTGCATCGAGCCAGACCAGGCCCCCCAGCTGCTGGCCGCGGATGCGGGCGGGCAGATTCGCAGGGTGAACACGGGCACCGGCGTGTCGGAGCCGTTCGGTACGGCTCCCGCAGGCGTCGTGGATATCACTCACGACAGATTCCAGAGGCGCACCTTTGTCCAGACCACCCTCGATCCCGGGAAAGACCTGCTCGAGATCGACTTGCAGACCGGGAAGACTGCCAGGCAATCGTCCCTCCTCGTCCCGCCGATGGCAGCCATCGAGAGCGTGAACCGGCTGCTCTATGGAATCGAATCTGTCTCGACCGGCGTTCGCTTCATCGAGATGGATTTCGACTCGGGCTCCACGCGCGTCGTGGCCACGCTGCCTGCCGGCACATGGAATGGGCTCGCCTGCGACGCGACCAGCTGGCTCCTGCTGACAGCGCGCACGAGCAACGGCGTCTCGACACTGTGGCGCATCGAACCGCTCTCTGGTTGGTCAGCGAGCCACGCGCCCCTCGAATTCCAGCCCACGGCGCTGGAATTCGGGCCGGACGGGCTGCTGTACGCCACAAGGGACACTGGTTCGGACACCGAGCTGTACCTGGTGAATCCGTCGACGGGCGCGACCACGCTCGTCGGTCCGATGGGCGCGCCGGGAATCGTCAGTCTCGCGACGGTGCGCAACTGGCCGCGGGCCTGCATCGAGATCATCAAACAGGGCGAGCAGACCCTGACGCTCAATGCCCCATGCAACGGGCCGCCGGCGGCGCTGGCCGCCATTGCGCCGACCACGGAGTGCACCTCTCAGGCTGGCGCCGTGGTGCGGCTGGATGGGTCGGGCTCCACGGATCCCGACTCATCGACCGGCACGAACGACGGGATTCAGGCATTCGAATGGATCGAGAGCTTCGGGACTCCCGCGGAGGTTGCTCTGGGGTCGGGCGAGATCCTCGACGTGCTGTTGCCGCTGGGAAGCCACACCATCACGCTGCGCGTCACCGACACGGCCGGCGAGACCTCCACCGACAGCCGGTCGGTCCTGGTGGCTGACACGGTGGGACCGACGGTGGTGGCCGGCTTCCAGCTGGTCACGCCTCCGCCGGGCGGAGGCCGCGGCGGCACCCTCGTGGTGACCTATACGGTCGCGGATGCCTGCACGGCGAGGCCCAACGTCGCCGCGACGCTCATCGGTCAGGGATGCGAGCACGAGCCGGCGGACAACGGGCAGATCGTCCAGTTCGTTCCGGCGCCTCAGGGCTGCTTCGTTACGAGCCAGTACGGGGTGAGGACGTTCACGGCCCGCTCGCTGCTGCTGCGGGTCATCGCGGGCGACGGTGCCGAGAACAGGACCACCGTGCAGTCCCGGCTGGAAGGCTTCGGGGTCGATTCCGATCAGGACGGTGTGGAGGACTTGCTGGACTGCGACTCGGCCAATGGATTGGCGTGGTCGTCACCTCGCGAGGCGGAAGACCTGCGGTTCGCGGCAGATGGAGTTTCGTTGAGCTGGACCGTGCCGGCTGATCCCGGCGCGGTGGCGGTCGCTTTCGATCTGTTGCAGGCCGATGACGCCGCTGCGTTCGCCGCCGGCGCGACCTGCGTGGCCTCCGGTCAGACCGCGATGCAGGCGGAAGCGGCGCAGACTCCGGCCAGTGGCGCGGCCTTCTTCTATCTGGTGCGCGCGCAGAATGGATGCCCCGGCGCCAGCGGCACGGGGACCCTCGGCGCGGCATCCAGCGGCGCGCCCCGCGCCGCCAGAAGCTGCCCCTGACCTACAGCTTCGCCAGTCGGTCGCGGGCCCACCGCTCCTGCGCGGCCATTTTCCGGGCGCCGTAGAGCCCCGCCAGCCACTCGAAGGCGGCGCGGTCGCCCGTCAGGTCGTAGACGTAGAGCGAATACCCCACGCGCGCCAGAGGCTCGCGCGATCTCAGAAACGCATACTCGTCCTTGTTCCTGCTGAACATTCCCTGCAGTGTCATGACGCTCACCGCGGCCAGGACGCGCTCGCCCGACACCAAGTGGCCTGGCGGCGGATTGATGTGCCCCGCTCCCGGCAGGTTCTGCCAGGTGATGCCGTAGAGCGCCGGATCCTGGTTTCCGTAGTAGCCGAGCAGGATCTCCCCGGCTCCTTCGCGATCCATGAGCTGCTTGAGCCGGACGAAATCCTGCCCCCAGTCAACGTTGGAGTCCGACACGAGCCGGGGCGCGTTGGATGGCCCGCCCCACAGCTCATTGATGTAGGCCAGGTAGGCCGGGTGGATGAACAGCGCCGCGCCGGCCTGCCATGCCACGAGAAGCCCGGCCGCGGCCGCGCGGATCCACAGCGGGGCAAGCCAGGGCAGCCCCGCCACCGAACCGCACAACACATAGAGGATGGGATAGACGGGCAGCACATGGCGCAAGCCGACGTTGCGGGCCGACGCCAGCGACGCCAGGAAGAAAACCGCCAGCGGGATCCACAGGACAGCCAGATCGCGCAGCCGCTTCCTGCCTCCGGCCGACAGCATGATGGCGACGGTCAGACCGATGCAGATGAGTGACGGCACCGGCGTCTTCATCAGCATCACCGCCGGGTAGTAGTACCACCACCCGGAGGTGGAGAAGCTGCCCAGAAGAAACGCCTCGGTGCCGCCGGTCACCGTCTCGAAGACGCCTTTGATCCCCGCAACGTAATGCGGCCATCCCACGACCGCGTAGCTGGAAAGCAGCACGCCCAGCGCCGCGGCCGCCATCAGAACGAACACCTTCGCCCGGCGCGGCACGGAGGGGGAGGGCGCAGCCATCAGCACGAGCACCATCGCGGGCAGCACCATCACCGCCGAGAACTTGCTCGCCAGCGTTGCGCCCGCCGCGGCCCCGGCCAGCAGCGCATTCATGTCGGTCGGATGCATCAGAAACAGCCACAGCCTGTACAGCGCCAGCAGCAGGAAGAAGCTCACCGCCAGATCGGTGGTCACCAGCCTGCTGTGCGCCAGCAGGTTGGGACAGAGTGCAGCCAGCGCCAGCGACACCAGCCCTCCCTGCCACCCGAACAGCCGCTTCGAGAAGACAAAGATGACCAGGCAGGTCAGAGCGCCTAGAACCACGATCGGCAGGCGTGCGGCCCGCAGCATCACGGGAAACGGGACGCTGTTCCTGTAGAGGAAGCTCTCCCCCAGCGGAAGCTGGAAGCCGCTGCGGTGCGCGTCGGCCCAGGCGGGCTCGCCGACGGGAAGACTCACCCCCATGCCGAGCAGCGGGAGCGCCGCGATCTCCTTTGCCAGCGGCGGGTGCTCCGGGTTGATGGCGAAGTCGGCGCGCGTGAGGTGCGCGAAGCCGGCCGCGATGTGGATCGCTTCATCGGAAGTCTGGCTGTCGTGCCAGAGGCTGGTGACCGCCAGGATCACGAACGCGGCGATCAGGGCGCATGCCGCGGGCCTCACCCACACTGGCTCGTATGACGGTGAGAAAGGCGGCGGGGCGGGAGGCTGCGCGCGGCGGGCGGCACGTGATGGCGCCATCAGCGCCACATGATAGTCTGGGCCACAGACCACGTACGATCGGAAATCTGTTGCTCCGGAGCATCCCTGATGGAAAGGATGGAGATGACGGTGGACCTCGCGCGGCTGGCGGTCAACACGATCAAGATGCTGTCCGTGGACGGTGTCGAGAAGGCCAAATCGGGCCATCCGGGAATGCCGATGGGAGCCGCCGACTACGCCTTCATCCTCTGGTCGCGCTACCTGCGATTCAACCCGGCCGATCCGGCATGGCCGGATCGCGACCGGTTCGTGCTGTCGGCGGGGCACGGCTCGATGCTGCTCTATTCGCTGCTGCATCTCTCCGGATACGACGTGTCGCTGGACGATCTCAAAGCCTTCCGGCAGTGGGGCAGCCGCACCCCCGGCCACCCGGAGAGAAACTGCCTGCCGGGTGTCGAAGTCACCACCGGGCCGCTCGGCCAGGGGGTGGGCAACGCGGTGGGCCTGGCTCTGGCCTCCCGGATGCTGGCGGCGCGCGTGAACTCCGATCGCTTCTCTCTCATCACACACCGCGTCTACGGCATCTGCAGCGACGGGGATCTGATGGAGGGGGTCGCCTCGGAGGCGGCGTCTCTCGCCGGACACCTCGGACTGGGCAATCTGATCTTCATCTACGACGACAATCACATCAGCATCGACGGCCCCACCGAGATCACCTTTTCCGAAGATGTCGGCCGCCGCTTCGAGGCCTACGGCTGGCACGTGCAGCGGATCGACGGCCACGATCACGCGGCGATCAGCAGGGCGCTGGACGCCGCCCGCGCGGAGGAGTCTCGCCCTTCGATCATCCTGGCGCGCACGCACATCGCCAACGGCGCCCCCACCAAGCACGACACGGCCGGGGCCCACGGCGCGCCGCTGGGTGCTGCCGAAGCGGCCGCCACCAGGAAGGCGCTGGGATGGCCCGAGGAGCCGGCATTCCATGTCCCCGAGGAGGTCCGCCGCCTCTTCGCCGATCGCGTGGAGGTTCTGCGCAGGGAGTACGACGCCTGGCAGTCGCTGCGCGCGGACTGCGCCCGCACAGAGCCTCAGCAGGCCGCAACGTTGAAGGCTTATCTGGACAGAACGGTGCCGGCAGACCTGGGGCGCCGGCTGCTGGACGCCGCGCCGAAAGAAGCCGGCGCCACGCGCGGCCACAGCGGCAAGCTGTTCCAGCTCATCGGCGAGCTGGTGCCGTCGTTTGCCGGGGGCGCGGCCGATCTGGTGGAATCCACCAAGACCGCGATCAAGGCCTCAAAAGAGATCAGGAAGCAGGACTACAGCGGGCGCAACATCGCCTTCGGCATCCGCGAGCACGCCATGGGCGCCGTGGTCAACGGGCTGGCCTGCTCGGGCGCCTTCATCCCCTACGGATCGACTTTCCTGATCTTCGCGGACTACATGCGCCCCTCGATGCGCCTGTCCGCGCTCTCCGACCTCCAGGTTCTGTACATCTTCACGCACGATTCGGTCTTTCTCGGCGAGGATGGTCCCACCCACCAGCCGATCGAGCACCTGGCCTCCCTGAGGCTGATCCCCAACATGCACGTCGTGCGGCCGGCCGACGGGCCCGAGACTGCGCTCGCCTACGCGCACGCCTTTGCCCGCCGCCACGGCCCCACCACGATCGCCCTGACCAGACAGGACACACCCGCCTTGCCGCACAACGATTCACTGATCCAGGACTTCTTCAAGGGGGGCTACATCCTGCAGGAGGCTTCGTCGGGGCGTCCGCGCGCCGTGCTGGTGGCTTCGGGCTCCGAGGTGGGATTCTGCATGGAGGCAAGAGGGATTCTCGAAGAAGCCGGGATCCCGGCCCGGGTCGTCTCGATGCCGTGCGTGGAGCTGTTCGAGCAGCAGGATGCGTCGTGGCGCCGGCGGGTGATCCCGGCCGACGACGCGGCGGTTCAGGTGGCCGTGGTGGAGGCCGGCGCGCCGCACATGTGGCCCCGCGTGGCCGGCTCGCGCGCGCTGGTGATCGGGCTGGAGCGGTTCGGCGCGTCGTCTCCCTGGAAGCGGATCGCCGATGAGCTCGGCTTCACCGGCCCGAAGATCGCCGCGAAGGTCAGACAGGCTCTCGAATCCCGGTAGCGCTAGCCCGCTTTTCTCACCAGGTTTTGTCGCGAGACCGCGCAGATGCCGTCAGGCCGGGCAACCGCAGCGGCGAGGCCGCGAGGCGTATCTTGACGATACGTTGAGTGGCCGAGCCGCGAGGACGCCCGGCATGGCGAGCAGATCCGCG
>Ga0187892_10002515_pt1 | contig 36371 bp, 41 predicted proteins | sample MA1701073metaG_FD_139345 | JGI IMG/M metagenome (GOLD analysis project Ga0187892, IMG submission 139345) | Bio-ooze microbial communities from a basaltic lava cave in the Kipuka Kanohina Cave System on the Island of Hawaii, USA - MA170107-3 metaG ... | reverse complement strand
CGACGCTCTTCTCGGGCGTTCTCGCGCTGGCCTTCTGCCGCTTCGTCGCTCCGCAGCCCGCGCGCTGGCGCTTCGCCTACGCGACGATCATCGTGACGGGCATCTTCACGGTCACGCTCCATGGCTTCGGCGAGACGGTGCCAGGCTTCGTGCCGCGCTGGCTCTGGGCGTTCCTCGATACCGGCAGCAACATCGTCGTCGCGTGGGCGCTCGCGCTCGGCGTGCTCGGCGACTACTACGAGCCGCCGTTCGCGCGCCGCGCGCGGGCCCTGCTCACGCTCGCGATGCTCGCCGGCGTGGCGTGGCACCTCTACGATCGCCTCCCCGGCACCGAGCGCGCCTACCTGATCCCGCTCGGCGCATGGGGCGGCTTCTACCCGGGCGAGAGCTTCCTGATCGCGCTCGCCTGGGTCGTGGTCGGCCTGTTCTGGGCGCGGCGCGAGCGCATCCCGCGGCGTGCGAAGCCGCTCCTCGCGCTCGTGGTCGCGATCTTCGGCTTCGGGCTGCTGCTCGCTACCGCGAGCAACGAGCGTGTCGTATACCCATTCTTCGCGATGCACGCGCTCTGGCACGTCGTCGGCGCGTTCGGCTTCGTGACCCTCTGGGCGATGAACCACGTTCGCTTCGGCGGGACCTAGCCCGCCTCACTGCGGCGCGCGCTTCTCCAGCTCCTCGAGCGCTTCGGGGAAGAGCCCGGCGAGGTCCCAGAGGTCGGGTACGAGCTCGCGGCAGGAGATCAGCCCGAAGTCGAGGTGGTCGCGGTAGCTCTGCACCGTGATGTTGAGGCCCTGACCCTCCGCGACCGCCGACACCGGGTAGTACGTCTTCAGCTCCGCGCCGGCGCAGTAGAGCGGCTCGCGCGGGCCGGGCACGTTCGAGATCACCACGTTGAACGGCGGATTCAGCCGGTCCATCACGCGCGTGCGCGCCACGATGCGCGCCGCCTGCGCGGCGAGGGCGGGCGTCGTGACCTGCGTCCAGTCCTGGAGCAGATTCGCGGGCACGGCCTGCTGCATGCGCTTCGCGGCCTGCATCGCGGCGGCGATGCGGCGGAGACGCGCCACGGCGTCGGGCTCGTCGGTGGCGAGCTCACCCAGGATGCTCGTCACGCGGTTCGTGAACTCGTGCTTCTGGGACTCGCTCCGTACCGAGACGGGCACCATCGCGACGAGCGGCGTGTCGGGCAGCTCGCCCCTGTCCTCCAGGTACCGGCGCAGCGCCGCCGCCGAGAGCGCCATCACCACGTCGTTGAGCGTCGTTCCGTAGGCGGCCTTCACGCGCTTCACGCGCGCGAGCGAGAGCGAGAAGAAGGCGAAGCGGCGGTGCGGCGTGATCGAGCGGTTCCACGGCGTGCGCGGCGCGGCAGTCTGCGGGATCGGGTCGGCGTCGAGCTGCGGGCCACGGCGACGCAGGAAGCCGCCCGCGAGCGGGAGCCGGTCGAGGCCGAGCGTGCGCGCCACGGCGCCGAAGGCGCCCTGCTGCTGGCGGAGGTCGCGGAGCGTGCGGCGCGCGGTGCCGAGGATGCGGCCGGGCTGGAGCGCGAGCCCGAGCGCGCCGCGTCCCAGCATCTCGAGCGAGCCGGGCACGGCCTCGCGCGGGAGCTCCTCCTCGGCGGCGGGCACGGCGTCGCCTTCGGGGCTCCGGTCGAGCAGCACCTGCATCAGCTCTGCGCCCGAGACGCCGTCGATCGTGCAGTGGTGGATCTTCGTGTAGAGCGCGACGAGCCCCGAGGCGAGCCCCTCGATCACGTACGCCTCCCAGAGCGGGCGAGCGCGGTCGAGTGCGCGGCCGTGGATGCGCGCCACGAGTGCCGCGAGCTGCTGGTCGTCGCCGGGCGGCGGCACCGCGATGTGGCGCAGGTGGTAGTCGAGGTCGAAGTCCGGGTCGTCGATCCAGTACGGGCGGTCGAGCCCGAGCGGCACCTCGACGAGCCGGCGCCGGTAGGGCGGCAGCAGGTGCATCCGTGCCTCGAGCGCCGCGCCGAAGGCGTCGACCAGCGAGCGGCCGCGCAGCCGCTTCGTGTCGTAGAGGCAGAGCGAGCCGACGTGGCCGAGCTGGCCGCCAGCCTCCATCACCAGGAACGTCGTGTCGAGGCCGGTGAGCTGTTGCACGGGAGAGCCTTTCGCTACTGCACCCGCCCGTAGAGTACGCTCCGGAGCCCGCTCCGGTCGAAGCTTTTCCACGCGCCCTCCGGCTGGGCGAGCCGGTCGGCGATCGCGTAGAGCACGAGCGGGTTGAGCCCGAGCCCGACGTGGCTCCCGGGCACCTCGAGGTTCTCGCGGCCCTCGCCCGGCGCCTCGAGGCAGGCGTGGAAGCCGGCGATGCCGTCGGTCCGGCTCACGATCGCGGTGGAGGGCACGGGCGGCGGGTCGGAGATGCGGCTCGCTGGCCGCGCCGTCTGCCCATGGACCATGCTCGCGAGCCAGCCGACGCCGCCGCGGTTCATCCCGAACGGGCTCCCGAGCGTGACCACGAGCCGCACGCGCCCGGGCGCGAGCTTCGCGAGCTCGCGCGCATAGACCCCGCCGAGGCTCCAGCCGACGAGGCTCACGGCGCGGCCCGTGCGCGCGTGGAGGGCGTCGAGCCGCGCGAGGAGCCGCCCGCCGACGCCGTCCTCGAGCCCGAGGTTCCAGCCGAGGCGCCAGCGGTGCGCGCGGTGGCCGAGCGCGCGGAGGTAGGCGCGGAGCGCCGCGGTGGAGGCGTCGCCGGCCGCGTAGCCAGGGAGCACGAGGACGGGGTGACCATCACCGCGCGGCGCGCTCCGGAGCACCGGCCACGCCGCCGGGAGCGTCGAGGCCTCGAAGGCGGCGCGCGGCCACTCGAGCGCGGTGAGCAGCCGATGCGGCGAGGAGCGACGCGTGGCCATGGACGTGGCCCCGAGCCTAACCCTCGCGCGCGCAGGCTGCCGGCGCGGCGTCAGCGCGGGTCGAGCCGGAGGAAGTAGCGGGGCGGGAAGCCGGTCAGGAGCTTGAAGACGATCCCGTGGGCGTTCTCGCTCTCGACCCGGTCGTGCTCCGGGCCCGTCACCGGGACCGCGCGGCGGTCGCTCTTCTGGCCGTCGATCGTCACCTGCACGTCCGGGTTCTGGAGCGCGCGGTTGTACCAGGCGCGCGGCCAGTGGTTCACGGCCACGTAGACCTTCCCGTCGCTCTCGAGCTTCGACAGGACGCGGTCGTGCGCCGTGCCGTCCGGCTCGAAGGTGGTGATCACGAGGGTCCCGCCACCGGCGGGCTGGAGCGTTCCGATCAGCGACTCGAACGCGGTGACGATGCCCACGTAGATCACGGCCACGATCGCGAGGATCTTGAGGCCTCTCATGCTCGCCTCCTTTGCGGCGCCGGACCGGCGCGGCGAATCACCCTAGCGAGCCGCGGCCGCGGGCGCGCAGAGGGCGGACGGCCCCAGCGGAAAGCCGCGAGGCTGCTCGGGAGGCTCGGCCACCGGGCCCTGCTGCTCGGGGAGCGGAGCGAAGAGACAACCGGGCGGCACGGCCTGGAACCGGAAGAGCTGCTGGCCGAACGCCCGGGAGCGGCCGAAGCGGTCGCCCGGGTGCTGCACCTCGAACACGTGGCCGAGGATGGCGACGTGCCACGCGAGGGCAGGGCCGAACTCCGCGCCCGCACCGGGCGCGAGGTGGTGCGTCGTCGTCGAGGCGTCGTTGTAGGCCTCGCGCACCACGACGTTCCGATTGGTCGCGTTGTAGATCTCGATCACGACGCCCGGCGGCCCGCACGAGAGAAGGGCGAGCGCAGCGAGCACGAGAGCGGCGACTTGCGCCGACGAGCGCGCGGAGGTCACGCGGGATGCCCGCCGGGCCGGTACGACGCGCGCAACAGCCGGTAGAGGTCTGCCGGCGTGCCGCGAGCCCCGGTCCGCCGTACCCACTCCATCCCGAGCTTGCGGAGAACCCGCAGGGACGCCGCGTTGCCGAGGCGGACCATCGCGACCACCTCGGGCCAGGCCTGCTCGAGGAAGGCGAAGTCGAGGCAACGCCGGGCGGCCTCGCTCGCGAGCCCCTGGCCCCAATGCGATCGGGACAGGAGATAGGCGAGCTCCGGAGTCCCCCCCGGCGGCTCCGAGCAGGGATAGAACCCACAGCGGCCGATCAGTCGCCCGTCCGCCCCGTCACAGATGGCCCACATGCCGAGCGACGAGGCGAGCTCGAGCATCTGCGCGAAGGGCTGCTCGAACCCGGCGGGTGACTGCGGTCGCGTGATCAGCCCCTTCGCTACCTCGGGATCGGCATAGATCGCGTAGAGCGCGTCGCGGTCGGCGGCCGTCAGGGGCCGGAGGCGGAGCCGCGCGGTCGAGAGCTCACGCACGGCCATGGGTGGCGGACCTCACCGCCGCGTTCCTCGAGCGCGACCCTGGCCCTGGGGTGGTCCATGAACCGCGGCCCGTCGAATCGGTAGGTGCGGGCGTCTCGCCAGAACTCGATCGAACGGACGTGCTCGACGTTCCTGCATCCGCAGTGGACGGGAGCCACGAGCCGGATCGGTGCACCATGGGCGATCGAAAGTGGCTGGCCATCCAGCCGATCCTCGCCGCGGAAACCATGCCCTCGTTCCATCGAGTTCGGCCGCTTCGTTGGGCACCAGCCCGTCTACGTGAGGGAGCGGAGCGCCTCGACGATCTCCTGCTCCTCGGGAAACCGCCCCGTCGCATGCTTCGAGAACACGAGCCTTCCGTTCGCGACGACGTCGAAGACGCCGTCGTCACCCCGGATCAGTCGGGCTTCGACTCCCAGCTCTCGAGCGAGCTTCGCCCCCAGACTGGAGGCGCGAGGAAGGTAGTTTCAACGTACGCAGTACGTGATCGAGACGTTCATCGCGTGGATTCCTGCCGCCGGCCGGTCACCCTGCCGCCGCCCGCGATGCTACCACTGCGGCCGTGAGTTTCAGCGGGATGCTGAGCTGGCAACGGGTGCCGGGTACAAGTGCACACGCTGAGGTGCGGACTCGGCGTAGATCGGGTCGAGCGCGTCACTCTGCCTCAGAGGTGCCTGAAGAATCCAGGGGCCTCCGGGCTGTCGCTCCGGCCGTCTACAGACGTGATAGGGACCCGCGCGAGCTCCTCCTCGGAGACGTCCTCCAGGCAGCCGAGATTCACGCCGTACATCTTCCCCATCGGCGTCTCGTTCCCGACGCCGAACGCGCGAACCCCGCAGCGCCTGCAGAAGTAGTGCTGGTTCTTCCTCGTGTTGAAGAGGTACTGCGTCAGCTCCTCGCGGCCCTCGAGCAGGCGGTCGTTTCCCCAGAAGCGCTCGCCGTCGACCACGAAGAGGGGCACGCCGAAGACTCGATCCTCGAGCCCGGCCACGGCTCGCGCCAACAACGCGTTGAGATACTGCGGGTCGTCGAGCCCCTTCAAGAAGTCGTGACGCGAGAGCCCCGCATCACGGGCACAGTCGCCGAGCACGTCGCGGTCGTCGATGTCGCGCCCCTCCGACCAGTGCGCTCGAAGGACCCCATTTCGGTACGCGCGCTCGGCGCCCTTCTCCCGCGCGATGTAGTAGCCCGCCGACGCGTCCAGCGCGTCGACTGGCTTCTGGGGCGGAAGGGAGGAGTGCCACGGCAGGCCGAGCTTGCGCGCCCAGCGCGCAGCGTCCTGGTACTGATAGCTGCGCTTGTACTCCAGGAGCGTCGCCGCGAACCGCCTGCGGCGGCTCGGAGGGGGGCGAAGTGACCGGGATCGGGTCGAGCTCCGCCCCTGCCTCCTCGACGAGCGCGTCGATCCGTGCGTCGGCCAGCGCCGAGAACGGGGAGCCGAAGCCGAAGTAGTACCGGATGACCTTCGGTGTGATGACAGGCTCCTACTCTACGCAGAAGCTCGGCCGCGTTGCGGCCAACGGATCGCGGCCGTCAGCTGCAGCCGCTGGCTAGGCAGCGGCCCACCAGTTGAGGTGACGATGGAGTGCCAGGCCCTCTTCCTCGAGGAGCGGCCCCACCACCTCGACCGAATGATGGGGCCGTTGGAGGATCTGGCGACACGGAACGGCTGTGCCGCCACCGATCAAGTCCCGAAGGCCCTGGCCTGAGCACCCGTAGATGACTCGGGGGACCCGTACGCGGCAGATCGCTCCAGCGCACATCGCGCAGGGCTCTGTGCTCGCATAGATCGTCGCGGCGCTCAGTGCCTCCTTGGGCAGCGTTCGTGCCGCCTGACTGACGAGATTGAGTTCTGCATGTCGAGTTGGATCGTTCTCCAAGAACACGGTGTTGCTCGCAGCGAGGACGACTTCGCCTTTGATGACGAGAAGAGCACCGAAGGGCTCGTCACCTCTCGCATGCGCCCGCGTAGCTAGTGCAAGAGTCTCGCGGAGGAACGCTACGTGAACATCGAGATTGGTGCTCATCGCGCCGCTGCCCAACTCACATTGGACCTCGCCGCTCAATGCGGCGGGAACGGGCTCGTCGTCGGCATCGGCCCGGGGATCGGCGCGCGGAGCTCGCGCTCGCTCGCGCCCGCCTTCCAACGCGCGAGGAGCGCCTCGGGGTCGTAGAGGACGCCGAGCGGATTGGCGCGGAACGGATCGGAGGCGAAGAAGGCCTTGAGCTCGCGCTCGCTGTCGAAGGCGTCCACCTGGAGCTCGATCTCGTTCTTGTCGGGATCGAGGTAGTACATGGAGAGGGTGGGGCCGTGGTGGATGGGCGTGGCCGGTCGGATGCCGAGGTCGCGCAGGCGCTCGTAGGTGCGGAGCAGGTCGACGGCCGTCGCGAGGGTGACGGCGATGTGGTCGACGCCCACGGCGTCGTCGGGGCGGTCCTTGAAGTGGGGCGCGTTCGCGATCGCGATGCGGTGGTGCTCGCCATCCCAGGTGAGGAAGGTGATGAACGGGCTCTGGAACACCGGCTTCGCGGCGAGAACGGTCCGGTACCACGCGATCATCTCGTCGTAGCGCCGCGTGCGTAGCACGAAGTGCGCGAGCTTGATGGGAGCGATGGGCTCGGTCATCCGGGCCTCCCGTCGGTGACGCGCTCACACTACCATGGCCGCTTCTCGGAGGTAGGCGATGCGGCTCGTGACCTTCACCGACGCGCGCGGCACGCGCGTGGGCCGGCAGGAGGACGCGGAGGTGGTGGATCTCGCCGCCGCCGCGCCGGAGCTGCCGCGCGATCTCACGGCGCTCCTCGCGGCGGGTCCGCTCGCGCTCGGGCGCGCGTCGAGCGCCGATGGCCCGCGGCTCGCGCTCGCGGGGCTCCGCCTCGAGGCGCCGATCCCGCGCCCGGGCAAGATCCTCGCCGTCGGCCTCAACTACCGCGACCACGTCGCCGAGACGGGCCGCGAGCTGCCGAAGGTGCCCATCATCTTCAACAAGCAGAGCACGTCGGCGACCGGGCCCTTCGACCCGATCCACTGGCCGCGCGCCTCCGACAAGCTCGACTACGAGGGCGAGCTCGGCTTCGTGATCGGGCGCCGCTGCCGGCACGTGCCGCGCGACCGCGCGGCGGAGGTGATCGCGGGCTGGCTCGTCGTGAACGACGTGACGGTGCGCGACTGGCAGGGCCGGAGCCCAACCATGACGATGGGGAAGTCCTTCGACACGCACTGCCCGTTCGGCCCCGCGCTCGTGACGCCCGACGAGGTCGGCGATCCGCTCGCGCTCTCGCTCACCACGCTCGTGAACGGCGAGCGCCGCCAGTCCGCCTCGACGAAGGATCTGATCTTCGACCCCTTCGTGCTGATCGAGCACCTCTCCACCGCCTTCACCCTCGAGCCCGGTGACCTGATCTCCACCGGGACGCCCGCGGGCGTGGCGCTTGCGATGAAGCCGCCGCGCTGGCTCGTGCCCGGCGACGTGGTGCGGGTCGAGGTCGAGCGCGTGGGCGTGATCGAGAACCGCGTGATCGCGGAGCCGGACGACACGGCGCGGATCGGCTGAGCGTGTAGCGCCGTTCGCGCCGCCGCGTGCCTCGGCGGCCACGCGCCCGAGCGCATGAGCCGCAAGGCGGACGCCTCGCTCGCCGCGAGCGGGCGCCGCGCGTCCGCGTTTCGCCGGCTTCTGCGCCACAGGGGCGCGCCGGCACGCCGCGTGCACTCGGAGACGAGCGCTCGCCCCATCCCGACCGGAGCTCGTCATGGCACTCGAGGCCTCGCGCCGCATCTTCGCGCTCCTCATCGCGCTCACGCAGCTCGTCCTCGGCTGTCCCCGCCCGAACCCGCCGCTCGCGCCGAGCTCGGGCTTCGTCGAGCGGCGCGAGCTCAACCTCGTCGCGGTGCCAGGCGGCTTCGTCGACCTGGCCGGAGGGAACCTCCTCGTCCCGCGCACCGACCTCGAGCTCGACACGCGGCTCGGCCGCGAGTCGCTCGGCGCGGTCTACGACGCGGCCAGCGGGCGCTGGCGCTGGAGCTTCGAGTCGCAGTACGACGGCGCGATCTTCGTGGACGAGTCGGGCGCGAGCTTCGCGGTAGCAAGCCTCGCGGCGGGCGCTGCCGTCCCGGGCACGCACTGGGTCAAGCTCGACACCACGCGGATGAAGACGAAGGGCGGCCTGGTGCACGAGTACGGCGGCGGCGGGCTCCTCGCCGCGCGCTACTGGAGCAGCGATCCCTATCCGCGGATCCGCCACGCGAGCGCCGTGGTCGCCGGCGCGCTCCGCCCGACGGCGCTCGAGCAGTGCACGAGCGCGTCGGCCTGCACGCCGATCTTCACGTTCAGCCACGACGCCGCGGGCCAGCTTGTCTCGGTGGTCGACCGCGCCGGCCGCCGCACAGAGTTCGGCTGGGACGCCGCGGGACGCCTCGCGAGCGCCCGCGACGCGCTCGATGTTGTGAAGGGCTGGCCGGGCCTCCGGTACACCTACAGCGGGACGCTCCTCCGCTCGCAGACGAACAGCGAGGGCGAGCGCACGAGCTACGCGTACAGCGGGCGCGCACTCGCGAGCGCGACGCAGGAGGGTCCGGGCCTCCCCGTCCACCGCTTCCACTTCGAAGGGAAGGACGGCGCGGGCCTCTACCACACGCGCTTCTGGAACCCGCTCGGCGAGGAGCGGCGCTTCGCCTACGACGCGCAGGGCCGCCTCCTCGAGCAGCGCGAGGTCACGACCGGGGAGCTCACGCGGTTCGCCTGGAGCGGCGAGCGGCGGAGCGCCGAGACGCTTCCGAACGGCGCCACGACGCTCTGGTCGTGGTCGGGCGATGACGTACAGGCCCGGACGGACCCGTCCGGGAACGTGGTGAGTTTCACGTACCACCCGGCCGGCGTGAACCGCGAGGATCCACGCGTGCGCCCCATCCTCTCTGTCCACGACTCGCTCGGCGTGATCGAGACTCGGAGCTACGACGCGAGCGGGCGTAGAGTCGAGCTCCGGAACGGCGCCGGCGACACGACCCGCCACACGTGGTCGGGCGGCGCGCTCGCGAGCGAGACGCGCGCCGGCATCACGCGGAGCTTCTCGCACGTCGGCGACCACGGGCACGCGACGCGCGTGACCGCGCTCGGCGCAACCGAGGTCCGGAGCTTCGACGCGGTCGGGAACCTGACCCGTGGCTCCGACGGGACGACGCGGCTCGCGGGCGGGATCGAGCTCCGGACCTTCGACGAGGACCGGAACCTCGTGGCACTCGAGCTCCATCCGGAGTCGGAGGCGCTCCCGCCCGAGACGCTCACGCTCGAGTACCGGAGCGACGGCCAGCGGCTCCGCGTGCTCCGCGGCGGCGACGACCACGAGCTCGTCTACGACGCGTTCGGGCGACGGGTCGAGCAGCGCGAGCGCGCGGATGGCGTCTGGCGCGTGACGCGCTTCGGTCACGACGCCGCAGGCCGGCCGAGCTTCGTGGAGCGGCCGAACGGGATGCGCGAAGAGCTCGACTGGGGGCCGGGCGGGCGTCCCCTCGCAGTCCGGCGCTTCCGCGGCGGCGCGCTCGAGGGCGCGCTCGCCTTCGTGCATGCCGGGGGGGAGCTGGTGCGCGTGGACGACTCGACGAGCGGGAGCGAGCACTACGTCTACGACGCGGCCGGTCGTCTCGTCGCGACCACCTTCGCGGACGGCGAGCAGCTCGTCGTACAGCACGACCTCCGCTCGCGCGTCAGCTCCGAGAGCTTCGTCGCGGCGGGCGGCGCGCTCCTCGCGACGCTCCTCCACGAGCACGACCTCGCCGACCGGCGCGTGCGGACGGCCGATCTCTCGGGCCTCCTCCTCGAGACGACGTGGGCCGACGGGCGCGTGACCGAGCGGCGATACGGGAACGGACTGGTGCGGAGCTACGCGTACCGGAGCGACGGGCTCCTCGCGGGCACGACCACGCAGAACGCCGCGGGCGAGGAGGTCGAGGCGACCACGCTCGAATCCGAGCTCGCGCTGGACGCGGGAGGCACGAGCTTCCTCCGCCAGCGCGCGACGACCGCGACCTGGGGCGGCGCGGACGTGCTGACGGTCGAGGAGTACGCGCTCTCGCCCGCGCTCGACAGCGGGCAGGGCGGCGCGCGTGTGGCCCGCTGGAACGACGGGCTCGGCGCCGACGAGGTCTACGCCTTCGACGCGCGGAGCAACCTCCGCGCGCAGGGCGACACCAACTTCGTCTACAACGCCGAGGGCAACCGCCTCCTCGCGCTCGTGCGCGGCGGCCAGACGGTCGGGAGCTACGCGTACGACGCAGCCGGCTTCGCGAGCGCGCGGAACGGCGTGCCGCTCGCCTGGAACGCCGCGGGGCGGCTCGTGGCGCACGGCGCCGACACGCTCGTGTGGGATGGCATGGGCCGGCTCCGCGAGGCCGAGGTGGGCGGCGTCTCGGCGCGCTTCGCGTTCGGCGGTCGCGTCCAGGCCGATGCGCACGGGCCGCTCGCGATCGACCTCGGTGAGGCGCTGATCGGGCTCGGCGGCGTCCATCGCTATCGCCACCTCGACTTCCGCGGCAACGTGAAGTTCGTGAGCGACGACACGGGCCAGGTCGTCGCGCACTACCGCTACGCGCCCTTCGGGCTCGACGCGGTGTTCGGCGCCGACGACGATCCGGTGCGCTTCGTGGCGCGCCCGGAGCTCGGAGAGCTGATGCTCCTCGGCGAGCGTGTCTACGACCCCGCGGTAGGGCGCTTCCTCTCGCCCGATCCAGTCTTCCAGATCGTGAACCAGTTCGCGTACACGCTCGGGAACCCGGTCTGGTTCAGCGACCCGGACGGGCGGAGCAGCGAGGCGAACGACTCCGCCGCGGGATTCGACCGGCTCATCGGGGCGCTCGGCGTGATCGCCTCGGTGCTCGGGCTCCTCTCCGTGCTGCTCCGCTTCGGGCCGCTGCCCCACCTCCAGGCGTTGAGCGCGGTGTTGTCGCTCATAGCGGCGCTGCTCGCGCTGATCGTGGCCCTCGCGATGCTGTTCGGGAGGCCGCAGGTCATCGACTGCCCGCCTCCGACACCGAGTCATCCCGCGCCGGGTGGCGGCGGCGGAAACGGTGGCGGCACCGGCAGTGGCGGCGGGAGCGGAGGAGGCGGAGGGGGAGGTGGCGCCGGCGCGGGCTGCTCACCGGCGGCGCTCACCGCGCTCCCCGAGGCGCGAGGCTGGCTCCGCTTCCTGATCCCGCTCCAGCTCGTGCTCGGCTTCCTCGTCCTGCGCAGGCGCCGCGCGGAGCGCCGGGCGTGAACGGGGCGCGGATCCTGCTCGCGCGCCGCGCCTCGGGGCGCGAGCACGCGCTCGTCCTCGAGCCGGACGGCTTCCGCGTGGAGGGCGGCTCCACACCTCGCCGCCGCGTGACGTACGCGAGCGTGTACGGGCTCGAGCGCACGGGCGCCCGTCTCTGGGTGGGCGCGGGCCTGGTGCCGGTCGTCGTGGGAGGCGGTGCCACGCCCGGCGCGCTCGAGCAGGCGGAGACCGCGCTCCGCGCGCGCATCGCCGCGCTCCCGGACGGCGCAGCAAGGCTCGCGCGGCTCGACGCGCGCCACACGCCGCGCGCGCGGCTCCCGTGGCTCGCCCCTGCTGTCGCTCTGGCGCTCGCGGCCGTGCTCGCGGCTTCGGTCCCGCTCGCGCTCGCCACGCTGGCCGCACTTCTCTTCGCCCTCGCGCTCGGCCTCCTCGCGGAACGCTGGCTCGGTGCGCGGCCGCTCCTCGTGTGCGGGGTGGCCGCGCTCCTCGCCGCGGGCCTCGCGGAGCGGCCGGCGGGCCTCGTCGAGCTCGCACCGCTCGCCGCGCCCGCGCTCGCTTCGGGCTGGCTCGGGCTCCTCGCGTGCGCGCGGCTCTTCCGCGAGCGCACGCTCGCGGTCCGCGAGCGGAGCGCCTTCGACCTCGCGCTCCCGCTCGGGCTCGCCTTCGCGCTCACCGTGCTCGCCTGGGGTGCGAACCCGCTCGCGCTCGCCCTCGGTGGCGCGGCCGGTCTCGCGGCCGGCCTGCTCGTGCTCCCGCGCGCCTCAGCGTAGGATCTGGCGCCCTGGAGGTGGCGCCGTGTCCCAGGTGGTCGTGCCGGAAGCCGATGCGTGGGGGCAGACGCTCGGCATCGAGTTCCTCGAGGTGACGCCCGAGCGCGTGCGCGCACGCCTCGATGCGGGGCCGCGCCACCACCAGCCCTACGGCGTGCTCCACGGCGGCGTCTACTGCTCGATCGTCGAGGCGGTCGCGAGCTACGGCGCCGGCCACCGCGCGCTCGCGCTCGGCCAGACGGGCGTGCTCGGCGTCTCGAACGCAACGGACTTCTTCCGCTCGCACAGCGAGGGCGAGCTCCGCTGCGAGGGGCGGCCGCTCCACACCGGACGCTCGGTGCACGTCTGGGAGGTGAACGTAACGCGCGCCTCGGACGGAAAGCTCGTGGCGCGCGGGCAGGTGCGCTTCCACGTGCTGGACGCCCTGCCCGAGGAGCGCAGATGAGCGGGCGGGAGGCAGGTCGATGGCGATCTCCGTGATGCGGTTCGACCTGCGCGCGCCGCCCCGCTTCGAGGCGCGCCATCCGGAGCTCTACGGCGCGGCGCTCGAGCTCGCGGCCTTCGCCGACGAGAAGGGCTTCGACGCGATCTCGCTTTCCGAGCACCATGGGGTGGACGACGGCTTCCTGCCGTCGCCGCTGATCCTCGCCGCCGCGCTCGCGAGCCGGACACGCCGCGTCCGCATCAGCATCGCGGCGCTCCTGGCACCGCTCTACGACCCGGTGAAGCTCGCCGAGGACCTCGCCGTGCTCGACCTCGTGAGCCAGGGGCGCGTGACCACCACGCTCGGAATGGGCTACCGGCGCGAGGAGTTCGCGATGTTCGGCCGCTCGTTCGCGGACCGCGGCTCGCTCCTCGACGAGTGGCTCGAAGTGCTGCTCCGCGCGTGGAGCGGCGAGCGCTTCGACTGGAACGGCCGCCTGGTGCAGGTGACGCCTGCGCCCTTCACGAAGCCGCACCCGCCGATCAACGTGGGTGGGCAGAGCCGGCGTGGGGCGCTCCGCGCGGCGCGCTTCGGGCTCCCGTACCAGCCGGCGAACAACGATCCCGAAATGGAGCGCACGTACCTCGAGGCGTGCAAGCGGCGCGGCGCGGCGCCACAGCTCCTGCCGCCGGGGAGCGGCGAGATGATCTGGGTCTCGCGCGATCCGGATCGCACGTGGGCGGCGATCGGCGAGCACCTGCTCTACGAGGCGCGGGTGTACTCGGGCTGGCAGCCCACGACGCAGCAGAGCTCGAGCGTGCACTCGCGCGCGAGGAGCGTCGAGGAGCTGCGCCGCGAGGGGCTCTACCGCGTCCTCAACCCCGAGGAGTGCGTGGCGCGCGGAAGGGCGCAGGGGCCGTGGGCTGCCTTCGTGCTCTACCCCCTCTGTGGCGGGATCCCGCCCGCCCTCGCATGGGAGAGCGTCGAGCTCTACGCGAACGAAGTCCTCCCGAAGCTCTAGACTCCGGCCCATGCGACCCCCGGTTGTCATCGTCGGCGCGGGGCCCGCCGGCGCAGCCCTCGCGCTGATCCTCGCCTCGCGCGGCCAGGCCGTCACGTTGGTCGAGCGCCAGCGCGACTTCGAGCGCGAGTTCCGCGGCGAGCTGATGATGCCGAGTGGGCTCGAGGTGCTCGACGCGCTCGGTGTCGACCTCGCGAAGGCCGGCGTGCCGTTCCGCGCGCCGAGCGAGGTCGAGATCTTCGTCGAGGGGCGGCGGCTCGTGCGGCTCGATCCCGGCGCCGGCGTGCTCGCGGGCCGCACGCCGCTCCTCGTGTCGCAGCCCGCGCTCCTCGAGCACCTGGTCTCGCTCGCGAGCGGGTACGCAGGCTTCCGGTTCCTGCGCGGCGCGGCGGCGCGCGAGCTGCTCCACGAGAACGGGCGTGTCGCCGGCGTGCGCGTCGAGACGGCAGACGGCGACGAGCGCCTCGCGGCCGCGCTGGTGATCGGCGCCGACGGGCGCGCCTCGGTCGTGCGTCGCCGCGGCGGCTTCGAGGCGAAGAACCTCGGCGCGCCGATGGACGTGGTGTGGACGAAGCTCCCCTGGCCCGCAGGCTGGACGGAGGCCTCGGCGCGCGGCTACATCGGCGGCGGGCACCTCCTGATCGCGTTCCCGGCGCCCGACGGCCTGCTCCAGGTTGCGTGGGTGATCTTGAAGGGCGGCTTCGGCGAGCTCCGGAGCCGCGGCGTCGAGGACTGGGTGCGCGAGCTGGCGCGCCACGTCTCGGGCGACCTCGCGGCGCACTTCCGCGCGAACGCGGACCGCGTGCAGCGGCCCTTCCTGCTCGACGCGGTGACGGACCGCGTGGTGGGCTGGGCGCGCCCGGGCGCGCTCGTGATCGGCGATGCGGCGCACACGATGTCGCCGGTCGGAGGGCAGGGGCTCAACGTCGCGCTCCGCGACGCCGTGGTCGCCGCGAACCATCTGGTGCCAGTACTTCGGGCGGGGGCCGCTGGTGCGGCGCTCGACGCGGCGGCCGCCGCGATCGAGCCGGAGCGCGCGAGGGAGATCGATCCCATCCAAGAGCTCGCCGCGCTACCGCCGCGGCTCGTGCTCGCGCGCGGGACCATGCCGCGCCTGCTGCGCGCTTCGCTTCCGGTCCTGGCGCGGCTTCCGCTCGTCCGGAGACGCGCGGGGCGCATGGCGTCCCTGTTCTTGTACGGCGCGACCGAGGTGCGCCTGACGGTGTGACGAGTGTCAGCGCGGCCGCCTCGGGATCACCGAGATCGTGCCGGTGCACTCGAGCACGGCGAGGCGGATCTCCTCCATGTGTTCGAGGCCCTGGTGCGTGCGCGCCGCGGCCAGCACGTCCTCCTCACCGACGCGTGCCAGGCGCATCACGTGGTGGAGCGGCTGGCCGTCCCGCACCAGCACCACCGGCTCGCCCTCGAGCCAGCGCTCGACCCGCCGCGAGCGGGTCTTCACGACGGCGAGCACGATGTCGAGGCCGACCAGCGTGGCGCACAGGACCGTGCCGGCAACGAAGGACGCGTCGTCGCGGACGAGCGTCTCGCTCATCAGGTCGCCGACCATCAACAGCACCACGAAGTCGAACGGCGTGAGCTCGCCGAGCGTGCGCCGGCCGGCGAGCCGGAGGAGCAGGACCAGGAATGCGTACGCCGCGGCGGCGCGGAGGATCGGATCCACGTCGCCTCCTCACGGCAGGACGAGATGGCGGAGCGTCGCGACGGGCCGTCCGTCCACGCGCAGCTCGCCGGTCTGCCAGCCGGAGGCGAGCGGTTCGAGCGTGAGCACGACACGGGAAAGGCCCCCGGCGTCGACCTCGAGCGTGAAGCGCCGCTGTTCGGGGTTCACCGCCTCCGCGCGAGGTTCAGGGACGAGGTTCGGCACGTCGAAGGTCTCCGCGTAGGCGCCCGCGAGTCCGAGCTCGAACGCGCCGGCCCGTTCGCGCTCGATGAACACGACGAGGCGCGTCGGCGCACCGCGGTGGAGCACGCGGTCGAAGTAGACCGCGACCTTCCGATCGGGAGACGTGACGACGCCGCGGCTCGCCGTGCCGGGGCCCATGGCTCCGAGGGCACTCGCCAGGAGCCACGCCGCGAGCGCGATCCAGCCGATGCGCTGCAGCTTCCAGCCGGAGCGCTGGGCGCTCGGCGCCGCCTCGTCAGCGGCCACGCCGGCGGGCGCGCCGTCTTCGCGCCGCCGCACTGGCCTGGTGAGCCAGCGCGCGAGACGACGCGGCGCCGCGGCCCTCGCGTCGGAGCGCGCGCAGCGCGGCGCGCGAGCGCTGCGGCGACGAGGCTCCGCCGCCGTGGCGTCCGCGCGCGGCATCGCGTTTCGCGCGTTCGCGTGTCTCGGGCGACGCCGTGCCCGGCTCGGGCATGCGCAGGCGGACGCCCGCCCGGCGCACCTTCGAGAGGCCGATCGCGATCGCCTGCTTCGCGGAACGCGCACCGTGCTTGCCCTGGCGCACGTGGCGGATCTCCTCGCGCACGAACTCGCCAGCGTGGGTGGACGGGGACTTGCCCTCGCGCCCGGCCTTCTGCGCACGTTCGAGGGTCTTCTTCTCGGGCATGTGTCGTCTCCGCACAGAGATGTGGCGCCGTGCCCGCCGAAGCGGGCACGGCGCCAGGGGTCACCCAGCAGTTACAGCCGCGGAGGTCGCTCGCGCTCCTCGTCCTCGTCCGGGGCCCGCTTCGGCGGCTCTCGCCGCTGCGGGCTCTGGCGCTCGCGTTCCTCGTCACCGGGCCGACCGCCGGGCTGGTGCGGCTGGTACGGCTCGGGCTTCTGGGGGTTCTTCGGGTCTGCCATGTCCACTCCTCTCGTCGCCGCGTGTCCGACGCGGCTGTCGAGCGAAGTGGACTGCAACGACCGTGCCGCGCTCCGAAGCGCGCGCACGCCGCCGGGGGATCGTCGGCAGCGCACCCGCTGAAGCCAGCGCTGCCGTCCGAGGCGAGTTCTACAAACGCGCACTCGGCCCCGTCCTGGAGCGCGGAAAAGCCGAGCGCGGGCGGGGGTGGCACGGATCTCGCATTGGCAGGGATCGGACTTTCGAAGGAGGTTCTCCCATGTTGAGCTGGGCTCTCACGTTCCTGGTGGTCGCACTCATCGCGGCAGTGCTCGGCTTCTCCGGCATTGCCGGGGCGGCGAGCGGCATCGCGAAGATCCTGTTCCTGGTATTCCTGGTGATCTTCGTCGTCTCGCTGCTCGCCGGGCGGCGCGGAAGCGCGCCTCCCCTCTAGCCGGTGACACGCGGCCGTGATCGCCGCCAGACGCGCGCCTCGCCGTGTCGCTCAGCGATACGGCGAGGCCGCTGCGTCGAGGAGAAACGCCATGAACCGAAGCAGAACGACGTGGATGGCTCTCACCGCGAGCCTGCTCTTCTCCCTCGCGGTCGGCTGCGGCCCGCAGGAGCCGGAGCAGCCCCCGATGCCGCCGCCGCCCGAGAGCGCGGGATGAGAGCGCTGGCCGGCACATTGGCCACGGCGCTGCTCCAGCTCGTGCCCTTGGGCGCTCTCGCTTCGAGCCGACCCGCGTTCGCGCGGGTGGGCTGCGCTTGTGATGCGAGCGAACTCGTGGCGCTCCACGAAGAGATCGCGTCGGCGAAGACGCTCGCCCGTGCGCAGTCGCTCGCGACGCGACCGCTCCAGCTCGCCCGCCTGGCGCTCGCCCGCACGCGCGGGCTCTCGCCCGACGGCGTGGGGCTCGAGGCGAAGGAGCGCCAGCTCCTGGAGGGCGAAGCTGCGATCGCGGCCGCCGAGACGCCCGACGCGGTGGCGAGCGCCTTCTCCCTCGCCGTCGCCGGCTCCCCGCTCCCCGAGGCGGCGATCGGCTGCTCCTACTCCACGTGGGAGATCGTCGCGATCGTGCTCGGCTTCATCCTCGGGATCCTCCCCGGGATCATCCTGCTCATCATCCTGTGCTGACGAGGCTGCCATGCGCCGTGCCTTCCTCGGGCCCGGTGGGCTCGCACTCGCGCTCCTGGCCTGTGCCGGTACGCCGCCGCCCGAGCTGACGCCAGCGGTGGCAGACGAGCGACACGTCCCGGCCGGCGAGACACCGCTCGTGGTGGACGACTCCGGTCGCGTGCCGGCCGGCGAGGCCGAGCGCGCGCTCGGTCGCGCTGCCGAGACGAGCAGCCTTCGTCTCCGCGCCCGCGCACTCTCGAAGGCCGTGGAGGCGCGGACCGAGGTGCCGTTGGTCCGCGGCAACCACACCCGCCTGCTGATCGACGGGCCGAGCACCTACGCGGCCATGCTCGCCGCGGTCGAGGGCGCCCGGCATCACATCCACCTCGAGACCTACATCTTCGCGGACGACGAGGTCGGGCGGCACTTCATGGAGGCGCTCGCGCGGAAGCGCCGCCAGGGCGTGGCCGTGCGGATCATCTACGACGCGATCGGGAGCATCGCGAGCGATCGCGACTTCTTCGCGGGCATGGTCGAGCAAGGCATCGAAGTGGCCGAGTTCCGTCCGCTCCGTCCAGCGTCGCTCTGGCGGATCAACAACCGCGACCATCGCAAGCTCGCCGTCATCGATGGTCGCATCGCATTCACGGGAGGCCTGAACATCAGCGGCACCTATTCGAAAGCGTCGACGAGCCGCCCGGGGCCCGAGGAGGGCGTGCGCGAGGGCTGGCGGGACACCCACCTCGAGATCCGGGGCCCGGCCGTCAGGCTCCTGCAGTCCGTGTTCCTTCAGACCTGGAGCCGCCTCGGCCGGCCCGCGCCGCCCGCTGCCGCGGCGCTCTTTCCCGAGCTCGAAGAGCAGGGCCGCGACCTCGTGCAAGTGGTTTCGAGCGAGGGCGGCGACGCGCGGGAGTTCCGCATCTACACCGCCTACCTCGCCGCGATCGAGAACGCGAGTGAGCGCATCTGGATCTCGCAGGCGTACTTCGCGCCGAACGTCGAGTTCCGGAAGGCCCTGTCCGCAGCGGCGCAGCGCGGCGTGGACGTGCGCGTGATCGCGCCGTCCTTCACCGACTCGAGGTTGATCCACTACGGCGCACGCGCGACCTACGGCTCGCTGCTCGAGAGCGGCGTCCGGATCTACGAGCACGAGGACGCGCTCATGCACGCGAAGACGGCGGTGATCGACGGGGTGTGGTCCACCGTCGGCTCCGCGAACATCGATCAGCGGAGCTTCATCCACAACAACGAGCTGAACGCTGCGGTCGTGAGCGCCGAGCTGGCGCGCGACATGGAGGCGATGTTCCGGCGGGACCTCGAGAGCAGCCGCCGCATCGATGCGACCGAGTGGAAGGAGCGGCCCGCCCGCGAGCGGATCTCGGAGTTCCTGAGCAGCCTGCTCGCGCACTGGCTCTAGCTGCTCGGGGGATCCTCGGGCTTCGCCAGCGTCTGCGCGTCGTACACGTTGAGACGGTTGTACAGCGTCTTCAAGCTGATCCCGAGCACCTCCGCCGTCCGGCGCTTGTTTCCATCGAGGCTCTCGAGCGTGGAGAGAATCACGTTCCGCTCGATGTCTCCGAGCGAGGTTCCGATCCGGACGTGGAGCGTCGCGTTCGCGACGCTGGGCGCCTCCGCCTGCGGTGGCAGCGGAAGGGTCTCGGGCTCGATCGTGGTGTCGGCGAGGATCGCGGCGCGCTCCACCACGTTCTTCAGCTCGCGGACGTTCCCGGGCCACGGCAGCGCCTGCAGACGCGCGAGCGCACGGGAGCTGAAGCGCTTGTGTGTCCCTTCCCGGGCGTTCAGCAGGTCGAGGAAGTGCTCGGCCAGCAGCGCAGTGTCTTCGCCTCGCGTGCGGAGCGGCGGCAGCTCGATCGGGAAGACGTTGAGGCGGTAGAGCAGGTCCTCGCGCAGTCTCCCCTGGGTCACCGCTTGGGCCGGATCGCGATTCGAGGCGGCGATGACGCGAACGTTCACGGGTGTGAGGTCGGTCGAGCCCACACGCGTCACCGCGCCGACCTCGAGGACGCGCAGGAGCTTCACCTGGAGCTCCTGGGGCATCTCCGTGATCTCGTCGAGGAACAGCGTGCCGCCGTCCGCGCGCTCGAAGTAGCCGGCGCGCCGCCGGTCGGCTCCCGTGAAGCTGCCCTTCTCGTGGCCGAACAGCTCGCTCTCGATCAGCGTGGGCGCCATCGCGCCGCAGTTCACGGCCACGAAGGTCTTCGTGCCCCGGCGGCTCAGCTGGTGGACCGTCTCGGCGACCAGCTCCTTGCCGGTGCCGCTCTCGCCGACGATGAAGACGCCCGCGTCCGTGGGTGCGACGCGCTCGATCAGCTCGTAGACCTTCTGCATCGCCTCGGAGCGCCCGACCAGCTTGCCGAAGCGTCCGAACTCGCGCAGCTGACTGCGTAGATCGACGACTTCGCCCTTGAGCCCGCGCGTGCGCTGGACGTTGGCGAGCACGCTGCGGAGCCGCGCGCGGTCCACCGGCTTCGTCAGGTAGTCGATCGCGCCACGCTTCAAGGCCTGGACGGCCGTATCGACCGAGACGTCGCCGGTCACCACGATGTACTCGGGAGCGCCGTACGCTTCCGGATCTCCGAGCAGGTCGAGCCCACTGCCGTCGGGCAGCGTCAGGTCCACGAGGACTGCGTCGAGCCGCGCCTCTGCGAGCGCCTTGCGCGCCTCCTCGAGCGTGGCGGCTTCGCGAGTCACCGCGCCCTCGCGCGAGACCAGCGCGACCAGTGCGCTGCGGAGGTTCGGATCGTCCTCGACGATCAACAGGTCGAGGGGCCGCTCGAACGGTTCGGAATAGGGCGAGCTCACGTTTCCTCCGCGAAGCGCAGGACCCGGTTCAATGCCTCCGGCTCGATGGGCTTCTTCAGCGTGAGGTCGAAGCCACTCAGGTCGGCTTCGGTCTGATCATCCACCAATCCGACCAGGTCGGCACGCACGCCCTTGGCCACGAGTCGTTCGAGCAGGCCGGGCACGTCGGCAACGGCGCTGGACCCGACCATGACCAGCTGCGGCTCGAACTGGCTCGCCTCCCGCACCGCCTCGGCGCCATCTCTCGCCTCGCGCACGTCGTGCCCCCACCCACGTAGCTGCCGCACCAGCGCGCCTGTCGCAGCGACGTCGGGGTCGAGGACGAGGACCCGCCGCGCCGGCGGGCTCGCCGCCGTCTCGAGCGCGCGCAGCTTGACGATGCGGTCGATCACCGCGTCGGGGGAGACGGGCTTCGCGAGGTACGCGTCGAAGCCGCTGCGCCGGATCCGGCGCCGCTCGTCGGGGCCCGCGAGCCCCGTCACCGCGATCGCGAGGACCGAGCGGCTCTCGCCTTCCAGACCGCGTACGCTGCGGATCAGGTCGAAGCCGTCGCGGTCGGGGAGACCGATGTCGCTCACGAGGACGTCCGGCCTGCCGCGTTCGAGGAAGCGCAACGCCTCCGGCACGGACTTCGCGAGGCGAGGGATCGCGTCCAGCTTCGCGAGCGCGGCACCGATCGCCTCTACCGTGGCGACGTCGTCATCGACCACGACCACCTCGACCCCGCTCAGATCGGGCGCAACGCTCGCGCTCGTCGCCTCGGTGAGGGCTGCGCCCGGCTTCGGCAGCTCGACCCGCACGGTGGTACCGCGGTCCCTTCCTTCACTCTCGACCTGCACCGAGCCGCCATGACGCTCCACCAGGTGCTTCACGATCAGGAGGCCGAGCCCGAGCCCCGCGCCGCTGCTCGATCCCTTGCGGTCGCCCCGCCAGAACTCGTCGAAGACGAGCGGCAGCTCCTCTGTAGCGATGCCCAGTCCGTCGTCGCGCACCTCGAGGCGCCAGCTCGCTTCACTCTCGGAGAGCTCGACGAAGACGCGGCCGCCCTTGGGTGTGAACTTGAGCGCGTTGTCCACGAGGTTGCGAATGACCTGTTCGATGCGCTCGGCGTCGGCCATCGCGAAGGCCGGCCCCTGACTCGCCAGCTCGAGCGCGATCGCCTTCTCCTGGGCCACCGGCGCGAGGTGATCCAGAGCGCTCCTCACGACGGCGTCGAGGTCGATGCGGGCGGGCTCGATCTCGAGAGCGCCCGCGCGGATCCGGGAAGCGTCGAGGAGGTCGTTCACGAGACGCGTCTGGCTCTGCACCGACGCCTCGATGGCTTCGACGGCGCGCGACACACCGTCGGCGGACGAGTCGTCGCGGAGCAGCGAGGCCCAGGCGAGGATGGCGTTCAAGGGAGACCGCAGCTCGTGGGAGACCACGGATAGGAAGCGATCCTTGGCGTGATTCGCCGACTCCGCCTCCTGCCGCGCGCTCTCAGCCGAGGCGAGGAGCTCCTCGCGCTCGGTGAGGGCATGGACGCGCTCGGTGACATCGATCATCACGCCCACGAAGTGCGTGAGCTTTCCGGTCGCATCCTCGACCGGCGCGATCGAGAGCTGATTCCAGAACGCCTCTCCGTCCTTGCGGTGGTTGCGGAGCAGCACGTTGCACGCCTCGCCGGCCGCGATCGCCCGGCGTACCTCGTCCAGCGCGGCCTGGTCGCGGGCCTTCTGGTTGAGAAGGCGGCAGTTCCTTCCGATCACCTCCGACTGCGCATAGCCGGTGATCTTCAGGAACGCCGGGTTGACGTAGGCGATCGGGTGATCTTCCTGGCGCGCATCGGTGATGATGACGCCGTTCTGCGTCGCCGCGAGCGCGCGCTCATAGACGCGGAGCGTACCCTCGGAGAGCCTGCGCCCGGTGACGTCCTGGAGCACGAGGATCAGGTGACGCAGCGCTCCGGTCGCGTCCTCCTCGCGCGCGAGACGCACGTCGCCGTGGACGAGCTCGCCGGATTTAGTCTCGAAACGGCGCTCGACGCCGTAGTCGCTGATCTCGCCGCGACGCAGCAGCTCCCACTGCTTGACGTCGATTTCGAGGTCCTGGAGGTGGCTCACCTCCCCGTACGTCTTCTCGAGCAACTCGGCCGCCTCGTAGCCGAGGATCTCGCAGAGGCGCTCGTTCACCCGGAGCCAGTGACCATCTGGTGCGAGATGCGCGATGCCGATGCGGGCCTGCTCGAAGGTACGGCGATAGCGGGCCTCGCTCTCGGCCAGCTCCGTACGGGCGCGCCTGCGTTCGTCCCCGGAACGACGCAGGGAAGAGTAGGAGAGGAAGGCGAGGCCGAAGAGAGAGAGAGAAAGAGCACTCGCGAGCAGGGCCGTCTTGAACGTGCCGTCGTACCAGCCCGCCCGCTCGCCGGCGAGCGCGAGCGCGCCGAGCGCGAAGGGCAGCACGATCGCGGCGGGAAGCAGGCGGCGGAGCTCGCGTCCCGCCTCGGAGCGATCGAGCAGAGCCGCCGGCAGCCCGCTCTCGGGGCGGAGGAACAGGACGCCGCTGGCGGCCGCGATCTGGAGCAACGCCTTCGCGAAGGCCACGCGTGTGATGGGAAGGTCGTCGAGGGACGGAATGCCGTAGAGGTGCCCGAGCGCCACGACCGCGCCCGCCACGATGGCCAGGAGCGCGAGGCCCCGAGAGAGCCTGGCGCTGCGTGGCGCGAGCAAGATGGCCGCGCCGAGGAGAGCCCAGCCGAGCAGGCCCTGCGCCATGCCCATCACGCCGAACACGACGACGAGCGCCGCGACGGCGTCGGCCACGGGCTCCGTGGTCTTCGATGCGAAGGTCGCGAGACCCAGCGCGAGGCCGATGCCGCAGCAGGCCAGCGCCCAGTCGAGCTGCAGCGTGAGCCCGGGCAGGATGCGGCTCAACGGCTCGACACCCTCGAGCGCACCGACTGCGACCGCTGCCCCGACCGCGAGCAGCGCGCCTGCGAGGAGGCGGAGCCCGATCTGCACCCGGAGCGACGCGGTGCCCTGTCGAGCCGTGGGGGGATCGACCATCTGCGGCTCCTCGGGTGTCGAGGCCCTACGCGGCCTCGACGTCGCCTGGCGGAATCGCTGGATGCTACCGCGCAAAGGCACCGCGGGTCCCCCGGCTCAGGTTTCAGAGTCCCCCGATGCCGTCTCGCGCCTCCGCAGGATGCGCCAGCCGGCGCGGGTGTGCGTGGGGTCGCGATAGCGAGGGCAAGGCGGCAGCGGGCTGTGGCTCGGGTGCTCCTGCCGGTAGCCGCAATCGACACATTCGATCGATTCGGCGCCGAGCGTGACCCCGTACGCGTAGACCCGATCAGCGAACCACTCCATCACATCCCGCGGCCTAGGTGTGGTCGTCCACCTCGTCCTCGATCTCCTTCTTCGCGTCGTGGGCCTCGTCCTTCAGCTCTTCGACGGCCTCGTCGACGCGGTCCTCCTGGCAGGCGGGCAACCACACCACCGCTGCTCCGAGCAGGAGCGACGCGAGGAGCGGCAGCGCCGCTCCTCGTCGCGAGGCCCTGCGCCTGAGCGCCCGTCTCTCGATGCGCTGGCCCGTCATCCCTGGGGCCGCTTCAGCTCGAGACCGTCGATCACCGAGCCGACACCGGGGGTGCTCCGCGCCACTGTGAGCGCGGTCAGGCGGTCGCCCTGGCTCGCGACCGTGCCGGTCAGCCGCACCACGCCGTTCTTGACGGCGACGTCGATGTCGGCGTCTTCGAGCGAGTCGCGCGCGCCGAGCTGCTTCTTCACCGCGTCGAGCACCTGGTCGTCCTTGGCATCCACCTGCTTCGCCATCGCAGCGGGGATGATCTGGAGCTCGTTCTCGACGCCCTTCACGCCCTCGATCTTGCGTGCCTGGGCGGTCGCGCGAGCCTTCATGTCCTGGGTCGGCACGGACCCGAACAGCGTCACGACGCCGCCGCGCGTGTCCACGTTGACGCCGAGCGGCGACAGGCCCGGCTGTGCCATCAGACGCACCTTGACCTTCGTCGTGATCCACGCGTCGGACGCCGCCGCCTTCACGTCGTCACTGGCGGTCGACTGCGCGCCGCCGTCCCAGATCTCCGCGTCGCCGAGCTCGTCGGGGCTCTTGATCTCGCTGGCCACCTGGCGGACGCCGGGAACTGCTCGCGCGTCCTCGACCGCCCGGTAGTGGGCGCTCAGCGTGTTCGCCTGGCCCGAGAGCACGACCACGCCCTCGTTCACCGACTTCACGTCGATGTCGCTCTTCGTGAGTGCCTTGTCGCGCTCGAGCACCGTTTCGACGTGCTTCGCGAGCTCTGTGTCCGCGACCTCGGTCGCGCTCTGGCGAGAGGCCGGAACGACCGCGATCAGATTGCGGACCTCCCTCACGCCCTGGACCTTGCTGGCGAGACTCTCGGCCTCGGCCTTCTCGATCGACGAAGCGACCGTGCCGTGCAGCGTCACGCGCCCGTCGAAGGTGTCGACGTCGATGTCGATGCCGTCGACGCTGTCGTCGGTCAGGAGCACCATCTTCACCTTGGTGGTGATCCAGGCGTCCTGCGGCTGTGCGGCGAGCGTCGGCGTCGCGAGGAGTGTGAATGCCACCCCCAGGCCGGTGGTACGGAGCTTCCGGGCGAAAGATTTCATGAGCGATTCCTCCCGAAACGAGTTGTGGGGAGGCCGAAGCACGATGCGTGCCAAGGCGGGGCCCGGCGTTTCCCAGTGGCGCGCGGGCACGGATGTGTCGCCGCTCACGAACCCGATGCGCGATTTTGTAGAACTTGCGCAGCATCGAGGTTGGCGGCGAGGAAGTCCCAGTTCAGCAGATGGTCGAGGAAGCCGCGCACATAGCGCTCGCGCTCGTTCTGGTAGTCGAGGTAGTAGGCGTGCTCCCACACGTCCAGCGCGAGGAGCGGCACAGAGCCCTGCTGCAGCGGATTCTCGGCGTTCGCGGTGCTCTGGATGGCGAGGCGCCCGCGCGCGTCCTTCAGGAGCCATGCCCAGCCCGAGCCGAACCGGCCGTTCGCGGCCTCCGCGAGGCGCTGCTTGAACTCGGCGAGCGAGCCGAAGCTGCCCGCGAGGGCGTCACGCACGTGCTTGCTCGGGCGGGCGCCGCGAGGCGGCCGCATCGAGCGCCAGTAGAACGTGTGGTTCCAGACCTGTGCGGCGTTGTCGAACACGTCGCCCGTCGCGCGTTGGATCAGCTCCTCGAGGCTCAGCTTCTCCTCGGGCTTGCCGCGCACCAGCTTCGCGAGCTTCTCCAGGTAGCCCCGATGGTGCTTCTCGTAGTGCACGTCGAGCGTGCGAGCGGAGAGGTGCGGAGCCAGTGCGCGCTTCGAGTAGGGGAGGGGCGGCAGCTCGCGCTTCACGAGCGCTCGGTGCGCCCGGGGCCGTTGGGCCTCGGCGTCACGTACTCGCGCACGCGCTGGGCGTGAGCGGAGAGCCGATGGCGCATCTCGGCGCCGCTGCTCGGCGTGAGCAGCGTCGTCAGGCCGGCGCCCAGCGCGAGACCAGCGCCGAGCCAGCCTGCGCTCTGGAGCACGCGCGCGGTGCGGCGGCGGCGGCGCTGCGCGCCGACGCGGCTCACGAGCTGATAGAGCTGGGGGGCCTGCGCGGCGAGATCCGCGAAGGAACCGAGGCGAGGACCTACGAGATGGCGGTTCATGCCTCGTTCTCCTGTGTGTCCGGGGGTTCGAGGAACTCCTGCTGGAGCCAGGCGCCGGCCAGCCGAGCGCCCATGCCGAGCAGCACGGTGATCGCGCCGTGCGACAGGCCGCCGCCGAGCAGGAAGCCAAGTCCGGCCGCCGCACCGACGGTCAGGAGAGGTTGGGCGGAGACGGCGTCGCGGAGCATGCGGTCGGCTTCACCCGCCGAGTGCTCGAAGCTCTCCTGGAGACGCAGCAGATCGCTCTGCAGCGTATGCGGGCGCTCTCGTGATTTCCTCCGGGCCGTCACCTCTCGCCTCGCAGAAGCCGCGCGACCACGTACCCCACGGCGACGGCTCCCAGCATGGCTGCCCACGGATGCGCGCGGATCAGATCCAGCGCCTGCGATTCTCGTTCTTCCGCCTGGGTCATCGCCCTCGCCTCCCGGTGCTCGGCTCCGTGCGGCTGCCGAGCCACCAGCCAAACGCCAACGCGCCCGACATGCACAGCAGGGGCCGCTCTCTCACCCATTCCGCCGGACCGACGATGCGGTGGGCGGCGACCTTCAGCTCGCGCACCGCGGCCTCGAGCTCCCTCTCCTGGGCCTCGATGCGATCGCGGAGGAAGGCCACGCGCTCGGCCGGGTCAGGCACGGATCCGGCTCCGGACGCGGAAGAGGACGAGCGCGGCGGCACCGACGTGCGCGAAGCCCACCGCGAGCTCCACGGCGAAGCGCGGATAGCGCTCGGCGAGACCGTCGATGACGCCGTGTACGAGATGGATCCAGCCGACGAACGCGACGAGCCCGCCGAGCAACAGCAGGCCGCCGCCCCGAACGAGCAGCTTCGTCTCTGCCACGAGCAGATCGATGCGCTGCACGATCAGGGACTGGCCTGCCTCGTACGTGCGCTCGAGCGCGTGCCCTATGCTCGGCTCCCGCTGCATGCGGACGTGAGCAGCAAGACGTGTGCCAGCGCCGCGAGTGCCGCAGAGCCTACGGCGCGGTGCCCCACGGGTGGGCTTTGTAGAAAGCTCGGCACGACGCTTGCACACCGACGGCCGACCGCGAGGAGGGAACATGGAGCGTTGGGCCCGGTCGTCGTTCGCGCTGAGCCTGGGCATCGGCGCGGTGACGGTCGCCGTGCTCTACCTGGCGAAGCCCGTGCTGCTGCCCTTCGCAGTCGCGATGCTGCTCAACGTCGTCATCTCTCCGGCGGTGACGCGGCTCGAGCGGATCGGCGTGGGCAGCTTCCGGATCGGCCGGGTCGGCTCGGTGCTCATCGTCGCCGTTGGAGTGGCTGCGGTCTTCGCTGGCGTGGGCTGGGTCATCGCCGTCCAGGGCAGCGTGCTGACGGAGAAGCTCCCCGAGTACCGGAGGAATGCGCTCGCCCAGCTGCGCGAGCCGCTCGACTCGCTGCGGCGCCTCGAGCGGACCGCGCGCGAGGTGCGCGAGATGACGGAGCCTCCGGGCATCGGGCCGAGTCTCCCGAAGGTCGAGGTGGTCGAGGGGAACTCGGAGCTGGCCGGCCTCGCGCGCGACTGGGCCGGCTCGGTCGCCTCGCTCCTCGGCACCGCCGGCCTCGTCGTGGTGCTGCTCGTCTTCCTGCTGATCGAGCGCGAGGGGCTGCGCGATCGCGTGCTCCGGGTCCTCGCGCCGGGGGATCTGCGGGTGAGCACGTCCGCGCTCGGCGACGCCGTCGAGCGCGTCACGCACTACCTGCGGGCGCTCGCGCTGCTGAACTTCGGACACGGCGCCATCGTCGCTGCGGGGCTGTTCTTCCTAGGGCTGCCCGCCGCTCTGCTGCTCGGCCTCCTCTCCGCAGTGCTGCGCTTCATCCCCTATCTGGGACCCTGGGTGGCGGCGGGCCTCGCGCTCCTCGTGGCGCTCGCGAGCTCCGAAGGGTGGACGGTGCCGCTCTCGGTCGCGTGCTTCTTCCTCGTGCTCGAGCTCGTCAGCAACAACGTGCTCGAGCCCTGGCTGTTCGGCGCCAGCGTCGGCATCTCGCCGTTCGCGCATATCCTCTCGACCATCTTCTGGGCCTGGCTGTGGGGGCCCCTCGGCCTCGTGCTCGCAACGCCACTCACCGCGTGCCTGGTCGCGCTCGGCCGTTACTTCCCGAGCCTCGAGGCGCTCGCGATCCTGCTGAGCGACGCGCCGGGGCTGTCGCCCGCCGAACGCTTCTACCAACGGCTCCTTGCGCGAGACGTCCATGAAGCCAGCAGCCTCGTTGCCGAACGCACCGAGACGCTCGGCCCGCTCGCGGCGTGGGACGAGGTCGTGCTCCCGGCGCTCGGCCTCCTCGAGCGGGATCGCCTGGAAGGGCGACTCGACGACGAGCAGCTCGAGGTCGCGGGAGAGACCTGCCAGCTGCTCTTGGGCGAGCTGCCGGAGGCGTCCCCCGAAGCGGCGAGCGCATCGGCTCCAGCGGTCCTGTGCCTCCCCGCGCGGGGCGGGTGGGACGAGACGGTCTGCGCAGCGCTCGCGCGCCTGCTCTCCTCGTTCGGGATCCCCGCGCAGGCGCTCGGCCACAAGCTGAGTGCCGAGCTCGCCGAGGACGTCGAGCGCGCGGGTAGCGAGCTGGTCTGCGTCTCGTCCCTCGCGAGCCAGAGCGGCGCGGCACAGCACCTCGTCATGCGGATCCGCAAGCGTTGCCCGGAGGCACGTCTGGTGGTCGGCCTCTGGGGACAGGGCGCCGACGCACCGCGCGGCGGGAGCGAAGCCGACGGCCGCACCTACTTCGTCGGCCGGCTCAGCGAGGTCACCGATCGGGTACGCGGCTCGACGGCTGCTCCGACCGCTTCGACTCCACCCGCGCCCAGCCCGCGAGCAGCAACGCTACCAGCAGCGCCGTGAGCGCGCTGAGGAGAGCGAACAGCCAGGGGCGGATGCCGAGCACGAACGCGTCGAGGAGGCGGGTCGTGGCGAAGACGGCGCCCAGCGTCACGAGCGCGAGCGGTGCCAGCGTCGAGCGCAGCCAGAACGCGGTGGCCGCCCAGCCGGCGAGGAACGCCAGCACCGTGTGCACCAGGAACGGGTAGAGCTCGGGGCTCGCGACCAGCGCCAGCGAGCGCAGGAGCTCGACGACCGCGTAGGCGAGAAGCGCGAGCGCGACGCCGGCTCGCAACACCGAAGACGAGTGCATCGAGACCTCCACCGAAGAGTGGGGCAGGCCGCGGAGAGTTTGGCTCCGCGGCTCTGCCCCACTCGCGAGGGCGTCGCGGCAGGACCGGGGGGATGGCCCGTCCGCGTGCCCGCACACCTTCGATCTGGTCAAACGGGGTCTTGGCCGCGGAGCGCACGGGCGACTGCGGCCACCACCGTCAACACGAGGAACACCACGAAGAAGATCCACGCGATGTTGGCCGAGACGCCGGCGATGCCGCTGAGGCCCGACAGGCCCGCGATCAGCGCCAGGACCAGGAACGTGAGTGCCCAACCGAGCATCGTCGTCTCCTTCTGGCCGACGAGGAAGCACGCGGCGTGCCAAGTGGCAGCGGAGCATGCGGTGCCTTCCGGGGCGCCGCTCGTGGCTTGGCTCACGCAACGCGAACGGGCGCTTTGTAGAACTGCGCCCGCCGCGGCTGCGATAGGATGCCCGGTCGGGGAAGTTGACACGGGGACGGAGTTGAAATTCAACTTGATCCTGCGGGGCGAAAGTTGAAATTCAACTCCGTCCCCGTCCTGCTCCCGGTCGTCAACTTGCTGCTCGTGCTCGCGGGGTCGGCTGCGGCGCTCTCGCCCGTGGACGACGTGCGCCTCGCCGCGGCGGCCCGGGATCCCGCGAGCTGGCTCAGCCACGGCCGCACCTGGAGCGAGGAGCGCTACTCACCGCTCGCGCAGATCGACGAGGCGAACGTCGCCTCGCTCGCGCCGGCCTGGGTCTATGCCACCGGCGAGACGCGCGGTCACGAGGCGACTCCGCTCGTGGCCGACGGCGTGATGTACACGACGCTCCCCTGGAGCATCGTCGTGGCGCTCGATGCCGCGACCGGGCGCGAGCTCTGGCGCTTCGACCCGGCCGTCCCGAAGGGCTGGGGCCGCCACGCCTGCTGCGACGTGGTGAACCGCGGCGTCGCGCTCTACCGCGGGCGCGTCTACGTGGGCACGCTCGACGGGCGGCTCGTCGCGCTCGACGCGAAGACGGGCGAGCGCGTCTTCGAGACGCTCACGATCGACTCGAGCCGCCCCTACACGATCACCGGCGCGCCGCGCGCGGCTGCAGGCCTCGTCTTCATCGGCAACGGCGGCGCCGAGTTCGGCGTGCGCGGCTACGTCTCGGCCTACGACGCCGAGACCGGCGCGCTCGCCTGGCGCTTCTACACCGTGCCAGGCCTGCCGGACCAGCCGCGCGAGCACCCCGCGCTCGACCTCGCGGCGAAGACGTGGCCCGCCGACGCGACTTTCGAGTCGGGGCTCGGCGGCACCGTCTGGGACTCGCTCGCGTACGACCCGGAGCTCGGCCTCCTCTACGTCGGCGTCGGCAACTCGAGCCCATACGACCGCCGCGTCCGGAGCCCCGGCGGCGGCGACAACCTGTTCCTCGCCTCGATCCTGGCACTCCGTGCCACGACCGGCGAGCTCGTCTGGCACTACCAGACCACGCCCGGCGAGAACTGGGACTACACCGCCACGCAGCACATGATCCTGACGGACCTCGTGCTCGGCGGGCGCACGCGGCGCGTGCTGATGCAGGCGCCGAAGAACGGCTTCTTCTACGTCCTCGACCGCAAGACCGGCGAGCTCCTCTCGGCGGAGAAGTACGCGAGCGTCTCGTGGGCGAGCCACGTGGATCTCGCGACGGGACGTCCCGTCGAGACCGGCCGCGCCGACTGGCACGAGGCGGCGGCGATGGTGATCCCCGGCGTGGCCGGCGCGCACAACTGGCATCCGATGGCGTGGAGCCCGCAGACGAAGCTCGTCTACATCCCGACGCAGGAGATGGCGTACCCGTTCCATCCGGAGCGCGCGCACCGGCACCGGCCGGGGTACATGAACACCGCGGAGGATTTTCCGGAGCTCGCACGCCGCTTCGACGGCTTCGAGCGCGCGCTCAAGTTCTGCTCGCCGACCGCCCTCACCGCGTGGGACCCGGTCGCGGGGCGGATGGTCTGGCAGGCGACCCACCGCTCCGAGGTGAACGGCGGCGCGCTCGCTACCGCGGGGAACCTCGTCTTCCACGGCTCGGGCGACGGCGCGCTTGCCGCCTACCGCGCGACCGACGGCGCGAAGCTCTGGGAGTCCCAGATCGGCATCGGTGTGATCGCGCCGCCCATCTCGTATCGGGTCGACGGCGAGCAGTACATGGCGGTGAGCGTCGGCATCGGCGGCTCGGCCGCGCTCAACATGACCGAGTTCGACTACCAGAACGCGGGCTACGTGATCGCGTGGAAGCTCGGCGGGAAGGCGCTGCTTCCTGACGTCCGGAAGCGCGAGCCGGGCGAGGTGGTCGTCGCGCCGACGGAGGCGAAGCCCGAGCGCATCGCCGAGGGGCAGGCGCTCTACGCCGTCCACTGCCTCCGCTGCCACGGCATGGGCACGAAGAGCGGTGGCATGTTGCCCGACCTGCGCTTCTCCTCCCGCGAGACGCACGCCCGTTGGAACGACATCGTGCTCGGCGGGATCCGCGCCGACCGCGGCATGGCGAGCTTCGCCGACGTCCTCGATCCCGCCGGGGCCGGCGCGATCCAGGCGTACGTCGTCGCGCAGGCACACCGCGAGCCGACGTGGCTCGAGCTCGCCGGGCGCTTCCTCTACGAGCAGGGCGTCTGCCTGCCCGCGGCGTGGCTGGCGGACTAGACTCGCTCCCGATGGCGCGCGCCAGGGAGAAGACGCTCGTGCTCCTGCTCGCGGGCCTCTTCGGCTGCGGGCCGCTCTCCTGGATCCCGGGCGGCGCGATCGGCGGGACGCTGAAGCCCGCGCCGCCGGACTGGAGCTTCTCCGAAGCCGTCGAGACCGTGCAGCTCGAGACGCGGCCCGACGACCCGTACTCGGTGACCGTCTGGGGCGTCGGGATCGGAAGCCGCTTCTACGTCGCCGCCTCGAACCGCGAGTCGGCCTGGGCGCGGAACATCGCGGCGGACCCGCGCGTTCGTCTTCGCGTCGGCGAGGAGCTCTTCGAGCTCCGTGCAACGCCGACGGACGACCCGGCGGAGGTCGCCGCGTTCGTGGCCGGGCTCGAGCGCAAGTACGACTACGAGCTCGGGCCCGAGCTCGAGCAGGGCGCTGCCGTGCTGTTCCGCCTGGAGCCGCGCTAGCGAAGCGCCCGGGTCGAGCTCCGCCGCCCTCCGGCGGGCGCGATCCGACAGCTAGGTGCCACCAGTCGTCCCAGGCGAGGTCGCGGTGGAGCCAGAGCAACTGATCGAGGCTCGTGTAGAAGCACGGCTCGGCGAACGAGCCGAGCCAGCGCGCCACGCTCATGTGCGAGTGGTAGTCGGCGAGGAAGGCGAGCGCGGCGGTATGCCAGGCGCGCTCGGCGGGCAGCGGGAAGCGGGGCTTTTCCTGCGCCTCGAGGCCGTCGCCCGGCGTGGCGAAGCTCGCGAGCAGCTCGCGCACGAGCTGCTCGCCGTCCCTCACCTGCACGCGCCGGTGCGAGAAGCGCCGCCCGTCGCGGAGCCGCTCGACTGCGAGCTCGACGTTGCGGTCGACCGGCACGCCGCGCAGGAAGTAGGCGTGGAAGGAGTGGAGCGCGCGGTCGGCGGAGAGGGCGGCGGCGAGCGCCGCGCAGCCGAGCGTGACGCCGCCGAGGCCGTCGAGCCTCGCCTCGAAGCGGTCGCCGGCCTTGCGCTCGAGCTCGAGCACCTGGTCGAGCGGGCGCCCCCACGGTCGCTCTCGAGCGCTCACGCCGGCGCAGCACACCGCGCTAGCGTAGAGGCATGTCGCAGGCCGAGCGCGCGTTCGTGACGGGAGGCTCGGGCTTCCTCGGCCGCGCGCTGATCGCCACGCTCCGCGAGCGCGGGGTGGCGGTGCGCGCGCTCGCGCGCTCGAGCGCGGCGGCCGAGGCGGTGCGGGCCGCGGGGGCGGAGCCGGCGCCGGGCGATCTCGACGACGAGAAGGCGCTCCGGCGCGGCATGGAGGGCGCCGCGGTCGTCTACCACGCGGCCGCGAAGGTCGAGCTCTGGGGCCGGCGCGAGGACTTCCTGCGCATCACCGTCGGCGGCACGGAGCGTGTGATCGCAGCCGCGTGCGCGGCGGGCGTGCGTCGCCTCGTGCACGTGAGCACGGAGGCGGTGCTTGCCGGCGGGAAGCCGCTCGCCGGCGTGGACGAGCACACGCCGTTTCCCGAGCGGCCCGTTGGGCTCTACCCGCTTTCGAAGGGGCTCGCCGAGCAACGCGTGCTCGCCGCGAACGGCCCCGAGCTCACGACGGTGGTCGTGCGCCCGCGCTTCATCTGGGGCCGCGGCGACACCGTGCTGCTGCCGGGGCTCGTCGCCGCGATGAGGAGCGGCGCCTGGTTCTGGTTCGGCGGCGGCCGGCATCGCACCTCGACGTGCCACGTGCAGAACGTCTGCGCGGGGACCCTGCTCGCGGCCGAGAAGGGCCAGGGCGGCGAGCGCTACTTCCTGACCGACGGCGAGCCGCTCGAGTTCCGCGACTTCGTGACGCGCCTGGTGCGCACGCAGGGCGTCGAGCCGCCGGCGCGCGAGGCGCCGCTCTGGCTCGGCGATCTGCTCGCCGCGGGCGGCGAGCTCGCGTTCCGGCGGCTCGGGCTCGCGGGCCAACCGCCGCTCACGCGCACCGCGATGAACCTGTTCTTCCGGGAGGTGACGGTGAGCGACGCGAAGGCGCGGAGCGAGCTCGGCTACCGGCCGGTGGTGTCGGTCGAGCAGGGCCTCGCGGAGCTCGCGGAAGAGCGGCGCGCCGCGGGCTGAGGAGCCAGCTCCTCAGCCCGGGAAGCACTCGCGCACGCGGAGCTCGCGGCCTGCGGCCACCTCGTCGTACTTGTCGCGGAAGGCGCGGTCCACGGCGACGAGCGCGCTCCGCCAGCGCTTCGGCTGCCGGTAGCGGCGGAGGTGCGAGGGCCCGCCGTGGTAGGCGGCGTAGGTCGCGCGCACGAGCGCGTCGGGCCCACCGAGCTGGTCCTCGCTGCGCGCGATCGCGTAGTCGCGCAGGTAGTGCAGCAGGATCTCGCTGCCGGCGCGCGCGTTGTAGCCGATGCTCCAGGCGAGGCCGTCCACCGCATAGAAGCCGCGCCAGACGTGCGGGTTCACCTGCATCAGGCCGAGCGCGCCCACGTTCGAGCGAAGCGGAGCCTTCGCCCCCTTCCTCCGCACGTACTGGCGCCAGCACGACTCCTGCCACGCCGTCGCGAGGGCGAGGTGCTCGAACGGCGCGCGGTGCTCGTCTGCGAGCCGGCCCTGCCTGAACACGGCCGCCGCCGACTCGCGCAGGAGTGCCGCCACCTCGGGCAGGTAGACGGGGAGGTCGGCGAGCCGCGGCACGAAGCCGTCGAGTGACGACGAGTACGGCCCCGCGCTCGGGAGCGGGCGCGGCGCGGCGAACGCGGGCGGTACGAGGAGGTGCGCGAGCCTTGCGACGAGCGCGCCGAGGCGCTCGAGCGAGAGGCCCGGCGCGGGCGTGGGCGTGGGCTCGAGGGTGGGCGTGGCCTCCGGCGTCGGGGTCGGCGCGGGAGTCGGCGACTCCGCCGGCGCTGGCGATTCGTCCGGCGCCGCCTCCGCTTCGGGCGGCGGGAGCACGGGCAGCTCGGCCTCGAAGCCGAAGGTCTCGCGGAGCGCGGGGTCAACCTCCTCGCTCCAGGCGAGCGGATCCTCGCTCACCTCCGGCGCGAGCGTGCGCGCGAGGCGACTGAGGCCGTCGGAGGAGATCTCGAAGCCGAAGGACGGGCCCGCCTGGTCGAGCGCGGCGAGCGCGTCGCCCGCCGCCACGAACGCGAGGTAGCGGAGGCCCTCGCTCCCGGTCGTGAGCGAGGCGAGCGCGGGTTGAAGCTCGCGCCAGCTCGAGCGGAAGAGGGCGCGCACGCGATCCTCGCCGTCGCGCGACGGCTCGGCGAGCGCGGCCACGAGCTCGTGCCGCGCGTCGAGCAGCACGGCGAGGAGCGCGGCGCGGAGCGCCGGGTCGAGCGTCTCCTGGCCCGCGGACTTCACCACGAAGGTGACGAAGGCGTCCCATTCGTGGAGCGTGGCCTCGAAGGCGGCGAGCTCCTCGGGCGCGAGCGGCGGCTCGGGCTCCGCGTTCGACTCGGCGCGCGGCATGGCCTCCACATCGAAGCGGAGCCGCAACACGAGGCCGCGCTCCTCGACCTTCACGTCGGTGAGCGCGAGCGACTCCACGAGACGGCGCACGGCCGGCTCCTCGCGCTGCTCCGCGAAGAGCGGGAGCGCGCGCCGCACCTCGTCGACGAGCGGCGAGAGGTCGATGCGGAGCGCCTCGAGCCGCGGGTGCACGGCCGGCTTCACCCAGTCCCAGAGCGCGGGCACCGTGAGCCACTCGCTCTCGTCGCTGAGCCAGGAGTTGGCCACGCGGAACTCGACGGCGTGCCCATCCTGCGCGATGCGCGGGTCCTCCTCGGCCTCGACCTCGCCCTTCCAGGAAAAGGGCCGGCGGCAGCTCCCGAACAGCGTGAACCCGGCCTGCGCCCGCCCGTGCGCCGTCACGAAGAGGCGCGCGCCGAGCGGCCGGAGCGTGGGCCTCGAGAGCACGATCTCGCTGCACGGCTCGCCCGGCGCCACGATGTGCGCGCTCGTCTCTGGATCGGTGAACACCTGCTCGATCAGGAGGCGCTCGAGGAACGCGGCTGGGATCACGAGCGGCACTTCGACGCGCTTCGTCTCCGCAGCCGCCGCGCCGGAGAGTGCGAATAGAACGGTGCAGGAGGCGGCGCAGACGAGGGCCGGGCGCGGCGGCGGCATCGGGCTGAGGCTAGCGTCCGCTCGGAGCGGAGGACGCATGACCCTGCGCGTGGTCGGAGCCGGGCTCGGACGCACCGGCACCATGTCGCTCAAGCTCGCGCTCGAACGCCTCCTCGGCGCGCCCTGCTACCACATGGCCGAGGTGTTCGCGCATCCGGAGCACGTGCCGACGTGGCACGCCGCGGCGCGCGGCGAGCCCGTCGACTGGCACGCGCTCTTCGCGGGCTACGCCGCCGCGGTGGACTGGCCGGTCGGATCGTTCTGGCCCGAGGTGTCGGCGGCATTCCCGGACGCGCTGATCCTGCTCTCGACGCGGAGCGCCGAGTCTTGGTGGAAGAGCGCGAGCACGACGATCTTT
>Ga0187892_10002514_pt1 | contig 36376 bp, 32 predicted proteins | sample MA1701073metaG_FD_139345 | JGI IMG/M metagenome (GOLD analysis project Ga0187892, IMG submission 139345) | Bio-ooze microbial communities from a basaltic lava cave in the Kipuka Kanohina Cave System on the Island of Hawaii, USA - MA170107-3 metaG ... | reverse complement strand
GTCGCTGCGCGGCGCCTGCACGTCACTGCGCGGCGCCTGCACGTCGCTCCGAGGAGCCTGGACGTCGCTCCGCGGGGCCTGGATCTGGGTCCGCGGCGCCTGCACGTCGCTCCGCGGGGCCTGGATGTCGCTGCGCGGCGCCTGCACGTCACTGCGCGGCGCCTGCACGTCGCTCCGAGGAGCCTGGACGTCGCTCCGCGGGGCCTGGATCTGGGTCCGCGGCGCCTGCACGTCGGCCCGCGCGCCCGCTAGCGACCGGGGCGCCTGCACGTCGCTACGCGGCGCCTGGATGTCGCTCCGGGGCGCCTGCACGTCGCTGCGCGGCGCCTGCACGTCGCTGCGCGGCGCCTGCACGTCGCTGCGCGGCGCCTGCACGTCCGACCGGGCACCCGCCAGCGTCCGCGACGGGGCCTTCTCGGTGGAGGCCACCTTCAGCATCGACTTGGCCTGGTCCACCTCGGGGCATCCCGTCGAGGCTGCCGTGGTGAGCGTCGGGTAGAACGTCACCGCGAAGGCCAAGCTGAGCACGGCTGCGAGAACCTTCTTCATTGTTGCCTTCCTTTCAGCGAGTTAGTGGGTCCCTTGGATCATGGCCGCCCGGGCCTCCCACGTGACCCGACCGCCCTGTGTACCCTGTCCTGTGTAGCCTGTCCTTCATAACGGCGACACCAAGGATGCAGCCCTGATGCCATGATCAATACTATCATAATTATCTTTATTTTTCACGTATATACAGTGTAGTCGGCCTGTAGCCAGAAGGGCCCGATAGGCGTTCTGCCCGGCTCGACCTGGGCCCCCCCGGCGGCAACGTGCCCCCAACCGCCCTGCCTGAGAGGCCCTGGCCAACCCGCGCCAACGCAACGCAGCATTCTTGGAGACCCCCTCATGGACCCCCCAACCGCCGGGCTCCCCCTCCAGGTGTAGACTGGGCCACCATGAAGGAACCGGGTGAAATCCTGCTCGTCGCCTGCTATGAGCTGGGGCATCAGCCCCTGGGGCTCGCGTGGCCACGGGCCTTCCTCGAGCGCGCCGGCTACCGGCCGGCCGTCATGGACCTCTCGGTCGAGCCCTTCGACGAGGACAAGGTCGGACGAGCCCGGCTCGTAGCCATCTCGGTCCCCATGCATACAGCGCTCCGGCTGGGCGTCCTGGCCGGCGAGCGGATCCGCCGGACGAACCCCGGGTGCCGGATCGCCTACTTCGGCCTCTATGCGAGCCTCAATCACGCCTACCTGGCCGAACGGGGCGCCGATGCCGTTCTCGGTGGTGAGGCCGAGGCAGGGCTGGTGGAGCTGGCCCGGGCGATGGACGCGGGGCGTGGGCCGACCACCTGGAGCACGGCCACCCCCGCGCCCCGGCTCGAGCGGCTCCCGTTCCCGGTGCCGGACCGGACGGGGCTGCCCGCTCTCGACCGCTACGCCCACGTGGACCGGGGCACGGGCCGGCCGGAGCTGGCCGGCTACGTGGAGGCGACCCGGGGGTGCCTGCACCTGTGCCGGCACTGCCCGATCCCGCCCGTCTACAACGGACGGTTCTTCGCCGTGCCCGCGGAGGTCGTCCTCGCCGACGTTCGCCAGCAGGTCGAGGCGGGCGCCCGACACGTCACGTTCGGGGACCCGGATTTCCTGAACGGGCCGACCCACGCGTTGCGGGTCGCCCGGCTCCTGCACGCGGAGTTCCCGACGGTGACGTTCGACTTCACGGCCAAGATCGAGCACCTCCTCCGTCACCGCCGCCATCTCTCCGAGTTCGGCCGCCTGGGGTGCCTGTACATCGTCTCCGCCGCCGAGTCCTTGAGCGACACGGTCCTCGAGCACCTGGCGAAGGGGCACACGCGCCGGGACATCGAGGCGGCCCTGCGGGCGACCCGGGAGGCGGGCATCCCGCTCCGGCCGACCTGGGTCCCGTTCACGCCGTGGACCACGGTGGGCGACTACGAGGAGCTCCTGGACTTCGTCGAGGCCGAGGTCCTGGTCGACCACGTCGACCCCGTCCAGTACTCCCTGCGCCTGCTGCTTCCACCCGGCTCGCTGCTCCTCCAGCACCCGGCCATGCGGCCGCACCTGGGCGCGCTCGAGCAGGAGACCCTGACCTACCGGTGGACGCACCCGGACCCCCGGATGGATTCGCTCCAGGCGGCCGTGGCCGACGTCGTCGCCGCGGCGGCGGCGGAGGCGGGGGAGGACGCCGGGCGCACCTTCGACCGCGTGCGCCGACGGGCCGACGAGGCCGCCGGCCGCCCGGCCCACGCGTCCCTGGCCGACCGCCTCGAGCCGACGCGGGCCCGGCCGCCCCGGTTGACCGAGGCCTGGTTCTGCTGAGCGGAGCCCACCAGGGGCCAGTTGGCCCTGACGACCCAGTCGAGTAAGATGTTCTTCTGATCCACCCGGAAAGAGGTGACGGCGATGAGCAGCGATCTGATGGCCAAAGTGCAGGACCTGATCGACACCAGCATCAACCCGGCCGTGGCCGGACACGGCGGCTGGGTGCAGCTCCTGGACGTGCGGGACAACAAGGTCTACCTCACCATGGGCGGGGGCTGCCAGGGATGCGGCGCGGCCGACATCACCCTGAAGGCCGGGATCGAGCGCCTGATCCGGGAGGAGATCCCCGAGATCGAGGAGGTCCTCGACACCACCGACCACGGGGCCGGCACGAACCCCTACTACCAGCCCGGCAAGTAGCGCCGCCCTACCCGGCCGTGCGCGACGGCTCGGCCGGGCGGACCCGCCGAGTGGCGCGTCGGGCCCAGTCGACGACGCGCACGCCCAGCAGCACCCCGAGAGCCGCCCCGTAGTAGTACGGCTCCGGGTTGGCCGCCTTGGCCAGCCAGAGGTAGTGGAGCACGCCGCAGATCCCGACCACGTAGACCAGCCGGTGCAGCCGGCGCCACGTGCGCCCTCCCAGCCGCCGGACCATGCCTGCCGTCGAGGTGGCCGCCAGCGGCAGCATCAGCACCAGGGCCGTCAGGCCCACCGTGATGTAGGGCCGCTTCACGATGTCGGCGGCCATCTGCCCCCACGCGAAGAAGTGATCCAGCGCGAGCCACACGAGGAAGTGCAGGCAGGCGTACGCGAAGGTGAACAGGCCGAGCAGCCGGCGCAGCGACACCGGCCACGACCAGCCGGACACGATCCGCAGCGGGGTCGTGGCCAGGCTCGCGAGCAGGAGCCGCAGCGTCCAGTCGCCCAGCCACAGGGTGACGAAGCTGATGGGGTTGGCGCCGAGGTCGTCGGTGGCAGCGCGCCGGACGAGGGCCGCCAGCGGCGCCAGGCACGCGGCCCAGACGGCGACCTTGAGCGCGACCCGGGCGCGTCGGGTCATCCGGACTCGGCCGGGCTAGGCGAAGGGGTCGTCGGCCGCGTCGTCGCGCCAGACGTACTCCATGGCGCGCGCGGCGTCCAGCGCCCGATCCCGGCCGTTGAGGCGAGCGATGAGCGCCAGCGCCATGTCGATGCCCGCCGACACGCCCGACGACGTGAGGATGTCGTCGTCGTCGACCCATCGAGCCCGCCGCTGCCAGCGCACGTGCGGCCCCTGGCGCACCACCCAGTCCCAGGCGATCTTGTTGCTCGTGGCCGGCCGGTCGTCCAGGAGCCCGGTGCGAGCCAGGAGGGCGGCGCCCGTGCACACGGTCGCGGTGACCGGGACCCGCTGGGCGAGGCCGCGAAGCCCCGCGATCAGCCCCGCGTCGTCGACGGCCGTGCGCGTGCCGAAGCCTCCGGGGATCAGCAGGACGTCCAGCGGCGGCGCCTCGCCGAGGGCGACGTCCGCCTGGGTGCCCGGCCCCTCGCCGGCCCGCACCAGGCCCGGGCGCTGGGCGAGGGTGACGATCTGGAAGTGGCGCTCGAGGGTCCCGTCGGGTCGCGTGGTGCGGCAGGCGGCGAAGGCCTGCACAGGGCCGTAGACGTCGAGCACCGTGAAGCCCTCGAACAGGGCGACGCCGACGCGCCGGAGCGGGACGTCGCCCGCCATCAGTAGTTCTTCCTGAGGTCCAGGCCCGCGTAGAGCGACGCCACCTGATCCGCGTAGCCGTTGAACATGAGCGTGTCCCGCCGGCGGAACTCGCCGATGCGCCGCTCGGTGGCCTGGCTCCAGCGCGGGTGGTCCACCTTCGGGTTGACGTTGGAGTAGAAGCCGTACTCGTGCGGCGCCGACACGTTCCACGTGGTCCTGGGCTGGGTGTCGGTGACGCGCACCCGCACCAAGGACTTGCCGCTCTTGAAGCCGTACTTCCACGGGACGACGATCCGCACGGGCGCCCCGTTCTGGTTCGGCAGCACCTTGCCGTACATGCCGAGCGTGAGCAGCGTGAGAGGGTGCAGGGCCTCGTCCAGGCGGAGCCCTTCCGTGTAGGGCCAGTCGAGGCCGCCCAGGCTGAAGAGGCCCTTGCGCTGCCCCGGGAACTGCTCGGGATCCAGCAGCGTCGTGAACTCGACGTACTTGGCCTGCCCCGTGGGCTCCACCTGCTTGAGCAGGGCCGACAGCGGGACCCCGATCCACGGGATGACCATGGACCACGCCTCCACGCAGCGCAGCCGGTAGACGCGTTCCTCGAGCGGCGCCAGCCGCAGGACCTCCTCGATGTCGAAGGTCCGCGGCTTGTGGACGAGGCCGTCCACCTTCAAGGACCACGGCCGCGTCTTGAGCATGTGGCCGAGCCGGGCGGGGTCCTCCTTGTACATGCCGAACTCGTAGAAGTTGTTGTAGGAGGTGGCCGACTGGTACGAGGTCGGCGCTTCCGGCAGGGCGTAGGCGGGGTTCTTCCGCGCCGCGAGGTCGGCCAGGGCCGGAGCCGGCGCGCCCTCGACCGCCCCGGCCGTGCCGAGGGCCGCCGCGGCCACGCCGAGCATGAACTGGCGGCGGTTCAGGTACACGCCCTCGGGGGTGATCTCCCCTCCGGCGATGTCCTCGCCGCGGAGGGCTCGGTGACGCTTGATGAGCATGGTCGATCCTCCTCAGGGGGAGTCTACCAGCGCGGGTGGGGCGCCCCTGTCACGGCCGTGTCAAGCCGGCCCCGCCCGATCGCGGCCCGCCGCCGGGGCCTCGGGCGGTCAGGTCCGCACCATCCAGGTGCCGGCGAGCCAGTCGCCGAACCCTCGGCGCTCGCCGGCCAGGAGCGGCACGGCGTGGGGCAGGCCGAGGGCGAGCAGCGCGAGCCAGCCGCCCAAAAGACGCGCCCCGGCCCGCCACGGGCCGGGGGCGCGGCCGTCGGCGCTGGCCACGGCGATCCCGAGGGCCATGGCTCCCGGGGTCTGGCCGCATCCCCACACGAAGCCGACGTGATAGACGACGTGAAGGGCGACGCTCAGGCCGGCGATGGCGCCGGCGAGGACGAGCACCCGGGCGGCGTCGGGCGCCCCGGGCCGCAGGAGCGCGAGGGCGGTCACCAGCCAGAGCGCGCCGAGGGCCGCCGCCGAGAAGCCCAGCGCCGCGTCCAGGAGGCCGGCCGCGGCGCGTCGCCAGAGGGGCGCCGGGCGCTCGGCCCTCATCGCGGGGCGGGCTCCTCCTCCCCCGGCGGACGCCCACCGTAGAGCCGGCGGTACTCGTCCCAGGACACCGTCACCCGCTTGACGAACCCGCGCGTCTCGTTGAAGGGGATCTGCTCGACGAACACATCCACGTCGTCGGACCGCCGCGCCCCCCACCACTCGCGGACGCGGCCGGGGCCCGCGTTGTAGGCGGCGGTGGCCAGCCGGGCGTCACGGAACTCGCGCAGCAGACCGGCGTAGAACGCCGTGCCCATATCGAGGTTCGCGGCCGGGTCGTCCAGCAGGTCACCGTTGGCGAACTCGAGCCCGCGCGCCCGCGCCAGCGGCTTGGCGGTGGCGGGCATCAGCTGCATGAGGCCGCGGGCGCCGACCCGGGACCGGGCGCGGGGATCGTAGGCGGACTCCTCCCGGACGACGGCGGCCACCAGCAGGGGGTCGACGGCGGCGCGGCGGGCCGCCGTCGCCAGCTCAGCCTGCCATCCCATCGGGTAGAGCATCTCCCAGAACGCCCGCGGCGCCGCGTCGGTGCCGGTCCGGGCCACGCCGTAGAAGTGGCGGCGGAGGATGCGGATCGCCAGATGGTAGCGCGCCTCCTGGGTCCAGGCCGCCGAGATGGCGTAGAGCCGCTTGGGATCGCCGAGGGAGACGCGCGCCAGCTCGTCCAGCTCCTCGTCGGCGAGCTCCCCGAGGCCCACCGCCCGCATGGCCTCGATGCGTGTGTACCGGCCGTCCGCCCGGAGGGGCTCGAGCGGATCCGCCGGCAGGGCGACGGTCACCGCGGGCCGGGCGGCGCCGTCCGGCGGGCTCCCGCGACGGCTCGCCAGGACGCCGTAGTAGGTGCGCGGGGCCTCGGCGAGGACCTGGGCGTACTGGCGCGCGGCCTGGTCGCGGTCGCCGCGGGCCTCGGCGGCGCGCCCGGACCAGTAGGCGGCCGCCTCGCGATGGCTCTGCCCGCCCCGGATCTTGAGGATCTGCCCCCACAAGGTCGCCGCCTCGCCGATGGCCTTCTTGGACCAGGCGCTCCAGCCGAGCCGCCACAGGGCCGTCCCCGCTTCCGCCTCCTCGGGGTAGGCCTGGGCCAGCTTCGCGTAGGTGGCCTGGGCCTCGGCCGACCGCGAGACGCTCTCGTACAGCTCGGCCTTGAGCAAGAGCGCCTCGGCCGCCTGCGGGCTCTTCGGGAACTGGCGCACGAGCCGCTCGATGACGGCCAGGGCCTGCTCCCGCCCCCGCCGCTGCATGAGCCGCGCGAGGTCCAGGAGCCACGGCGCCCGCCGCTCCTGCGGCAGTTCCTGCAGCGCGCGCCCCGCGATGGCCACCGCGGCGTCGTACTGGCCCGGACGCCGCGCCGCCTCGAAGGAGACGCGGAAGGCGCGGTCCCGGTACTCGGGCGTCAGCGCCTCGCCGAGGAGCGTCTCGGCCTCGCTCCGCGCCGGATGGTAGTCGCGGCCGGCGAGCAGCCGCTCGGCCCGCTCGAGGCGCTGGCGCCGGATCGGCACGGGCATGGGCAGGCCGCGGTCGGCGAGCCCGCGGAGCCGCCGCGCGGCCTCGTTGGCCTGGGGGGCGGTCGGCGTCTCCAGCCACAGCTCGAAGTACACCGCGGCCGCCGCCTCCCGCTGGTCGGTGGCCGCGAGCGCGTCGCCGAGCGCCAGGCGCGCCCGCGCCCCCTCGTGGTGATCGGGATGGCGCTCCATGAAGCGGCGGTACAGCGTGACGGCGGCCGCGTCGTCGCCGGCGGCCACCGCGAGCGCGGCCGCCTGCAACAGCGCGGTGGGCGCCAGCCGCCCGCTCTTGCCGGGCTGGAGCAGGGGCCCGAGCGCCGCGCGGGCGTCGGCGGCCTCGGCGAGCCGGACCAGGCTCTCGGCCTGATAGAGGAGGGCGTACTCGTGGAGCGGCGTCGCGGCCCAGGCGGGGTCGCCGAGCTCGCGGGCCGCCTCGCGGTACCGGCCGGCGCGGAACGCGGCGAGCCCGCGCACGAACTGCTCGCGTGCGGCCGCGCTCAGCTCGGCCCCGCGCTCCGGCGCCGCCGCCCACGCCACCGGGAAGCCCCCCGCGACGATCAGGGCCAGGACCAGGGCCGCCGCGCCGCCGCGCATGACCGCCAGTGTACCGTGGGGCTAGGGCCGGCGCGACCGGCCCGCGACCTTCCGGACGTGGAAGATGCGCTGGAGCGCGGTCACGTTGGTGAGCAGCGCCAGCGCCACGATGGCCGGCGTCAGCAGGTTGAACACCGCCGCCCCGATCAGCACGATGAGCCGCTCCGGCCGCTCCACGAGGCCGACCTCGCAGTTCAGCCCGATCGACTGTGCGCGCGCCTTCGTGTAGCTCGTCATGATCGTCCCGACCACCGTGAGCATCGTGAAGAAGACGCCGGTGAAGTCGTCGCCCCGCTCGTAGAAGATCACGACGCCCATCAGCACCACGAGGTCGGAGTAGCGGTCCACGACCGAATCGAGGAAGGCGCCGAAGGGGCTCACGCTGCCGCTCACCCGCGCCAGGGCGCCGTCGAAGAAGTCGCAGAGGCCGGCCAGCGCCAGGAGCAGCGCCGCCGTGCGCAGCCGCCCCTGGGCGAAGCCGTGGGCGGCGACCAAGCTCACGACGAGGCCGAGCACGGTGAGCTGGCTCGGCTGGACCCGCGCGCGCAGGAGCCAGCGAGCCACCGGGTCCGCGATGCCGTGCAGCGATTCGCGGTAGTGGGTCAGCATCGCTAGAGCGGCTTCTCGAGCGCGTCCTCCAGCGCCTCCCGGATCCGGGCCATGGCCTGGGGGTCCTCCACGCGCTGGCCCTCGCGGTCCGACACGTAGAACGTGTCGTAGGCCTGGTCGATCTCGGTGGCGATGCGGGCGCTGGCGATGTCCAGGCCCGACGCCGACAGCGTGCGGGTGATCAGGTAGAGGAGGCCCACCCGATCGGGGCACTTGACCTCGATGACGGTGTGGGTGTCCGAGGCCACGTTGTCGACCGAGACGCGGGGCGGGCCGGCCACCGCCCCCGCCGGCTCGACGCCGGGCCGCCGCGCAGCCAGGAGGTCCTCCACCGTCCGCTCCCCCTTGAGCACCCGGCGCAGCGCCTCCAGCGTCCGCCGCCAGCGCGCCTCCTCGGTGACGGGCTCGCCGAGGGGGTCGTTGACCTGGAAGGTGTCGATGACGAGGCCGTCGGCGCGGGTGTGGATCTGGGCCGACAGGATGTTGATGCCGTGGGCGGCCAGCGTGCCGGCGATGAGCGAGAAGAGGCCGGGCACGTCCCGCGTCACGATGACCAGCTCGGAGGTGCCGAGGTCCGGGTGGTGGAACAGCTCGGTCGCCACCACCTCCCCCCCGAGCCGGTCCACCAGGGCCAGGTGGGCGGCAATGCGCTGGCGCGAGGTGGTGTCGAGGTAGCGGTCCGACAGCATGGCCAGGTGCGCGGCCACCGACGGCCGATGCCCCTCCGGGCCCAGCACCTCCAGCACGCGCTCGGTGACGGCCTCGCGGGTGGGCCGGGCCACCTGGCCGCCGGTCAGCCGGAGCATGGTCCGGTTCAGCAGCTCGGCCAGGATCTGCGCCTGCCAGGCCGTCATCACGCCGGGTCCCACCGCGCGCATGTCCGCGACCGTGAGCAGATACAGCATGCGGAGGTGCTCGGGCGTCTCGCACACCTCGGCCAGGGCCTCCACGGTCTTGGGGTCGTCGATGTCCCGCCGCTGGGCGATGTGCGACATCGTGAGGTGGTGGGCCACGAGGAACGTCACGGTGGCGCCGTCCTCGGGCGGCATGCCGAGCCGCGCCGTCAGCTCCTGGATGAGCGGGATGCCCTTGGCCACGTGGCCGTGTCCCTTGCCCTTGCCGATGTCGTGCAGCAGCATGCCCATCATCAGGAGGTCGGGGCGCTCCACCTCGGACAGCACCTGGGCCGGCGCCTCCGAGCCGGCGGACTGGCCGGGGGCGAGGGCCTCCAGGTGCTCCACGGCCAGCAGCGAGTGCTGGTCCGCCGTGAAGCGGTGGTAGACGTCGTACTGCACGAGGCAGGTGAGCGCGCCCCACTCCGGCAGGTACCGCCCGAGCACGCCCAGATCGTGCATGAGCCGGAACGTCTGGGCGACGCGGCCCCAGCTCCGGCAGATGGCGAGCAACAGGTCGCGCACCTCGGCCGAGGTCTTCCAGGCCTCGTCGATGAGGTCGAGGGACTCCTCCACCGCCCGCTCGACGTCCACGCCGAGCTCGAGGGCCAGCCGGTGGCGGTGCCAGAACACCTTCATCAGGCGCGTGGGGTCCTCGCGGAAGGCGCGGCCGTCGGGGTGGGCCAGGTGGAGCTCCTCGTCGATGACCACGAGCCCGTCGGCCATGGCCTCCTGGCGGAGCCGGCCGTGCACGCTCCCGCGTCGGGCCAGCGCCTCCCGGCACCGCGCGATGAGTCGCCGCGAGACCCGGTGGATCACGCGCGCGTGCAGGTAGTAGTCGCGCATGAACTTCTCGACGTGGAGCGACATCTCGTCCGGCGCGTAGCCGAAGTTCTTGGCGATCTGGGGCTGGACGTCGCGGGACAGGACGTCGTTCTTGTGGCCCGAGAGGAAGTGCAGCTCGTTCCGCACGCGCCACAGGAACGTGAGGGCCTCGTCGGCGGCCTGCCGCTCGCGCTCGGTGATCAGCCGCTTGTCGTACAGCTCGCGCAGCGTGCGCGTGCCGAACTTGGTGGACGCCAGCCACATGGCCGTGTGGATGTCGCGGAGGCCGCCGGCCGACTCCTTGACGTTGGGCTCGCCGATGTACGGCGAGGCCCCGAACTTCCGGTAGCGCTGGTCCCGCTCCGCGAGCGTGGTCGCGAGGAACTGGCCGAAGTCCTTCTGGTAGACGTTCTCGGCCAGCACCTTGCGGAAGCGGTTGAACAGCCGCCGGTCGCCGACTAGGTAGCGCGCCTGCTGCATGGCCGTGCGGCTCGGGAAGTCGGTCCGCGCCAGCGCCAGGCAGTCGCCGAGGCTCCGGACGGCGTGCCCCACCGACAGCCCGAGGTCCCACAAGACGTACAGGAACCCCTGGCTCACCCGCTGCACCCAGGGGCCCATCTCACCCTCGTAGATCACCATGAGGTCCAGGTCGGACAGCGGGTGCAGCTCCCCCCGCCCGAAGCCCCCGAGCGCCACCAGGGCCACCGGGGTGGGCGCCACGCCCTCCCGGCGGGCATCGGCCACGGCCAGGCGGAAGATCGTGGGCACGAAGCCGTCCATGAAGGCCGCATAGGCCTGGACGGACTGCTGGCCGGAGGCCCCGCCGAGGTGGGCGGCGCGGAGGAAGTCGACGTTGGACGACAGGTGCTGACGGAGCAGCTCGAGCCGGAGGCGCCGCCGCCGTTCGGCCCGCTCCGCCGCGCTCCCATGTACCCCCTTGTCGGCCTGGGCTTCGACGCGGCGGAGTTGGCGGAACAGCTCCGCGGACATGCGGGAACGGTAGCGCAGGGTCCAAATCTTGTCAAACTTGGCGCGAACTTGGGCAACGCGTACAATGTCCGCTCGTGCGCCGGCTGTGGCGGGACGCGCTGGACCTGGTGACCCCCTACGACGCGGGGCAGCCGCTCGAGGCCGTGGCCCGGGAGCTCGGCGTCGACGAGGTGGTCCGGCTGTCGGCCAACGAGAGCCCTCTCGGCCCCTCCCCGAAGGTCGTCGAGGCCCTCCGGCGGGAAGCGGCGCGCGTGCACCTCTACCCGGACGGCGGGTCGACCGCCCTCCGGCAGGCCCTCGGGCAGTGGGCCGGCGTCGCGCCCGACTGGATCCTGGTGGGCAACGGGGCCGACGAGGTGCTCGCCATCCTCGCCCGGGCCCTCCTCGACCCCGGCGACGAGATCGTGGTGCCCCACCCCGCCTTCGAGCCCTACGGGACGGAGGCGACCCTCTCGGGGGCGACGGTAGTCCGGAGCCCGCTCCGGGAGTACGAGACGGACCTCGAGGACATGGCCGGCCGGGTCACCCCGGCCACCAAGGCGGTGGTGATCTGCACGCCCCACAACCCGGCCTCCACCATCGTCGGGCGCGCCGCCCTCGCGCGCTTCCTGGAGACGCTGGGCCCCGATCCGCCCCTCGTCGTGCTGGACGAGGCCTACCGGGACTTCTCGGACGACCCGGAGACGCCGGACGGGGTCGCGCTGGCCCGCCGCCACCCCCGCGTGGTGTCACTGCGCACGTTCTCGAAGATCGCCGGCCTGGCCGGCCTCCGGATCGGGTACGCCATCGCCCAGCCGCCGGTCATCGAGCGCCTCAACCGCGTCCGGGCCCCCTTCAACGTGAACCGCCTGGCCCAGGTCGCCGCGGTGACCGCGCTCGAGGATCGAGAGCACCTGGCGCGCACCCGGGCCCTCGTGCTGAGGGAGCGCCCGATCCTCCGCGCGGCGCTGGCCGCCCAGGGTGGGCCGTCGCCGCCGTCCCAGGCCAACTTCCTCCTGGTCCGCGCCGGCGCCCGGGCCGACGCCATGCGGAACGCGTTCCGGCAGGCGGGCCTGCTCGTCCGCGACGGCGCGAGCGTGGGCTTCCCCGGCCACCTGCGCATCGCCATCGGGGCGCCGGAGCACAACGAGCGGCTGGTCGCGGTGTGGGAGCGCACGATGGCGTCCCGGCCGGCGGCGAGCTGACCGGGCGCCCGCGCCGGCCCGGCCCGGTCGGGGGTCAGCGGGATCGGGCGCGCGGGGCGGGGCGGCCGGCGCGGGGCGAGGCGCCGGCGCGCTCGGCCTCGAGGGCGTGGACCTGGCGCTCCAGTTGCGCGATGCGCTCCTGGGCGCGCGTGGCCTGCAGCCGAATCGCCTCGGCCTCCGCGTAGACCTGGCGCAGCTCGGCCTGGAGCGCCGCGGCGCGGTTCCGGCTGTCGGCCCACTTCACCCACAGGACGGTGGACAGCACGGCCAGGAGCAGCGAGGCCGCGATCAGGAGCCACGGGCGTCGCGCCGGACGCTGGCCCGCGAAGCGACGGTGTCCCGGGAAGCCGCTCGGGCGGGAGTCGACGTCGTCGGGCGTCATGGGAATCGAGCCTAGCATCGGCCCCGAGGACCCGCCGGGAAAACTTCGGCCGGCGCCCGGCCGCGCGCGACCCGAGCCGCGGAGCGCGCCCGCCGTCTCGTGGTAGCATCTCCTCGAGACATGAACCACGGTCTCCTGCCCCGCTTCTTCGAGCACGTCACGCGGCAGAGCTTCCGGGACCTGGCGCTGGACGACCCTGCCGTGGTGCGCTACCTGACGGACCTCCTGACGCGGTTCGCGCGCAGCGAGGCGCTCTACGCCGTGCACGAGGCGGCGGCCCGCCGGCTCACCACCGTCACCGAGTCGCTCCTCGCCATCGAGCGGGTGTGGGACCTCGAGGCGCCCACCTTCAACCCGGGCGAGGAGGTCACCCTGCGGCGGCAGGTCGGGGACTACACGCTGTTCATGACGGGCATCTTCCGCGAGCACGTCGAGCGCCTGGCCGTCGTCGACTACTACGAGCGCGAGGGGCGCCGCGCCTACCACTTCGTGTCGGAGACGGCGCGCGCCCGCGGCCAGGCCGACGCGCCCGTGTTCCGGCGGCTGTCGGCGCGCTTTCCGTACTGGGCGGGGGCGCTGCAGTACGCGCGCAAGGTGTACTTCGGCCACGAGCCGTGGCCGCCCGACGATCCGCTGCTCCGGGCCATCCTCGCCCGATGACGGCCTCCCCCGCGCCCGCCGACGAGGCGGCGTGGCTCCTGGCGCTCGAGCGCGCGGCCGACGACGGCACGCTGCCGGACCTGGACCCGGTCGCCCCCGACACGCTGGATCGGGCGCTCCGCTCCCTGGCCGACCGCCGCCGGGCGGGCGCGGTCCCGCTGCTGACGCGCCTGGCCGCGGAAGCCCCCGCCAAGCAGCACCGGAAGGCGGCGCGCCGGGCCCTCTACCGGCTCGAGCAGGCCGGCGTCGCCGTGCCGCCCCCGCCCCCGGCCACGCCCCGCCGGCCCGTGATCGCCCGCGAGCCCGAGCGGGCCACCCGCGCCTGGGTGTCGGGCGTGGACGGGACCGGGTCACGCGGCGTGTGGGTCCTGCTCGAGGGGGGACTGGGCGGCGGGCTGGCCCTCGCCTCCATGATCGTGAGCGACGAGGCCGGCATCCTGGACGCGGCGGGCGGCCCGACCACGCGCAAGCGGCTGGAGACCGAGGTCGCCGAGCTCGCGCGCGCCCCTGGCCTGCCCTGGGTGGAGACGACGCCGGGCCACGTGGCCCGGCTCGTGGCCGAGGCCCTCGAGGCGCACGCGCGGGCCGGCACCGCCCCCCCGGCCGACGTCGAGCGCTGGCGGCCGATGCTCGCGGGGCAGGCGGACGACGCGGTCCCGGCCGAGGCCGAAGCGGATCCGGCCCTCGTCGATCGATCCGCGGAGCTTCTCGAGCGGCCCGAGCTGGCCGGCTGGTTCGTGGACCCCGGCCTGGTGCACGAGGACGCCGTCCAGCTCCTCGGGGCGCGGGAGAGCCGGCTCGTGCTCTCCGAGCAGGTCAAGGCCGAGCGCGAGGCGGCCATCGTGGACGCGGTGATCGAGCGGCTCTTCGACGAGCCCGGCCGGCAGCGCTGGGCCGGCCGCCTGGTCGAGACGGGCCGCGTCCTGCGCCTCGCCGGGCGCCCCGACCCGGTGCCGCTGATGGAGGCCACGGCGGCGGCCCTCCGGGACGCCGGGCGGCCCGCCCGGGCCATCCCGTTCGTGCGGGCGCTCGCCTCGCGGGGGCTCGAGCTGGCCGCCGAGGTGGCGCTGGGCCGCGCGCGGCTGGCCGAGGTCAGTCGCGCGCCCCGGTCGCGGCGTCCCGCGTGATCCCCGGCCTCCGGGTCGGTCACGCCACCGACCCGGTCGCGCTCACCGGCTGCACCGCCGTCCTCACCGACCGCCCGGCCGTGGGCGGGGTGGAGATCCGCGGCTGGGCGGTGGGCGTCCACGGGCTCGCCTTCCTCGACCCCCGCCATCTCGTGCCGACCGTCGATGGCGTCGTCCTCTCCGGGGGCAGCGCCTTCGGCCTGGCCTCGATCTGGGGCGTGATGCAGTGGCTCGAGGAGCGCGGCGTCGGCTTCCGCACTCGGGACACCACGGTGCCCCACGTGGCGGGCGCGATCCTCTACGACCTGGGGGTGGGTGACGGCCGGGTCCGGCCCGATCTCGCCATGGGCTATCGTGCGGCGGACGCCGCCGCGCCCGGCCCCGTCGCCGAGGGCAACGTGGGCGCCGGCGCGGGGGCGACGGTGGGCAAGCTCCACGGCCTCGCCCGGGCCATGCGGGGCGGGATCGGCTGCGCCGTCGGGGAGGCCGCCGGCGCCGCCCTCGGAGCGCTGGTGGCCGTCAACGCGGTGGGAGACGTGCGCGACCCCGCCACGGGGCGCCTGCTGGCCGGCGCCCGCGACGGCCCCGACGGCCGGCGGCTCGTGGACACCGCCGCCGCCCTCGCGGCGGGGACGCCGCCGCCCCGCTTCGCCCCGACCAACACCACCATCGGGGTCGTCGCCACCACCGCGCTGCTCGGCAAGGTCGAGGCGCGGGGCCTGGCGCGGGCCGCCATGGACGGCTACGCTCTCGCGCTGTCGCCGCCCCACCTCGCCACCGACGGCGACACCCTGTTCGCGCTCTCCGTCGGCTCGGACCGGGTGGACCTGGACGCGCTCGGCCGCGCCGCCGCCCGCCTCGTGGCGGACGCCATCGTGCGGGCCGTCCGCGCCGCCCGCTCCCTGCCCGGCCTTCCCGCCGCCGGCGACCTCTGACCGGCCCCGCCCGGGCATCCAGGACGTTCCGGGCGCCGGCGCCGCCACAGTAAGATGCTCGCGGTGACATCCGTGGCCGGCCGCTCCCCGGGCCAGGGCCCCACGATCGGAGGACCGCCATGCACCCGTTCGGCGCGACGCTGCTCCGGCTGATCCTGGGCGTGATCTACGTGATGCACGGCTACCTGGCGCTGTTCGTGTACGGTCACGCGGGCGTGGCGAACCTCATCGGGAAGACGATGGAGCTGCCCGTCCCCGAGGTCCTCGGCTGGTATCTCATCGGCGCCCACCTGGTGGGCGGGGCCATGCTGATCCTCGGGCTGTGGACGCGGTGGGCCGCCCTGGCCAACGTGCCGATCATGGCCTGCGCGGTGTTCCTGCTCCACTGGAAGCAGGGGTTCTTCATGTCCGGGCGCATCCTCGACGCCGCGGCCGGCCGGTCCCAGGCCGTCGGCTACGAGTTCTCGCTCCTCGTCCTGGTCGCCACCGCCGCCCAGGTGTTCCTGGGCGGCGGGGCCCTGGCGCTGACGCGGGATCGTCGGTAGCCGGACCGGGCCGGGGCCGCGCGGCGGCCGCCGCCCGGCGCCCTCACTCGAGGACGAACGTCGACCCCACCGAGGTCACCACCATCTGCCCCGGCATGTGGTGGAGCATGAGCCCGAGCGTCTCGAGCCCGGTGCAGTGCTGGGGCACGAGGCGCTCGACCCCGAGCCGCCGGAAGGCGTCCATCACCGCCGTCACCCGTTCCGGCCCGAGCCCCGAGAGGTGGAAGCCGCCGATGACCGCGTGCACCTTGGCCACGCCGGTGACCCGCGCGGCGTGGCGGCAGATGCCGACGATGCCGCGGTGGGAGCAGGAGGTGATGACGACGAGGCCCCGGTCCCGGAGGTGGGCGATCAGGGTCTGCTCGCCCAGGAGGTCGTCCTGGACGACGGCGCCGTCGCGCTCGACCTTGAGGTTCGACGGGATCGGCTCGAAGGCCTCCGCCTGCCGCACCTCGCCCGAGAGCAGGAGACCGTCGGCCATCTCGGTGGGCTCGCGGGGCTCGCGCACCTCGACGTCCCACCGCTCGATGGCGTCGCGATCCAGGCGGCCCATGTAGACGCGGTCGTCGCCGCGCTGGTTCCAGCGGGGCAGGAAGTGGTCGTGGCCGGCGTAGAGCACGAGGTCGGGCCGCATCCGGCGCCGGTGGGCCTTGAGGAAGGGCAGGAGGCCGCCGAAGTGATCGACGTGGCCGTGGCTGAGCGCGATGAGGTCGAACCCGCGCGGATCGAGGCCCAGCTCGCCCAGGTTGTGCACCAGGGCGTCGGGGCTCGCCCCGAAGTCGAACAGGGCCCGCGTGGTGGTCCGCCCCCGCGTCACCTCCACCTGGTGGGCGAGGCCGTGCTCGGCCCGCAGCTCGGGCATCCGGCGCGCGGCGAAGGCGCTCCACCGCCGGGCGATCGCCTCGTCCTTGCGGAGGCTGTCGATGTAGTTGTCGACCAGCGTGGTGACGGCGATGCGGTCCACGGGCGCGAGCGGCACAGCGTCCCCTCAGCGGCGACGGGACCCGCTCACGCCCGGCGCTCCTCGTGCCAGAGGCCGAGCGCCCGCAGCACGGGCTCGTCGGTGAAGGCGAAGAGGCAGGCGGGCGCCCGCGGCGAGGCGTTCTCGTGCTCGATCCACTGCCAGGGCGGGGCGGCGAGGCAGTCGCCGGGCTCCCACGAAAAGGCCTGGTCGCCGACGCGGGTCTCGCCGCGCCCTTCCACCACCAGCCACACGCTGCTCGACGCCCGCCGCTCCGCCGGCGTGGTCTCCCCGGGCCGCAGCCACCGCGCCTCGCAGCCCAGCGTCGGCAGCGGCGGCCGCCCGGTGGTGGGATCCACGTAGCGCATGACCACGGGCTCGGGGGCGGGCACGGCGGCGGCCAGGGCCTCGAGCGCCGGGCGCACCGTCCGCCAGGGCCAGCGCACCTGCGGGTACCCGGTCGCCGCCTGGCGCGGGCGATGGGGCACCAGGCCCGCCGCCGTGAACTCGTCCTGGGAGGAGTCGGTGGCGGTGTGGGGCGGCGCGGCCGGCCGCATGGCCGAGGCCCACGACTGGTCCAGGCTCCGCACGAGCGGGATGTCGAGCCCGTCGAGCCAGACCACGGGCTCGGTCCCCTCGTGGCCGTGGTCGTGCCAGCGCATCGGCGGCGTGATGATGAGGTCCCCCGGCTCCATCAGGCACTTGACGCCGTCCACCGTCGTGAAGGCGCCCCGCCCCTCCACGATCAGGCGCAGCGCGGCCGGCGTGTGGTGGTGGCTCGGCGCCTTCTCGCCGGGCAGGATGATCTGGAGCCCCGCGAACAGGGTGGCGGTGGCCGCGTAGGCGCCGCCCAGCCCCGGGTTGCGCAGGACCAGCACGCGGCGCTCGGCGTCCTCGATGCCGACCAGCCGCGCCGCCGCGAGGAGCTCCGGGCGCACCTCCGCCCAGCGCCACCGGTGCGGCACGACGCGCGTGACGCCGCGCTCCTTGGGCAGGAGCGCGTGGAGCGCCGTCCAGAGGGGCGCCAGGGACAGGTCCTCCAGCCGGTCCGAGTAGGCGGCCGGCATGCGCTCGTCGCGGGTCGTCAACGTGGCGGGGACAGTCATGGTCGGGGTCCCTCCGTGGGCGCCGCGGCGGTCGGGCGCCGGCCGGCGCGCGCCACCGTCACGCTCCGGCCCGCCCAAGGCGCGGCAGCACGTGACGGGCCATCAGCTCGAGCGAGCGGAGCACCTGCTTGTGGGGCAGGCCGCCGAAGTTCGGGATCGCCAGGAAGTGGGTGAAGCCGGCCCGCTCGTAGCGGCGGGCGACGCGCAAGATCTCGTCGGGGTCGCCGAAGGCCACGACGTCCTGCTCGACGAGCGTCTCGAAGGGGCGCTGCACGGCGTAGAGCCGGGTGCGCACGTAGCGGTCCATGGGCTCCCGCGCCTCGGCCCGCGCCTGGGCCGTCGTCTCGGCGCAGTGGGCGTGGAAGCCGAAGGGCGCGGTGGCGTCCTCGGGGCGGCCGCCGGCGGCGGCGAACGCCCGCCGGTAGGCGTCGAGCCCGCGCGCCATCTCGTCCACGGTCTCGGCCGAGGCGTACGGGATCAGCATGGCCGGGAACCCCCGGGCGCCCACGCGGGCCGCCCCCTCGGCGCGCAGCGTGGCGACCCACACGGGCGGGCGGGGCCGCTGGAGCGGCACCACGTTGAGCTGGACGTCGCGCAGCCGGTGAAAGCGCCCCTCGAAGGAGAAGCGCTCGCCCGTCCACGCCCGGCACAGCACGGTGAGCGCCTCGTCGAAGCGCTCCCGCTTGTCGGCCGCGTCGAGGCCGAAGCCGGCGAACTCGTGCTGGAGGTAGCCCGCGCCCACGCCCAGGTTCAGCCGGCCGCCGGACAGGACGTCGACCATGGCGTAGTCCTCGGCGCTCCGGAGCGGGTTGTCGAAGGGCAGCACCACCACGGCGGAGCCGAGGCGGATGCGCCGGGTGCGCTCGGCGGCGACGGCCATCCAGATGGGCGGGCGCGGGATCGCGCCGTAGGGGTGGAAGTGGTGCTCCGCCACCCAGAAGGAGTCGAAGCCCCACTCGTCGGCGGCCTGGGCCTGCTCCAGGAGCTCGCCGTACAGCTCCCCGGTGGCGCGCGGCAGCTCGCCCGGATAGTGGTCGACCACCGAGAAGACGCCGAGCTTCACCTAGCCGTCCTCGTCGGCCGGCCGCAGCCGGTCCCGCTCCCCGGAGAGCCGCTCCGCCGCGGCCTCCACCTCGCGGAGCCGGCTCGGGCTCCACTGAAAGCGCGCCTGGGTGGCGTAGGCCGACCAGCTCGCCATGTAGTCGGGGGCCGAGAGGCCGAGGGCGAAGCGCGAGATCCGGGTGGGGTTGGCGAAGTCGGCCATGATCCCCACCTCCTCGAAGCGCTCGGGCCGGTGGCCGTCCAGCATGGCCGCGAGCGCCGTGGGGTGCGGGCCGTGGGGCAGCCCCACCGGGTGCACCGACACCATGCCCTCCCGGAAGACCCCGCCCCGGCTGAAGAACTGTCCCTGGTGGTAGCCGATGGTCTCGCAGTAGTCCAGGTTCTTGTGGAAGAACGGCAGCCAGAGGCCCTCCTGCTCCACCCGGCGCACCGTGAACACGCAGAGGTAGCAGCCCGGCAGCGTGAACACCGTGTGCCCCGAGGGCGGCACGTGGGAGCGGTCGGCGAGGAGCGGCCGCACGTCCTCCACCGCGAGCTTGTAGGGCAGGTAGTCGCCCCGCCAGCCGACCGCGTCGAAGGGATGGGTGGGGTGCACGCGCTCGACGTAGCGGGCCTCCGTCTTGGACACGACGGGAAAGCGCCCCGACTCGTTGCGGGTGTCGAGCGAGCGGGGGAACCGGAAGTCGCTCCGGCTGTAGGGGATGAAGCGGCCGGTGGTGGGGGCCTCGGACTTCTCGGGATCCCCCGCGAAGCTCTCGTAGACCCAGTAGTAGTGGGGACCCGGCTGAAGCTCGAAGCGGTGGGTGATGCCCTTGGGCACGACGAGGAAGTCGCCGCGGCGGTAGCCGATGGGCCCGAAGGTCGTCTCGAGCGTCCCCTGGCCGCGGTGGACGAAGAACAGGAGCGTGGCGGCGTGGTGCTCGAAGAAGAACTCCATGGGGGCCTGGGGGGCGGTGACGCTCATGGCCACCGTCTGGTTGGCCACCAGCCGGGCCATGCCGCGGTAGACGTCCCGGGGCGCGGGCGGGGTGGCCACGCCGAGGGCGTGGTGGATCCCGCCGAGGGCCGACAGCGGCGAGTCCCACTCGGGCGCCCACGTCGCCCCGTCGAGCTCACGCGTCTCCCCGGGGAGCCAGTTGTTGGGCGGATAGAGATGGTAGCTGTGGGTGACCTTGCCCGCGAAGCCGCCCCGCCCGTGCTCCTGCTCGTGGACGTGGCGGAGCAGCGAGCCGGCGTGCGGCGCGCGCGGGACGACGCCGAGCTCGGGGATGCCGCCGAAGTACTCGTACTTCTCCATGGCCCCCTCCTCCCTGCCGGTCTGGCCCCATTCTACGTCGGCCGGCGCCCGGGGCGCCCGGCCGGCGGCGGACCTCAGGCGCTCCGCAGCACGGCCCGGCACGGCGCGCCGTCCAGCCCCACCACCGGCAGCGGCAGGCAGACGAGCTCGTAGGTCCCCGGCGCCGCGCGGCCGAGATCGAGGCCCTCGAGGATCACGACGCCCGCCTCCAGGAGGCGCCGGTGCACGGGGTACCCCGGGGAGTGCCACGGCTCGACGGACAGGTAGTCGATCCCGACCAGCCGGATGCCGCGGTCCACGATGAAGCCGGCCGCCGCCTCGTCGAGCGCGACGTAGTCCCGGGTGAAGCGGCCGAGGGCCCACAGCGCGGAGTTCCGCGTCCTGAGCAAGAGGCGCTCGGTGGGCGGCAGGGAAAGGCGCTCCAGCTCCTCGCGGGTCACGCGCGTCGCGGCCGGCACGGCGGCCACGCGCGCGGGTCCGATCAGGCGGTCCCAGGGGAGACGGTCCACGGTCGCGCCGCCGTCCAGGAAGTGGGCGGGGGCGTCCACGTGGGTGCCCGTGTGCGAGCCGAGCGTGAGCCGGCTCACGTCGTAGGAGTCGCCGCGGGCCCGGGCGGCGTGGACGGTCACCTCCACCGGCGGGTCGCCCTCGTAGACGGCCATGCCGGCCGCGATGGGCAGGCTGACGTCGATCACCGCCACGCGCGGCTCCGGGCCCTCCGGTCGACTCCCGTCCGACGGGGCGCGTCCATGGCTCGGCCCCCGGGCGCCCGGGGGCGCCATGCTAGCATGGCCCCATGAAGCGACGCGCCACGGTCATTCCCTTCCCGCGCCCGCCCCGCCGCCCCGCGCCCGGGCCCGCCGCCGACACGCTGGTCGAGGTGCGCCGCTGCCGCGGCCAGGCCGAGGCCCTGGTGGTGCGTGGGCTCCTCGAGAGCGAGGGCATCCCCACCATGCTCCGGGGGCGGATGGTGCAGTCGGTCCACCCCTTCGCGGTCGGCGACCTGGCCGAGGTGCGGGTCCTCGTCCACCGGAGCGACGCGGAGCACGCCCGGCTGGTCCTGGGCCGCCGCCCCCCGAAGCGGACGGCCCCGCGCCCCGCCCCCCGCCTATCCGCGGTTCACCGCGCTCGCCACCGCCCGTAGCGCGGCCACCACCGGCTCGCGATCGAGCCCCACGCCCCAGCGCGGCAGCGCCGCGCCCACCCGCGCCTCCAGGTACACCGCGGTGGTGACGGCGCCCTCGCCCACCCGCTCCTCGCGGGAGTCCAGCACCGACACGGCGAGGCCGCAGCCCTGCCGGAGCGCGTCGCTGAAGGCGGCGACGGCGTCCGCGCCGCGTCCCCGCACGACCCGGGGGACGCCGTCCACCGCGAGCCCGACCTCGAGGGCCAGGCTCTCGTCCCCGGCCGGCGCCAGCGTCACCGGGCCCGCCAGCGCCAGGGGCCGGTCCGGCGCGAGGTAGGTCGCCTCGAAGGCGGCCCCGATCTCCCCGGCCGTCACCTCGCTGCCGCGCGCCTCCGCCAGTCGCTGGATGACGGCGGAGAACTCGATCTGCAGCCGCCGCGGCAGGTCGAGCCCGTGCTCGACCTTCATGAGGTAGGCCACGCCGCCCTTGCCCGACTGGCTGTTGACCCGGATGACGGCCTCGTAGCTCCGCCCCACGTGGTGCGGGTCGATCGGCAGGTACGGCACCTCCCAGAGGTCGTAGTCCTTGCCGAGGGCCTCGAAGCCCTTCTTGATGGCGTCCTGGTGCGAGCCGGAGAAGGCGGTGTAGACGAGATCACCCACGTAGGGGTGGCGGGGGCCGACGGGCAGGCGGTTACAGTGCTCGACGATCCGCCGCGCCCCGTCGATGTCCCCGAAGTCGAGGCCGGGGTCCACCCCCTGGCTCATGAGGTTCAGGGCCAGCGTCACCACGTCCACGTTGCCGGTGCGCTCGCCGTTGCCGAACAAGGTGCCCTCCACGCGGTCCGCCCCCGCCATCACGGCCAGCTCGGCCGCCGCCACCGCCGTCCCGCGATCGTTGTGCGGGTGCAGCGACAGCACGATGCGGTCGCGGTGCCTGACGTGGCGGAGGAACCACTCGATCTGGTCGGCGTACACGTTCGGGGTGGCCATCTCCACCGTGGCCGGCAGGTTCAGGATCACGGGCCGCTCGGGGGTCGGCGCCCAGACGTCCATCACCGCCTCGCACACCTCCACCGCGAAGTCGAGCTCCGTCCCCGTGAAGCTCTCGGGCGAGTACTGCCAGCGCACGTCGCACTCGGGGATGGTCCGCGCCAGCTCCCGGCAGAGCCGCGCTCCGCGCACGGCGATGTCCACGATGCCGGCCCGGTCCAGGCGGAAGACCACCCGCCGCTGGAGCGTGGAGGTGGAGTTGTAGAGGTGCACCACCGCCCGCGGCGCCCCGCGGAGCGCCTCGAACGTGCGCTCGATCAGCTCGGGCCGCGCCTGGGTGAGGACCTGGATCATCACGTCCTCGGGGATCAGGTCCTCCTCGACGAGCTGGCGCACGAAGTCGAAGTCCGGCTGGGAGGCCGAGGGGAAGCCCACCTCGATCTCCTTGAACCCGCAGCGCACCAGGAGGTCGAACATGGCTCGCTTGCGCTCCGGGTCCATGGGGTCGATCAGGGCCTGGTTGCCGTCGCGCAGGTCCACGCTGCACCAGCGGGGCGCCCGGCTGATCACCCGGGCGGGCCACGTCCGGTCGGGCAGGGGGATCGGGGGGAACGGCCGGTACCGGTGAAACGGCATCGGGCGCGGGGGACCGACCCTCGGGGCCATGGGACGCCTCCTCTCTCGGCCGCTGGCGGCCGCGGACAAACAAAAAAGCCTCCCCGGGGGATCCGGGAGAGGCTTTGGCGCGCGCCCGTGGACGGACGCGCGCCTAGGTCAGGAGCAGGCTCAGGGTCGCGGCTCTTGCCGTGAGCTCCGTCATGGTCATGATGTGGGGCGCATTGTCGCCGTCCGCGCGCCCTCTGTCAACCTTTTCTGCACCCCCCGTGATCTCAGCGGAGCTCGTCCAGCAGCGCCTTCGCCTCCAGCAGGTCCAGCGTGTCGAACCCTTCGGTGAACCATCCGTACACGGGAGCCAGCACGTCGTGAGCCTGCCGGCGCTTCCCCTGCCGCCGCCACGACCGCGCCAGGCTCAGCGCGCTGCGGAGCTCCCAGGACCTGGCGCCCTGGCCTCGCGCGATCGCCATGGCCCGCTGGAAGCGAGCGTCCGCCTCGGCCTGGCTCTCCGGGGGGCCAAGGAGCAGGAGCTCGCCCGTGAGGCGGTGGAGCTCGGCCTCCACGCTCCGTTCCTCGTTCTTCTCCACCCGCGCCAGCGCCTCGTCCAGCGCCGCCCGTCTCCCGTCGGAGCGCTCGCCGGCGTGCGCCTCGCCGAGGGCGGCCAGGAGCCACGGCAACAGCGTCTCGTTCCCCGTGGCCCGTAGCGCGGCGAGACCCCGCTGCATCTCGGCGAGGCCCGCATCGCCCTCCCCGTGCTGGGCGCTCGCCCAGCCGCGCAGGACCGTCGCCAGCGCCACGACGTACGGAAACTCGTGGGCCGTGCCGATGGCCAGCGCCGCCTCCGCCTCCTCCCGCACGGCCTCTGCTTCCCGCCGGAGCTGGTGGACCATGGCGGCGACGTATCGGGCGAGCGCCGTGCTGAAGGGATGCGAGAGCTGTTCGGCCAGCGAGAGCGCGGCCCGGCTCTGCTGGAGCGCCTGCTCCGGGTACCCGAGCAGCCACAGCGCGCGGGCGTCGAAGTTCCGCCCGCAGACTCCGGGATCATGCCCGCCGTACAGCGACGTATGGGGGTGGTGGTGGGCGGGGCGGTAGAGCTTGAGGCCCTCCTGCGCGTGCGCGTGGGTCAGCCCCACCTCGCCGAGATGGAACAGCGTCGTCCAGAGCGCATGGTGGGCCTCGAGCAGGAGCGCGGGGTCCCGGGCGTCGCCGGCGATGGCAAGGAGCTGCTCGCCCAGCGTCCGGGCCGTCCGATGTCGGGCGCGTCCCGTCGAGAAGAGCCACAGTCCCCACAGCACCGGGAACAGCTGCGGGGTGTGCTCGACGTGCCCGCACAGCTCCCGCGCTCTCGAGTAGGTCTTCTCCACCTCGGGGTCGGCGTAGCCCCTGACCGCCATCAAGGCCGGCCCGAGCTTGGTGAGCAGATCCAGCTCCCGCTGTGTACGCGCCGACGAGGCCGGGAGCTCGGCGACGAGCTCGAGCGCGCGGCTCAGGTGGCGGACGGCCTCCTGGTTCGCCGACCGGGAGATCGCGCGCTCCCCCGCCCGCTGCCAGTACGGGATAGCGTCCGCACCGAGCCCGGCGGCCGTGAAGTGCCGGGCCGCCACCTCCGGATGGCTCTCGACCGTCTCGGGGAACCGCCCCACAAGGACCTGGGCGATGCGCCGGTGATGGCCCTGCCTCGTGCTGCGCAGGAGGGACTCGTACGCCGCCTCCTGCACCAGAACGTGCTTGAAGACGTACGTCACCTCCGGGGGCCGTCCCCGCTCGTAGAGCAGCTCGGCCTGCACGAGCCGGGTCAGGTCCCTCCGCAGCGTCATCTCGTCCAGCTCGGCGATCTCTCGAAGCAGCTCGAATCGGAACTGCCGCCCGATGACCGACCCCAGCTGCGCGATGCCCTTGGCACTCGCGAGCCGATCGAGTCGCGCCATCAACGAATCCTCGAGCGTGGCCGGAATCGCCAGCGCCGCGGCGGGCCCGGCCAGCTCGTACTGGCCGCCGACCTCCTTCAGGTGCCCTGACTCGAGCACGGCCTTGGTCATCTCCTCGACGAACAGGGGCACGCCGTCGCTCTTCTCTCCGAGCTGTCGGAGCACCGACGGCGGAAGCCGTCGGCCCGCGGCGACGCCCTCCACCACTCGGGTGGTCTCGTGGCTGGACAGCCGCTCGACGACGATCTCCGTCAGGTACGTCCGGTGGCCCCAGGGCGGCCGGAAGCTCGGCCGGGCCGTGAGCACCACGCAGACCGGAACGGCGGGTACCCGCTCGATCAGCCGGCCCAGGAGATCCAGGGTGGTCGGGTCGGTCCAGTGCAGATCCTCCAGGATGAACAGGACCGGCTGCCACCCGGCCTGCTCGAGCAGGATCGCGAGGACGCTCTCGAGCGTCTTCTGGCGCTGACGCGGGGGTGTCCACGCCGGCGGCGAATACCGCTCGGGGGGCAACGGGAGCGACAGGAGCGCGGCGAACAGCGGCACCGCTTCCGCCAGCGGCCGGCGATGCTGGCTCAACATCCGCTCGAGCTTGTCCAGGCGCTGGTCGGGCGTGTCGGTCGGCTGCCACTGCACGGCCCGGGGCAGGAAGTCGAGGAGCGGGTACAGCGCCGTGTCCTGGAAGTAGGGCGAGCTCCGGCATTCCCAGCGAACGTGGGGCTGGTCCGCGACGTGGTCGCGCAGAACCTGCACCAGTCGGCTCTTGCCGATGCCGGCGTCCCCGCTCAGCAGGACGACCTGCCCCTCTCCCGACCTCGCCTGCTCCCAGCGGTCCCGGAGAAGCTTGACTTCGGGCTCTCGACCGACGAGCGGCGTCAGGCCCCGGACCGCGCCGGCCTCGAGGCGGTCCCGGGCGCCGGTGGCCCGGAGCACCCGGTACACGCGGACCGGCTCCGGCACGCCACGGAGCGTCTGCTCCCCCAGGGCCTCACAGTCGAAGTAGCCGTGGACCATGCGAGCCGTCGCCTCGCTGATCGCCACCGTCCCGGGCGCGGCCAATCCCTGGATCCGCGCGGCCACGTTCGGGACCTCGCCGAGCGCCAGCTGCTCCCGCCGGCCCGCGCCCCCCAGCTCCCCGACGACGACCCGCCCCGTGTGAATGCCCAGTCGGACGGCCAGCCTGACGCCCTTGGTGGGCTCGAGGCGGCCGTTCAGGGCCGCCACCGCGTCAACGATGCCCAGGCCGGCCCGGACCGCGCGCTGGGCGTCCTCATCATGCACGGCTGGATAGCCGAAGTAGATGAGGAGTCCGTCACCGAGGAGCTGGGCGACGTGTCCCTCGTAGCGGCGGACGACCTCCGTGCAGCTCAGCTAGTAGGCACGCACGACGTCGCGGTAATCTTCGGGGTCGAGCTGCGAGGACAGCGTCGTCGAGCCGACCAGGTCGCAGAACACGACCGTGAGCTGCCGGCGCTCGGCCTCGCCGGAGCGCGGCGACCGGTCCGCGTCGGCCGGCTCCCCTCGGGGCGCATCGGGAGGGGCCGCGGGGTCCGGCCGGTTGACCGGGCCGCTCCCGGTCCAGACGAGCCCTCGCCCCTCGTCGTCCCTCACCGGGTGGACGTACAGCAGCTCCCCCTTGAGGTCCTCGAGGAGCGCGTCGTCGAGGGCGAAGCGGCGCCGGAGGGCGCCATAGGACACCCGTCCCTGCCGCTGCAGGAGGGCGATCACCTGCTCCACGATCTCGTCGAACGTCATGACGCGGCCTCGGCTCGCCCTCGTCGGCCCCCCACCGCCCGGCGAGGGGCGTCAGTCTACCTGGCTGGGGTCGGAAGGGGCTCGACCTCCACCGAGGCGTCGTAGGCGGCCTGGCCGCCCGAGAAGTGAAAGCAGTCCACCGCCTCGTCGGGCAGGCACGGCCGGCCGGAGGTCAGCCGGTTGATGCCCTCCCAGCCGTCGCGCATCCAGACGGTGCCCGCGGGGATGCGGGCGGTCACCAGCGCCCGGGCCTCGAAGGCGCCCCGGCCGTTGACGATGCGGATCGGGTCGCCGTCCGCGATGCCCCGCCGACCGGCGTCCTCGGCCGACAGCCAGAGCACGGGCTCGGGATCGAGCCGGGCCAGCATCGGCAGCGCGCGGCCGTGGTCGTAGAAGCCGTGGAAGTGCGTGAGCGTGCGCCCCTGGCGGAAGGCCAGGGGGTAGGGCGACTCCGGCAGGGGCTCGAACACGGGCAAGGCGGGCAGGCCGTAGGCGCGGGCCCGCTCGGACACGAGCTCGATCTTGCCGGAGGGCGTCGGGAAGCGGAGGTCGGGATGGCCCACGTGGGAGACGCGCAGCGCGCGGATCCCGCCCTCGGCGCGGAGGGCGGCGACGGTGGCGTGCCCCGTGGACGGATGGTCGATGAGGGCGTCCAGCGGCCCCTCCTCGCCCGCCCACGGGTAGAAGTCCGGCCCGAGGCCGAGCCGCTCCGCGAGCCCCCGCAGCACGGCCGAGGCCGGCCGCGCCTCGCCCGGCGGGGGCAGCGCCCGCTCCATCAGGTAGAGATGGGTGTTCGTGCTCTTGGCGCCCAGCTCCTCGAGCCACGAGGTGGACGGCAGGACGACGTGGGCCATGCGCGCGGCCGTGCCGTTCAGGAACAGGTCGTGGCTCAGCACGAGGTCCGCCCGCGCGAGCCCCTCGGCCAGGCGGCCCGCGTCGGCGTAGGAGGAGAGCATGTCGGTGCCGAAGAGCAGCAACGCCCGCACCCGGCCGTCGACCAGCGCCTCGGTGACGCGGGGCATCTGGTTCGGCACGTAGCGGCCGGGGGGCCGGCGGTCCTCGGCCACGATGGAGTTGAGCGCCTGGCCGTGGCTTGAGGCCCCGTGGCGGGGGCCGAGGCCGCCGCCCGGGACGCCCACCTGGCCGGTGAGCGCCGGCAGGCAGGCGATGGCGCGCGCGCCCTGCCAGCCGTTCTGGCCCTTGTGCATGGAGGAGCCGCCGAGCAGGATCATGGCCGGGCGGGTGTCGGCGTAGGCCCGCGCCAGCCGGACGATGCGCTCGGCCGGGATGCCGGTGACCTCGGCGGCCCAGGCCGGCGGATGGGCGGCCACGTGGGCGGCGAGGGCGTCGAAGCCGATCGTGTGGCGCCCGACGAACTCCCGGTCGTGGCGGCCCTCGGCGACGATCACGTGCATCAGCGCGAGCGCCAGCGCCGCGTCGGTGCCCGGGCGGATCAGCAGCGCCTCGTCGGACTGGGCGGCGGCCTCCGTCTCCCGCACGTCGATGGTGACCACGCGGGCGCCGCGCCGGCGCGCGGCCAGGAGGTGGCGGCCGGTGTTGGGCTGGCTCGCGAGGTTGGCGCCCCAGAGCAGGATCAGGTTGGCGTGGGCGCCCATGTCCTCCTTCGTGTTGGTCTCCAGCACGCCGGTGAGCCCGATGCCGAACCCGCCGAGGCCCCAGCAGATCATGGTGGGGTTCCACCACTGGCAGCCCCAGAGGTTGGCGAAGCGGCGAGTGAGGTGGCTGCCGACGCGGGTGCCGTAGTTGTTGGCGAAGAGCCCGTGGCCCGCCCAGATGCCCACCGCCTCGCGCCCCACCGCGGCCAGTCGCCCGGCCACGAGGTCGAGGGCCTCGTCCCACGAGGCCTCGCGGAAGGCGTCGCTCGTGCGCTCGCGCACCAGCGGGCGGAGGAGCCGCCGCGGGTTGTCGATGATCTCCCGCGCGGCCTGGCCGCGCACGCACAGGAACCCGCGGCTGTCCGGGTTGTCGGGGTCGCCGGCCACGCCCAGCAGGCGCCCGTCCTCCACCTCCACCAGCATCCCGCAGAGCGTGGGATGACAGCTCATGGGGCACATGGTCCTGATGGTCCGGCGGCCGGTCGTCACGGCCGCCCCGTCGCGGCCGCTCACTGATCGATCACCGTGTGGGCCTGAACGAGCAGCGTCGACGGGATCGTCAAGCCGAGGGCCCGCGCCGTCCGCAGGTTGACGACGAGCTCGAACTGCGTGGGCTGCTCGACGGGCAGATCACCGGGCCGAGCGCCCTTCAGGATCCGGTCCACGTACCCGGCAGAGCGCCGGAACAGGTCGGACACGCTGGGCCCGTAGGCCATCAGGGCGCCGGCCTCCGCGTCCGCCCGCAGCGCGAACATCGTCGGCACCCGGTGCTTCGCGGCGAACTCCACGATGAGGTGGCGGTACGCCGTCGTGAGCTGGCTCACGAACGTGATCAGCGCGTCAGGGCGCTTGCGCTGGAGCGTCGCCAGCACGTCGAGGAAGTCCCGCGGGTCCCGGAACGGGTGCGATTCGAGCGTGAGGCCCAGCCGGCCGGCGGCCGCCTGCGTCTCCTTCCACCGGCGCGCCTCGCCCGGGTTGTCCGGGTTCCAGAGCACGGCGACCTTGCGGATCCGAGGAATCGCCTCCTTGAGCAGATGCAACCGCTTCCCGGCCAGCTCGGAGTCCGAGAACCCCGGGCCCGTGACGTTGCCGCCCGGCCGACCGAGGCTGGCGACGAGCCCCGTCTCCAGGGGATCGATGAGGGTGGGCACCACGATCGGGACCGTCCGGCTGGCTTGCTGGGCGGCGTCGACCGCGCCCGGCACCGCGACGATGAGGCGCACCTTCAGGTCGACCAGCTCCTCGGCGAGGTCCTGGAGCAGCTCGCGGTTCCACTTCGCCGACCGGTACTCGATCACGATGTTCCGGCGGTCCTCGTAGCCCAAGTCGCACAGGCCCTTCAGGAACGCTTCCCGATGGTCGGAGGGCGGATCGACCAGGGGCGAGAGGACCAGGTACCCGATCCGCGGGATGTCGACCGGCCGCGGCTGCGCCTGCGCCGCCGGTGCGGCCGGCGGCAGGCCGAGCGCCAGCAGCAGGCCGGCCAGGCGCAGCACACGCCCGGATCGACCGCCGGGGCGCCGCGACCGGCACGGAGCGCGGCCCGCCGCGCCCCGGCCGGGAGCGCCCTCGGGCCCGTGCGGGCGGGGACCGTCTGAGCCGGTCGGGCGTACCGTGTCGCGCCTCATGATCCGCGGGATCCGCGAGGCCCATCCCTCCCCGAAGGCCGCATCGCTCCATCGTCGGAAGCGACGAGCCCGTGTGCGCCGGAGAATCCGCCCAAACCCGCCACGTGTCAAGCCGCCCGCGCGGCTGGTGGCGGAATCCGCGCCCTCCACGGTCCGGGCGGCCTCCCGGGAGCCCGGACGTCCGGCGGGGACGCGCGTGGTATCGTGACCGGAGCCGGAAGTCCCGCCGCCGATCGTCACCCCCCACCCTGGAGGCACGCCATGCGGATGCTGCTGTTCGCCAAGGTTCCCCACGAGACGTTCAACGCCGCCGTCCGGGACGGCAGCGCCGGCCGGAAGCTCGGGAAGATCATGGAGGCCACCAAGCCCGAGGCCGTGTACTTCACCGAGCTCGACGGCCACCGCGGCGCCATCATGGTCGTCGACGTGGCCGACCCCTCGAGGATCCCGGCCCTGGCGGAGCCCTGGTTCCTCACGTTCCACGCGGACGTCCAGTTCCGGGTGACCATGTCGCCGGAGGACCTCGGGCGGGCCGGCCTCGACGCGCTCGGCATGGCCTGGGCCTAGCGCGCCGGCCGCCTGCGTCGCCCTCCCCGTCGGGCGGGCCCCGGCTAGAGCCCGGCCTCGCGCAGGGCCTGCTGGAAGCGCCGCGTGTGCCGCGGATTGCTGAAGCGGGTGCCGACGTGCTCCACCTGGAACAGGGGGCCGGCCTCGCGCACGAGCCTCGCCTGCTGACGGGCCTCGTCGACCCGGCCCGTCTCCACCAGGGCGGCGATGCGCACGAGCGGCATGAAGGGGTTCCGCGGATGGGCGTCGGCGGTCGCCATCGCGTCCGCGAACCGCCCGGCCATGAAGTAGGCGATGGCCGCCCCGCCGCCGATGTCCAGCGCGTCGCGCGGATCGAGTCGTTGCGCGATCTCGAAGTTGGCGATCGCCTCGTCGAACCGTCCCTGGTAGAGCAGCGCGGTGGCGCGGGCGCCGTACGCGACGGGATCGCTCGGGTTGAGCGCGACCGCCTGCTCGGCGGCGGCGAGCCCGCGCGTGTGCGCGCCCAGCACCACGTGCGTCTTGGCGAGGATGGCGTGCGCCCGCGCGTGCGCGCGCGGCTCGTCGATGGACAGCGCCCGGCGGGCGTACTCCTCGCCGCGCTGGAACGACGCCGTGGCGTCCTCGACGAATCCGAGCGACGCGCGATGATACTCCGCGTAGGCGAGCGCGGTGTAGGCGTCCGCGTCGCTGGGGGCGATCGTGAGGCTGCGCTGCAGCAGCTCGCGGGCCTGGCGGTTGGCGCCCCGCTCCCCCCGCCGGATCACCTCGCGCGCCTGGAGGACGAGGTCGTACGCCTCCAGGCTCTCCAGCGGCTTGCTCCTCACCCGTTGCTGCTCGAGGCTCGTGAGCTTGACGGCCAGGGCGCCGACGATGCTCCGCACGAGGCGGTCCTGGATCTCGAACACGTCCTTCCCCTGGCCCTCGACCCGGTCGGACCAGAGCTGCCCGCCCGTGCCGGCGTCCCCCAGCTCCGCCGTGACCCGGAGGCGGCCATTCGCCTGGCGCACGCTGCCCTGCACGACGTAGCGGACACCGAGGTCGCGGCCGATCTCGCCCACGCTCGCCGGCTTGTCCTTGTAGGGCTGGACGGCGCTGTGAGACATCACGAGCACGCCGGAGAACCGCCCCAGCGCGCCGATGATGTCCTCGGTCAGGCCGTTGCTGAAGTAGTCGCGGGCGGGGTCGCCGCTCAGGTTCGCGAACGGCAGCACCGCGATCGACGCCCGACCGGCGACGTCGGGCACGCGCGCGCGGCCCGTGACGGCGGCGAGCCAGGCGCGCACCCCGGAGCCCTCCTGGCTCACCACTAGGCCGAGGCCCAGCAACAGGGCGGCGAGCGCGGTGAGCGCGGCCGCGGCGCGGGCGCCCCGCGGCCGGCGCGCGAGGGCCCACCACCCCCACCATCGCCGGGTCGCGCCGGGCGCCCCCGGCATGCGCACGGCGCTCACCCGGACCGGGTCGCGGATGTTCTTGAGCCGGTGCTCGCCGCGGGCGACGAAGGTGGCCTCGACCTTGCCGACCACCGCCGTCCGGACCGACTCGGAGACGTGGATGCCGCCGGGCGGGGCGATCGCCTGGAGACGGGCGGCGATGTTCACGCCGTCGCCGTAGACCGTGCCATCAGCCTTCTCGATGATGTCGCCGAGATGCACGCCGATGCGGAACAGGAGCCGCCGGTCGGCCGGCACGTCGCGGGCGGACTCGCCGAGGTCCCGCTGGACGGCCATCGCGGCCGCCACCGCTCCCGCGGCGGTCTCGAACACGGCCAGCACCGAGTCGCCGGCCATGTCGATCACCCGACCCCGGCTCGCCTCGATGTGGGCGCGGAACACCTGGCGCGCCGCGTCGAGGGCGGCGACGGTGGCCCGATCGTCCTGGGCGATCAGGCGCGAGTAGCCGGAGACGTCGGCCGCCAGGATGGCGGCGAGACGGGCTCGCATCGAGGCGTCGGTCATCCAGGCATCCTCGCGTCCCGGCAGCGGGGCGTCACGGCAGCGTAGCACGGCCACCGCTCCGGCGCGGATCGTCCGAGCGTCCCGGAGCGGGCCTTCCTCGGCGTCGGCCCTGGATGTATCTTGAACTTGGGCCGGGCGGCAGGGCGCGACGCAGGCGGACCGGTCTGGCCGGCGAGCCCGGCTCGAGGGCGAACCCCGATCAAGGAGGACCGACTCATGAACACGGTGACGAGGTGGGCGTCAATCGGCCTGTCGCTGGGGCTGGCGCTGGTCGTGACGACGACCGCCCTGGCCGATCCCAAGGTCGCGCTCAAAGGCTACGACCCCGTCGCGTACTTCACCGAGGGCAAGCCCGTCAAGGGCGACAAGGCGCACAGCTACGACTGGGACGAGGCGCGCTATCTGTTCGCGAGCCCCAAGAACAAGGCGGCGTTCGCGTCGGCGCCCGAGAAGTACGCTCCGCAGTTCGCCGGCCTCTGCGCGACGGGCCTGGCCTTCGGGCAGACGGTGGAGGCCGATCCCCAGGCGTGGAAGATCGTCGACGGCCGGCTGTACCTCTTCTCCTCGATCAAGGCGAAGGAGGCCGCCGACAAGGATCCCGCCGTCCTGGCCCGCGCCCACACCGCGACGCCGGCCAAGAAGAAGTAGCGGGCGCCCCGGCGAGAGGTCCGTGGCGCGCCGCGCATGAGCGCCGCCGCGCCCGTGCGCCGCGCCACCCCGGCCGACGTGCCGGTGCTCGTCGAGCTGATGGCGGAGTTCTACGCCGAGTCCGCCATGCCGCTGGACCGCGCCGCCGTCGGCGGCGTCTTCAGGGGCCTCCTGGCCGACCCCGCCCGCGGCGCCGTCTGGCTCGTCCTCGCCGACGGCGCGCCGGCCGGCTACGTCGTCCTCACCGTCGGCTTCAGCATGGAGTACGGCGGGCTCGACGCCTTCGTGGACGACCTGTTCGTCCGTCCGGCCCACCGCCGCCGGGGGCTCGGCCGCGCCGCCCTGGACACGCTCGTCGCCGAGTGCCGCCGTCGCGGCGTCCAGGCCCTGCACCTCGAGGTCGCGCGCGACAACCAGTCGGCCAAGGCCCTCTACGAGGGCTTCGGCTTTCGCGGCAACGACCGCCAGCTCCTGACCCTCCGCCTGCCCTGACGGCAGACGGCGCCGCCGGCCCGCGCCCGGGCGTGGCTCAGCGGTAGAACGCGCGGGAGTCCGGGTCCTCGCGGGCGTTGAAGGCCCGGCCCATCTCCTTGGCCTCGTCGGTGTGGTAGTAGTTCGCCACCAGGTGGTCGATGGACACGCGCGACAGCCCGGTGGCCCCGTTGTGGCGCGCGTGGAAGGCGGCCTTCAGCGCGGCCAGGGCCTGGGGCCCGCGCTTCTTCAGCTCGTCGCAGAGCGCCGCGGTGCGCGCCCGCAGCTCGGCGTGCGCCGCCACCTCGTTGACGAGGCCGAGGGCCTGCGCCTCCCGGGCCGAGTACTTCCGGTTCAGGTACCAGATCTCCCGGGCGCGCTTGCGGCCCACGGCGTCCTCGAGATACCACGTGCCGAAGCCCGCGTCGTAGGAGCCCATCATCGGCCCCACCTGGCGGAAGGTGGCCTGCTCGCTCGCCACCGTGAGGTCGCACATGTTGGCGAGCACGTTGCCGCCTCCCACCGCGAAGCCGTTGACCATGGCGATCACCGGCACCGGCATCATGTCGATGAGCTGGTAGAGGTCCACCACCGGCGGCACGTTGTGGTAGTGGAGCATGCCGTCGTTGGGCTCCTTCTCGCCGCCGATGCAGAAGAACCGGTCGCCGGCTCCCGTCAGCACGACCACGCGCACGTCGACGTCGTTGCGCGCCTGCTGGAGGGCCTGGATCAGCTCGAGCACGGTCTGGCGGCGGAACGTGTTGCCCTTGTCGGGCCGGTTGATGGTGAGCCAGGCCACCTGGTCCTTGACCTCGTAGAGGATGTCGGCGTACGCCATCTGGCACCTCGCTGAGACGACCGGTTAGTCGGCGATCCGGAACAGCCGGCGCGCGTTCGCCGTCGTGGACGCGGCCAGGCGGGCGGGCTCCTCGCCCCTGAGCTCCGCCACCCGGGCCAGGGTGAGCGCGATCCAGGCCGGCTCGTTGCGCTGGCCGCGGCGGGGATGGGGCGGCAGGAACGGACAGTCGGTCTCCACGACCAGCCGGTCGCCCGGCACGAAGCGGGCCACGGCGTGGAGCGCGTGGGCGTTCTTGTAGGTCACCGGCCCCGCCAGCGAGAGGTAGAGGCCCCGGTCGAGGCACCGCCGGGCCACGTCGACGTCGCCCGAGAAGCAGTGCATGACGCCGCCCTCGCCGGCGCCGGCCTCGCCGGCGCCGGCCTCGCCGAGGATGGCCAGGGCCTCGGCGTGGGCGTCGCGGCAGTGGACCACCACCGGGACGCGGGCCCGCCGGGCCAGCGCCAGCTGGCGGCGGAAGGCGGCCTCCTGCGCCTCCCGCGGGGAGAAGTTCTTGAAGAAGTCGAGCCCCATCTCGCCGAGGGCCACCACGCGGGGCGCCCCGGCCAGGCGCTCGAGGTCGGCCCAGTCGGCCTCGGTGGCCGCCGCCGCGTCGTGCGGGTGGATGCCGACGGTGGCGTACACACCGGGCACCCGCCCGGCCAGGGCCACCGCCGCGCGATTGGTCTCGCCGTCGGTGCCCACCGTGACCATGGTGAGGACGCCCGCCTCCCGCGCGCGGTCGAGGACGGCCTCCAGGTCGTCCGCGTACTGCGGGAAGTGCAGGTGGGCGTGGGTGTCGACGAGGGTCACGGCGTCGCCGGCTGGACCCGCACCCGCACGATGCGCGGCCCGTCGACCTCCACCACGGTCCACACGTAGCGGCCGGCCGACACGGTCACGCCGGAGCCGGGGATCGTCTGGAGCTCGTGCAGCAGGAGCCCGGCCACCGTCTGGTAGTGCGGCGACTCCGGCAAATCGAACCCCACGCGCTCCCGGAGGTCACGGATCGTCGTCATGGCGTCGATGATATAAGACCCGTCGGCGAGCCGCGAGACCGACGTCAGGCCGGTGGCCTCGCGCTCCTCGCGGATCTCGCCCACGATCTCCTCGAGCACGTCCTCCATGGTGGCCAGCCCCACCACGCGGCCGTGCTCGTCCACGACCATGGCCAGGTGCTGCGCCCGGCGCTGGAAGCTCGTCAAGAGGTCGCTGACGCGGGCGGTCTCCGGGACGTAGAGCGGCTCGTGGATGAGCCCGGCCAGGGCCAGGGGCCGGCCCTCGGACACCCAGCGGACGAGGTCCTTGATCGTGAGCACGCCGACGGTGTCGTCGATGGACTCGCGGTACACCGGGATGCGCGTGCGGCCGTACTCGGCCACGCGGCGCAGCACCTCCTCGGGCGGCGTCGTGACGTCCAGGGCCATGATGTTCGGGCGGGGCACCATGATGGCGCGCACGGGGGTGTCGGTGAAGCGCAGCACCCGGTGGATCAGCTCGCTCTCCGCCCGCTCGAACACGCCCTGGGCCGCGCCCTCGCGGATCAGGAACTTCACCTCCTCCTCCGAGACCAGCGGCGCCCGCGGGGCGTCCCGCTGGCCCAGGAGCGTCAGGACGACCCGGGTCGACCAGGTGAGCACGGCGCTCGGCCCCCGCACCGCCCGCACCATGAACCGGATGGGACGGGCGACCAGGCACGCGGCGCGCTCGGGGTTCCGGAGCGCCAGGGCCTTGGGCGTCAGCTCCCCCAGCACCAGCGAGCCGAAGGCGATGACGAGGATCACGAGGCCCAGCGCCACCGGCTCCGCCCACCGCTCCACCACCGGCACCGGCAGGTCCTGGAGCCACGGCACCAGCGCCCGGACGGCGGCGGCGCCGCCGACGGCGGAGGCCAGCGTGCCCACCAGCGTGATCGCGATCTGGATGGTGGCGAGGAAGGGCTCGGGGTCCGTCTTGAGGGCGAGCGCCGACTCCGCCCCCCGGACGGCCTGGCCGCGCAGCTCGGCCAGCCGGCTCGGCCGGGCCGCGACCAGCGCGATCTCCGACCCGGCGAAGAACCCGTTCGCCAGGATGGACGCGGCGATGAGCGCGAGCTC
>Ga0187892_10002513_pt1 | contig 36389 bp, 38 predicted proteins | sample MA1701073metaG_FD_139345 | JGI IMG/M metagenome (GOLD analysis project Ga0187892, IMG submission 139345) | Bio-ooze microbial communities from a basaltic lava cave in the Kipuka Kanohina Cave System on the Island of Hawaii, USA - MA170107-3 metaG ... | reverse complement strand
CCGGGCGTGCGGCCGTGCCGAGGCCGTCTTCGTCTACTGCTATCGCGGCCGCGGGGCCGACCTCTGGTGGAGCCAGTCCAGCGACAAGCTCGATCGGGCCGGCAATCTGACCGTGATCAACCTGCCGCTGGCGGCCACCCAGTCCCTGGCGAAGCTGGCACGGCGGAGCATGCAGCTGCAGTTCACGCTGCAGGACGGACAGATCTGGGTGGCGGACTCGGAGCAGACGGTGGCAATAGAGCTGGCGATATTGAAGCAGCCGCCGTCATCCCGCTAGGGCGCGGGAGCATTCTCCAGACGGCGGAGGAAAACCTCGATCTCCTTCTTGGTCTGGAGGTCCCCGGTCCGAGCCGCCACGTCGAGTCCCTTCGCATACGCCGCCTTGGCCTCGGCGACCCGGCCGGCCCGCTCCAACGCCCGGCCGAGGCCGCGGTGGGCCGCCGAGTAGTCGGGCTTGAGGCGAACGGCTTCCGCGTACTCCACGGCGGCCGCGTCGGCCTGGCCCGCGTCCAGGTACGCTCCCGCCAGGCCGAACCGGACCACGGGATCGTCCGGCATCATCTCGACCACTTCCTTGAACTCGGCGATCCGATCCTGATCCGCCATGAATGCCTCCCGGCCGAGGATCTGGCCAAGACGGCTCGACGTCAAGTACCCTGCCCTCCATGACCGAGTCCGAGGCGCTCCGGGCGATCCGCGGCGATGACCCGGCCCTGGCCGCCAAGGCCGAAGCCACGCTCTGGCAGATCTGGTGCCGCTCGGGAATTCCGGAGGTGGATCGCCTCCTCGGGCAGGGTGTCGAGGCGATGGAGCGTCAGGAGCTGGAGGAGGCCCGGGTCCTGTTCACCCGGATCATCGAGCGGGCCCCCGACTTCGCCGAGGGCTGGAACAAGCGGGCGACGGTCCGCTACCTGGCGGAAGACTACGCGGGGGCCGTCGCCGACTGCGAGGAGACCCTGGCCCGGAACCCGAGCCACTTCGGGGCGCTCTCCGGCCAGGGGCTCTGCCACATGGCGCTCGGCCAGTCCCGCGAGGCGGCGGCGCTGTTCAGGCGGGCCCTCGCGGTCCACCCGCACCTGACCTCGGCCGCCCACAACCTGGCGGCGGCGCTATCCGAGATGGTCAAGGGCAACGGGCACTAGTTCACCCGGCGGGTGCGGCCCTCCCAGTAGGGCTCCCGGAGCTTGAACTTCTGGAGCTTGCCGGTCGCGGTGCGGACGAGAGCGTCGCGGATCTCGATCGACGTCGGGCACTTGTAGTGAGCCATGCGGCTCCGGCAGTGCTCGGTCAGGTCCCGCTCCGTGCAGCTCTGGCCGGGCCGCAAGACCACCAGAGCCTTGATCGTCTCGCCCCACTTCTCGTCCGGCACCCCGATGACCGCGGCCTCGGCCACCGCCGGATGCTGGAACAGGCAGTCCTCGACCTCGATCGACGAGACGTTCTCGCCGCCGGTGATGATGACGTCCTTCTTGCGGTCGCTGATGGCGATGTACGCGCCGTCGCGGTAGCCGCCGTCGCCGGTGTGGAACCAGCCGTCCACGATGGCCTTGGCCGTCTCCTCGGGCTGGTTCCAGTAGCCCTCGAAGACGTGGTTGGAGCGCGCGAGGACCTCGCCCTCCGCGTCGACGCTCATGCGCACCCCGATCGCGGGCACCCCCGCGCGGGACAGCCGCCGGGCGCGCTCGGCCGGGTCGAGACCGTCCCATTCGGCCGGGGCCCGATTGAAGGTCAGGAGTGGCGCGGTCTCGGTAAGGCCGTAGATCTGGATGAACTCCCAGCCCAGCTCCGTCTCGATCCGCTCGATGGTCTTGGACGGCGGTGGCGCGCCCGCGATGACCACCCGCACGCGGCCCCGACCCGGCACCGCGACGCCCGTCTGCCGGCGGGCCGCCGCCGCGTCGAGCACCGCCGTGATCACCGCCGGCGCGCAATTGAAGAGGGTGACGCCCTCGGCCTCGACGCGACGTAGGATCTCCTCACCGTCGATCTTGCGGATGATGACCTGGCGGACGCCCATGGCGGTGACCGCGTAGGGCATGCCCCAGCCGTTGCAGTGGAAGGTGGGCAGCGTGTGCAGGTACACGTCGCGGTCGGTCATGGCCAGGTGCCAGCCGAAGGTGACCGCGTTGAGCCAGAAATTGCGCTGGGTGAGCTGGACCCCCTTCGGCCGCGCCGTCGTGCCCGACGTGTAATTGATGGAGACGGTGGCGTTCTCGTCGGTGACGCGGAGCCGAGGCTTCGCCCCCTGGCGCAGGAAGAGCCGGGGATCGGTGGAGCTGCCCAGGACGAAGCGGTGCTTGACCTTGATGTCGCGCAGCGCCTCGTCCAGCTCGGGGTCCACCAGCAGCACCGAGGAGCCGGAGTGCTCGATGATGTAGCGGATCTCCTCGGCGTTGAGCCGGAAGTTCACGGGCACGAGCACGCGCCCGAACACGCTGACCCCGAAGAGGCTGATGAGGAAGCGCCCCGCGTTCGGGGAGACGACGGCGACGCGGTCGTTCTCGCCGACACCGAGGTCGTCGAGGGCGGCCGCGAGGCTTCGCGACATCTCGGCGAACTCTGAATAGTTGATCCGTCCCAGGCTGCCGCCGGGCGGATGAGGCTCGTCGACGACGGCCTCCCGGTGCCCGTAGACGAGCTCGGCGCGCTCCAGAAAGTCGGCCAGCGTGAGCGGAACGATCATGGCACTATGCCTCCCGCGACCGCATGTTACAAGACCGGGGCTCAGATCGCACGTCATCTGTCCGGCGTCTTCAGTGTAGGATTAGGGCGATGCGCTCCCCCACCGGCCCCGCGCTCCCGCGGCTGTTACTCGTGGCCGCGGCCCTGGCCCTCCTCGGCTGCAACCAGGGCCCCGGGCCGGCCGCCGCGCCCCCCTCCGAGGCCCAGCGCCAGACTCCCCGGCCGGTGCGGCTGGTCCCGGCGGCGGAGCAGACGGCCGACCGTCGCGTGAGCGCCACCGGCACGCTCGCCGCCGACGAGCAGGTCGTGCTGGGCACCAAGGTCGCGGGCCGGATTGCCGAGCTGCCCGTGGACCTCGGCAGCCGGGTCCGCCGCGACCAGACGGTGGCGCGGCTCGACCCGACCGACGCCCAGCACCGGGTGGACCAGGCGGTGGCGGCGCTCCAGCAGGCCCGCGCCCGGCTCGGCCTCTCTCCGGATGGCTCGGACGACCGGGTCGACCCCGCGCAGACCGCCCTGGTGCGCCAGGCGCGCGCGACGCTGGACGAGGCCAAGCTGACCCGTGAGCGGATGGATCGGCTCTGGCAGCAACAGCTCATCGCCCAGGCGCAGCTCGACGCCGCGGTGGCCGCGCTGGGCGTGGCCGAGGGCCGCTATCAGGACGCGTTCGAGGAGGTGCGCAACCGCCAGGCCGTGCTCCTCCAGCGGCGGTCCGAGCTCGAGCTGGCGCGGCAGCAGCGCGTGGACACCGTGGTCGTCTCGCCGATCGACGGCGCGGTGAGCGAGCGGCGGGCCTCGGTGGGCGAGTATCTGGCCGCGGGCGCCGCCGTGGTCACGCTCGTCAAGCTCCACCCGCTCCGGCTCCGGCTCCCCGTGCCCGAGCGCGACGCGACGGCGGTGCGCGTGGGCCAGCCCGTCCTCGTCACCGTCGAGGGCGTGCCCGGCGAGCACCGCGGGCGCGTCGCCCGCGTCTCCCCGGCCATCAGCGAGCAGAACCGCACCCTCCTGGTGGAAGCCGAGGTGCCCAACGAGAGCGCGGCGCTCCGGCCCGGCGCCTTCGCCAAGGCCGACATCGTCCTCGCGGGCGACCTGCGCATCGTCACCGTGCCCGCGACCGCGGTGGTGACCTTCGCGGGGGTGGAGAAGGTGCTCACGGTGGACAAGGGGCGCGCGGTCGAGGTGCGGGTGACGACCGGGCGCCGCCTGGGCGACCGCGTCGAGGTCGTGGCCGGTATCGCGGCCGGCACCCCGGTGGTCGGGCAGCCCGGCAATCTCTCGGCGGGACAGCCGGTGGCGGTGCAGCCCTAGACCGTGCAGAAGCTCGCCGAGGTCTGCATCCGGCGGCCGGTGTTCGCGGCCATGATCGTGCTCTCCCTGGTCGTGGTGGGCGCGGCCTCCTACGCCCGCCTCGGGGTGGACCGCTTCCCGGCGGTGGACGTGCCCACCGTGAGCATCCGCACCGAGCTGACCGGCGCCTCCGCGGAGGAGGTGGAGAGCCAGGTCACGCGGGAGATCGAGCAGTTCGTCAACACCGTGCAGGGCATCCGCGAGATGCGCTCGATCTCCGGCCCGAGCCAGTCCATCGTCCTCGTGGAGTTCGACCTCCGCCGGAACATCGACGTGGCGGCGCAGGACGTCCGCGAGAAGGTCGCCATGGCGATCCGCAACCTCCCGCGCGACGCCAAGGCGCCGATCATCGCCAAGTTCGACAACGACCAGGCGCCCGTCCTCACCGTCGCGGTCGCGGGAGACCGGCCACTGCGCGAGCTGACCGAGCTGGCCGACAAGGTCGTCAAGGTGCAGCTCGAGCGCTCGTTCGGCGTGGGCGAGGTCCGGCTCGTGGGCGGGCTCAACCGCGCGATCAACATCTGGGTGGAGGCGGACCGGCTGGCCGCCTACCAGCTCCCCATCACCGCGGTCCGGGAGGCCCTCGTCCGCCAGAACGCGGACATGCCGGGGGGCAACGTGACCGCGGGCCTCCGCGAGTCGTCGCTGCGCACCCTCGGGCGCGTGGCCGGCCCGCGCGCCTTCGACGACGTGGTCATCGCCACCGTGAACGGCGCCGCCATCCGGGTGCGCGACGTGGGCCGGGCCGAGGACGGGACGGCCGAGCAGCGCTCGGTCGCCCGCCTCAACGGCGTGCCCAGCGTCATCCTCGAGGTGCGGCGGCAATCCGGTGAGAACACGGTGTCGGTCATCGACTCCGCCAAGGCGAGCCTCGCCCGCCTCGCCGTGCAGATCCCCGCCGACGTCCGCCTCGAGGTGATCCGCGACCAGTCGCGCTACATCCACGCGGCCCTCCACGAGATCCGAATCCACCTGATCCTCGGCTCGATCCTCGCTTCGCTGGTGGTGCTCGCGTTCATGCGGAGCTGGCAGTCCACCATCATCGCCGCGGTCGCCATTCCCGCCTCGGTCATCTCGGCCTTCGGCATGATGTGGGCGCTCGGCTTCACGCTCAACAGCGTGACCATGCTCGCCCTGGTGCTCATGGTCGGCATCGTGATCGACGACGCCATCGTGGTGCTCGAGAACGTCTTCCGCTTCGTGGAGGAGAAGCGGATGACGCCTTTCGCGGCCGCCAAGGCCGCGACCGCCGACATCGGCCTCGCGGTCATGGCCACCACCTTCAGCCTCGTGGTGATCTTCCTCCCGGTGTCCTTCATGTCGAGCGTCTCCGGCCGCTTCCTCTACCAGTTCGGGCTGACCGCGGCGGTGTCGGTCCTCGTCAGCCTCCTCGTGTCCTTCACCCTCACCCCCATGATGAGCGCGCGCATGATCCGCGCGGGCGGGTCCGGGAGCTCGGGTGACGGCCACGGCGTCCACGGTCATGCCGAGGCCGCGTCCCGCCGCGGCTTCTACGCGTGGCTCGACCGCGGCTACTCCTGGACCCTCCGGCGGTCCATGCGCCATCGCTGGGTGGTCGTGGCCGTCTCGCTCGCGACCATCGCGGCCACGTGGCCCATCTACGGATGGGTCAAGCAGGAGTACATCCCCACCGACGTGGACGAGAGCGAGTTCGAAGCCTTCATCAACGGCCCCGAGGGCATCTCGATGCCCGCGATGGACGAGGCGGTCCAGGCGATCGCTGGCGAGATCCGCGCGGTCCCCGGCGTGCGCACCGTGCTGATCACCGCGGGCGGCGGGTTCCTCGGGCGCATCAGCCAGGGCAACATGTACGTGCGCACCGCGCCCCACGACGAGCGGACCTTCGGCCTCGCCCGGCTCTGGCGCGAGACGCTCCGGGGTGCGCCACTCGCCGCCTTCCGCGGCAACTACACCCAGCGGGAGGTCATGCAGCAGGTCCGCCAGCGGCTCCGGAAGTTCCGCGACTTCCGCATCCTGGTGCGCAATATCCCCGGCTTCAACATCGGGGGCGGTAGCTTCGACATCGATTTCGTCCTGCGCGGTCCCGACCTCGAATCGCTCGCGCGCTACGCGGAGGAGCTGCGGGCGCGGGCCATCGCCTTCGGCGGCGTCGCCGACCCCGACACCACCCTGCGGCTCGACCGGCCCGAGCTGCGCGTCAGCATCGATCGCGAGCGGGCCGGGGACCTGCGGGTGGACACCGAGCAGATCGCCACCGCGCTGCGCCTGATGGTGGGCGGCGACACCGAGGTGTCACGCTTCCGCGACCCGACCATCAACGAGGACTACTACGTCCAGCTCCGGCTCAGCGAGAAGGACCGTGGGGACCTCGGCACGATCTCGCGCCTCTTCGTCGCCCGCCAGGACGACGGAACGGGGCGGCCGGCGAGCCTGGTGCGCTTGGACAACCTGGTGCGGATCGCGCCCGGCTTCACCGCCTCCCGCATCGACCGCTCCGACCGCCAGCGCGAGGTGCGCCTGCGCGCGGTCGTGCTGCCCGGTTACGGGCAGGCCGACCGCATCGCGGCCCTGCGCAACGCGGTGACCGAGATGCGCCTGCCCGCCGGCTACACCACCGCGGTCTCCGGGCGCGCGCGCGAGCTGGAGCGGACCTTCGTCGAGTTCCTGTGGGTGTTCCTGCTCTCGGTGGTCTTCATGTACATGATCCTCGCCGCCCAGTTCGAGAGCCTGATCCACCCGCTCACGATCCTGCTCTCCCTGCCGCTCTCGGTGCCGTTCGCCCTGCTCTCGCTCTGGTACACCGGCAACACCCTCAACCTCTACTCCGCGCTGGGCATCCTCGTCCTGTTCGGCGTGGTGAAGAAGAACGCGATTCTCCAGATCGACCACATGAACAACCTACGGGCCGAAGGCATGGACCGTGACGCCGCGATCATGCAGGGCAACCGCGACCGGCTCCGGCCCATCCTCATGACCACGCTCGCCCTGGTGGCCGGGATGCTGCCGCTCTGGGCCGGGACCGGCCCGGGGGCCGAGGAGCGCCGCGCCATCGCGGTCGTCGTCATCGGCGGCCAGACGCTCTCGTTGCTCCTGACCCTCCTGGTGACGCCGGTCGCCTACTCGCTCTTCGAGGATCTCGCGCGCGGCCTCGGCCGCGTGCCGCAGTTCGCGCGCCGGCGCGCGCCCGGCCTGCGCGTCCCCCGCTGGCGCCGCGGGCCCGCCGAGCGCTCCTGAGCGGAGACCACCGGCGCTAGTTGCCTCGTCGGTTGGCCTGGACGAGGCGATACATCCCCTCGATATTCAGCGGGAACCACTCCTTCGGCCCCCACGCCGCGTACTTCAGCAGGGTGACGAGCTGCTTGATCTCGTCGAGCGACTTGCCTTCCCGGGCGTACCGCGTGACCTCGACGCGCAGGTCCTGGAGGTACTCCCGGAACATGGTGACGTTGGCCTTCGTGCCGAGGGGCCCGTGGCCCGGCACCAGGACGTCGAAGTCCATCGCCTCCACCCGCTTGAGCGACTCGATCCAGTCCGGCATGTAGGCATCGGGGAAGTCGCGGAAGGCGTACGAGTTCACCGGGATGAAATCCACCGCGAAGAGCAGGCGCTCGCGCGGGAAGCGCATCACGATGGAGTTGTCGGAGTGGTTCTTCCCCACGTGGGACAGCTCGACGACGGTGCCGCCCAGCTCGATCGTCATCCGGTCGCTGAAGGTGACGTGCGGCACCGCCGTCGGCCGCCGCTCCCCGACGATCGCCGCCTTGGCGTTGTCGTGAGCCACCACCACCGCGGTGTCGGCAAAGACCTCGCCGCCCGCGATGTGGTCGGCGTGGTCGTGGCTGTACACGAGGTAGCGCACCGGCTGGTTGAACCGCCGGGTGATCTCGGCCCGGAGCCAGCGGGCCGCGTCGGCGTTGATCGGGTCGGTGGCGATGACGCCCGCCGGTGTCACCGCGAAGACCGAGTAGTGGTTGGCGTTTCGGAAGCGGTAGACTTCGCCGGCGATCTTCGTGATCTCGCGGACGGGCGGGGACGGCGTCTGGGCCCAGGATACCGGAATGACCCCGAGGCCGATCACCAGGGTAGCGAGCAGCAGACCGTGACGTGCGCGCATGGCATCCACCTTTCGTCGGAGCGGGTAGTCTGGATCCAGTCTCTACCTAACCCGGGAGAAGCACTCCTGGTTCCGCCGCTCGAAAAGGCGCCCGCCGCATCCGCCGCCCCCGCCAGGGCGTCTCAAGTGACGGGAAGGACACGACTTGCCGGGGTGTGCGGGCTGCTGGCCGGCTGCGCGGGCTTGCCGCAAGGCCCCACGTACACGGACGCCGAGCTCAGAGCCATCTGCGAGCGGCGGGGCGGCTGGTGGCGCGGCGAGGTGATCGCCGGCTACTGCGAGTACCAGACCGCGTCGAGCACGCAGGCGCCCTAGGGCGAGTGGCGCCGAGCCCTCAGGAGCCGGGCGGAGTTGAGCATGACCACGACATCGGGGAGCGATTGCGCCGCCGCCGCACCCACCGGGGGCAGCCATCCGGACGCCGCCAGGAGGATGCCGACCGCGTTGTAGGCCGCCGTGAACCAGAGGTTCTGCGCGATCACCCGGAAGGCTCGCCGGCTGAGCGCGATCGCCTCCGGGATCATCTGCCAATCGTCCCGCATGAGCGCCACGTGCGCGGCCTCGATCGCCGCATCGGTCCCGGCGACTCCCATGGCGATCCCGACATCGGCCTGAGCGAGCGCCGGCGCGTCGTTGATCCCGTCCCCCACCATGGCGACGATGTGCCCCTCACGCTGCAGGCGCTCGATGGCCTTGATCTTCTCCGCGGGAAGCAGCTCCGCCTCGAACTCGACGCCGAGCCGCGCCGCCACCGCCGCTGCGGCCGGCTCCCGATCGCCGGTCAGCAGGATGACGCGGCCGATCCCGAGCGCTCGGATCTGCCCGACCGCCGCGGCCACTTCCGGGCGGAGCGTATCGGTGAGCGCGACCAGCCCCGCGAGGCGACCACTGCGGGCCACCCGCACGACCGATTTGCCATCGGCCGACAGGGCCGCGACCCGTTGGCGGATCGGTTCGGGGATCTCGATACCCAGCCGAGCGATGAGCCGTTCCGTCCCACACACGACGGGCTCGCCGGCCAACTCGCCCGCCACACCTTCCCCGGGATGGACCTCGAAGCGCGTCGGCGTCCCGAGAGTGAGCGCCGTCTTCTCGGCTGCCCGCACGATCCCGTCCGCGAGCGGATGCTCGGATCGCCGCTCGAGGGAGGCCGCTGCGCTCAGCAGATCCTCCTGGGTGCCGGCGACCAGAGGCAGGGTGTCGGTGACTTCCGGCCGCCCCATGGTCACGGTGCCGGTCTTGTCCATCACCACGACGTCCACCTTGGCGAGGGCTTCGAGGTAGCGGCCTCCCTTGACCACGATGCCGCGACGCGCGGCCCAGCCCACGGCCGCCAGCACCGTGGTGGGCGTGGCCATGGCGATCGCGCATGAGCAGGCCACCAGCACGGTGGCCACGGCCGCGGTGGCGCTGCCGCCGATCGCGTAGGTCGCCAGCGCGATGGCGATCACCACCGGGATTTAGTAGGCCGTGAACCGATCCGCGAACCGTTGGACGGGAGCCTTGCTCGCCTCGGCCTCCTCGACCAGGCGGAGGATCTGGCCGAAGGTCGTGTCCCTCCCCACGTGCTCGACCCGTACGCGGAGGGCGCCGCGGTCGCAGATCGTCGCGGCGAAGACCTGGGCCCCGGGCTCTTTCTCCACCGGGATCGATTCACCGGTGATGGGCGCCTGGTTCACGGCCGCACGGCCAGCGAGGACGACGCCGTCGACGGGGATGCGATCCCCGGACTTGATGAGGACGATCTCGCCCGGCTGGACCTGCCCCGCGGGCACGTCGAGCTCCCGGCCGTGGCGCTCGACCCGCGCCGTCTCCGGCGCCAGCTTCAGCAGTTCCTTGATCGCCTGTCGTGAGCGCTCCGTCGTGTAGCCCTCGATGAAGTCCGCCAGACGCATGAAGAACACGATGAGCGCGGCCGCCGCGTATTGCCCGACCGCGAGGGCGCCCATGATCCCGAGCGTCATCAGGGCATGGGAAGTCACCGCCCGCCGCCGGAGGGCGCGGACCACGTTCCCGAAGATCGGATAGCCGCCGGCAAGCACGGCGGCGACCGCCAGCCAGGCCGGCATGCGCTCGACGAGCGCATCGGCGAGGCCCAGGCGCTCGGCCGCCAGGCCCGCCAGGGTCAGGACGGCGATGATGGAGACAAAAGCCCATCCCAGGGCGTCAGGGAGCGAGCGCCGGCGCCCTGACGGCCTCGGCGTGTCGGCCACCGTCATGCCGAGACCGCGGATCGCTTCCTCGACGGCTTGCGGCCTCGTGCGCGCGGGATCGAACGAGACGATCACCCTCCGGACTCCGACCGCAGTCTGGACGTCCACCACCCCGTCCAGCCGACCCAGTGCCGTCTCGATCTGCCGGGCCTCGTCCGCGCAATCGAGCTCCGGAACGGTGAAGTCGAGTCGCTGGGTCATCGGCGACCTCGCTTGGCGGGTGCCGACGGGACCGGATGGGCGAGAGCGGCTCGCCGGTAGCGCGGACAGCACTCGATGAGTGATCCGACGCCACGGAGCAGGTCTTCCGCCTGATCGAGCAACCGGCCCACCCGCTTCTCGGCGATCTCATAGTCCACGAACTTGCCGCGTCGCTGCCACCGGACGAGGCCGCACTCGGCCAGGCAGGCCAGGTGCATCGACACATTTGGCTGGCTGAGACCCGTGCGGTTGACCACCTCGCCTACCGGAAGCGGGCCATCCCGGAGCGCCTCGAGCACGCCGAGCCGCGAGGGATCAGCCAGTCCGCGAAACAGCTTGGCCCGAAGGGTCACGGCGGCCGGAAGGCGGGTCCTCTTCATATCAGCTTATGATGATATGAGGATCCTGCCGATACCGCAACCGGCAGATGACACCCGTTCGGGACGGCGGTTCAGAACTCGTCTAAGATGCCTGCCAATGGCCGCGGCGGGTCGTCGAATCGCAGGCATGCAGTCCAGGACCTTCGAGCCGGGTGAGGTGATCTTCCGCCAGGGCGACGCGGGAAAGCGGGAAGCCTATATCGTGCACGATGGCAAGGTCGAGGTCCGGCGACGAACGGCGGATGGGGAGCGCGTTCTTCGGACTCTCGCGAAGGGAGATCTGCTCGGCGAGGTTGCCTTGTTCGGCGACGCGCTGCACTCGGCCACTGCCCTGGCCATCGACCGTGTGACCCTTCTCGTCGTTCCGGCCGACCGCCTCGAGAACATCGTCCGCACCAAGCCAAATCTGGCAATCGCCATCATCCGCCAGCTCGCCCGCATGGCCGCCGCGGGGGACGACCGAGCGGTCACGCCTTGAAGAAGGCGAGCAGATCCGCGTTGACCTGGTCCTTGTGGGTCGAGCACAACCCGTGCGGCAAGCCGGGGGTAGACCTTCAGCGTGGCGCTCTTGACCACCTTGGACGAGAGCAGGGCCGAGGCGCCGATCGGCACGATCTGGTCGTCGTCGCCGTGCAGGATCAGGGTCGGCACGTCGATCAAAACGCCCTTGAAGCCGGCCTGCATGCCCTGGAGCCAGAACGAGTCCCTCAGGCCCTGTGAGACCTTGGCGCCCGGCCGATCGGCGCCGTAGAACGGCGCCGTGAGGTCCTTGAAAAACTGCGAGCGGTCGGCGAGGACGCCCGCCCGGATCTGAGACAATCGACGTGCTCAATGCGCGGGCACGATGGTCTGAGTGCGCGAGCGGACATGCGGCGCGAACTGGTACCAGCCACGCATGGCCCGGAACTCCGGAGTGCCCGTCGCCTCCGGGCTGTCGAGCTCGTAGATGGTCGTGTAGATCCGCTTCGTGATTCTCTCCGTCTTGCCGCCCACGCTCTCCGATATCTCGCCCGAGGACACGTAGCGTCGGCCGCGCCGGACCCCTGGGCACTTCAACGCGTCGGGCAGGTGGACCGTGTCGTACCATCGATTCCAGTCGGCCTCGACGGCGGGGTCGACCTCGGCGGTAACGATCAGCAGGCATTCGGGGAATTCGGACATTGTGACCTCCTTTCCGTGTGAAGCTGCTCAGCACGCTACAAGACCCGGCGAAGGCCGGTTGGGCAGCCTGGCAAGGACGAGCGCTCCTCTGCTGCGCATTCGCGGCCGCGGCGGTCCTACCTACCGCACCGGCCCCGGCCACCCACGGTACACCGGTTCCCGTTCTGACGATCGATCCGGAATATGCGAAGCGGCTGCTCGACGGCGGCCCCCAGCCCATCCTCGTCGATCTGCGGCCGCCCGCCGAGTTCGCAGAGGGCCGGCTTCCAAGAGCCTCTGTCCCCCTGAGCGAGCTTCGCCGGCGCTATCACGAGATCCCGCGGACGGGGCAAGTCGTCCGCGGGGGATTCCGCGGGTGGGTGAAGCGCGGATACGCGGTGGAGCGATGATATCGGGAGGATCGAACCCGTGCAGAGGAGACAGTGCCGATGACTGCCAGAGTCGTCACGCTCGGCGTCTTGCTCATGCTGGTTGCCCTCACGGGCGGGATGACGGCCGCCCAGGCGCCTCGGGGACAGATCGAGGAGCTCGTCGTGCTCAACAATGACTCGGTTCGGATCGTCCTCATGACCTACCCACCCGGGGCCGACTCCGATCTCCACCTGCAGGCCGGCGCGGCTCACTGGCTCCCGGACGGCACGGCCCATCTCGCCCGCAACGAGGGAAACCGCCCGGTCAGGTTCTGGTCCCTGTTGCTCAAGCGCTGCGACTGACGCCACCGCCCCTCCCACGCCCAGGGCCAACTAGTCGCTCGTGATGATCGGGCACTCCGCCCGATCCGGTCGGCGTATTGCCCACACCCTGGCCACTTCCCGCATCCGCTCGTCCTCCTGGAATCGAACGAGGACACACGGACATCAACAGGAGCAGCAGACGGAGGACACGCACCTAGGCTCCCATACATCGAGCAACCAGAGAGGCCAAGAACATGAGCAAGCTCAAGGGCAAGGTGGCGATCGTGACCGGCGCCTCCAAAGGCATCGGCGCCGCCATCGCCAAGCATCTGGCCGCGGAGGGCGCGGCGGTCGCCGTCAACTACGCCTCCAGCAAGGAGGGCGCCGACCGCGTGGTCGCCGAGATCACCCGCAATGGCGGGAAGGCCATCGCCGTGCAGGCAAACGTCGCGAGGCAAGCCGAGATCGATCGCCTCTTCTCCGCGACGACGAAGGCGTTCGGCCGGCTCGACATCCTGGTCAACAACGCCGGCGTCTATGAGTTCGCCCCGCTCGAGGAGGTCACCGAGGAGCACTTCCACCAGCACTTCGACGTGAATGTCCTCGGTCTGATCCTGGCTTCGAAGGCGGCGGTCAGGCATTTCGACGCCACCGGCGGGAGCATCATCAACATCAGCTCGACCGCGAGCAGCCTCACCCTCCCGAACACTTCCGTCTACACCGCCACCAAGGCGGCCGTCGACGCGGTGACCAGAACGCTGGCCAAGGAGCTGGGCCCGCGCAATATCCGGGTGAACGCCATCAATCCGGGGATGGTGGAAACGGAAGGAGTCCACGCCGGCGGCTTTGCCGAGGGCGACTTCCGCAAACAGGTCGAGGCGCAAACCCCTCTCGGCCGCATCGGCCAGCCCCAGGACATCGCCCCCGCCGCGGTCTTCCTGGCCTCTTCGGAGGCGGCGTGGATCACTGGCGAAACGCTGCGTATCGCAGGCGGCCTGCGCTGAGGGCGGCGGACGCAGCTCCGGGGCTTGCACTCGCGGGGCCGATGGACACAATGTCTGGCCATGGACCTCGAGCCCTCTCCCCGCCAGGGTGAGCTGATCGCCCTCGCCCGCCGCCTCGCCCGCGAGCGCTTCGCGCCCCGCGCGGAGCGCCACGACCGCGAGGCGTCCTTCCCGTTCGACGACTACGTCGACCTGCGGGCCGCGGGGCTCCTCGGCCTGTGCGTCCCCGCGCGGTACCGCGGGCTCGGGGCCGACTACGAGACCTACTGCCTGGTCGCGGAGCAGATCGCGCAGGGCAACGCCTCGACCTCGCTCACCTTCAACATGCACTGTCTCACCATGCTGATGATGGGCGGGCTCGCCGACCACATGCCGATGTCCCCCGCGGTGCGAGAGCGGCACGAGAAGCTCCGCGCCGCCAAGTTCCGCGAGGTGATCGAGGAGGGCGCCTTCTACGGGCAGCCCCACAGCGAGCCGGTGGAGCAGGGCGAGACGGACAGCGCGCTCAGCGTGGGCGGCCGCCGCTTCGGCACGACCGCCTGGAAGGTGGACGGGGGCTACGTGGTCAACGGGCGGAAGTTCTTCGTGTCCCTCGCCGGCTGCGCGCCCTACTTCGCCACGCCGGCCATCCGGGTGGGCGATGAGCCCTGGATCGAGCGCACCCTCTACCTTCAGATTGCGAAGGACGCGCCGGGCGTGTCCTTCCCCGGCGATTGGGACCCGATGGGGATGCGCGGCACGGTCAGCCGCGACATGCTGCTCCGGGACGTGTTCGTCCCCGACGACGGCGAGGTGCTGCCGCCGGGCATGTTCGGGGCCATGTACAACGCCTTCCCTCAGCTCTCACCCCTGACCTTCTGCGCGACCTTCCTGGGCCTCATGCAGGCGGCCTACGACGGCGCGCTCGCCTACCTGACCGGCCAGATGGCGGGGTCGCCGGGCCTCCACACCGAGGCCGCGGTGAAGGGGCACGCGGTGGCCGAGATGCTCTTCACGCTGGAGGCCACGCGCGCGCTCTACTACCGGGCCATCTCGGAGGCGCGGGTGGACGCCCCGCCGGACGCGGTGCAGCGCGCGCGGGCCGCCCACGTCACCGTGCAGCGGTCGGCGGTCACCGTGACCCAGGAGGCGATCCGCGTCTGCGGGGGACGCGGCCTGCTCAAGCGCTACCCGCTCGAGCGCTACGCGCGCGACGCGCGGGCGGGCGCACTGATGCGCCCGTGGACGCAGGAGATCGCCACCCAGCAGGCGTGGGAGGCGGCCCTCGGCCTGGACGCGCCGGACAAGAGTGGGGCGGGGCCATGATGCACTACGAAGGGCGGGACAAGGAGGTAGCTATGAGCCACCAGAGCGGAACCTTCACGCGTCGAGGTTTCTTGATCGCCAGCGGCACCGCCGCGGCGGGCGTGGGTCTCCTCCGCCGACCGGCGGTCGGTCAGCAGCCGGCTTCTCCGCCACCGCCGCTCGGGAAGGAGAAGCTGCTCGTCCGCAGCTCGCGGCCGGTCAATCTCGAGACCCGGCTCGCCGACCTCACCGACTATCAGACGCCCGAGCCCCTCTTCTTCGTCCGGAACAACTACGATGCGCAGCCGATCGATCCCGCCCAGTGGTCGCTCAAGATCGAGGGCGAGGTGGATAACCCCGTCGTCCTGCGACTCGCGGACCTCAAGAGGCTGCCCACGATCACCCAGGACGTCACGCTGGAATGCGCCGGCAACGGGCGCGCGTTCCACAAGCCGCGCGCCTCGGGCATCCAGTGGGAACAGGGGGCGGTCGGCAACGCGCGGTGGAGCGGGGTGCGCCTGGCCGATGTGCTGGCCCTCGCCCGCCTGCGGCCAGCGGGCCGCCACGTGGCCTTCAACGGGAGCGACGGACCACCGACTCCGCAGGCGCCCGATTTCATCCGCAGCATCCCGCGCTGGAAGGCCCTCGAGCCGCACACGATGATCGCGCTCGAGATGAACGGAAAGCCGCTGCCACACCTCCACGGCGGCCCCGCCCGCGTGGTGGTGCCCGGCTTCGTGGGCTCGGCCTCCATGAAGTGGCTCGAGCAGATCACGGCGCTCACCGACGAATTCAATGGCTTCTACATGAAGTCGAACTATACGGCCCCGAGGGCGGACAACGAGAAGGAGGTTTACTCGCTCCAGTCGGTGGAAGTGAAGTCGCTCATCGTCGCCCCCGCCGACGGCTCGAAGCTCCCCCGCGGCCGGACCACGGTCTGGGGGTGGGCGTGGGCCGGGGAAGGCGAGCTCACTGGCATCGACGTCTCGCCGGATGGCGGGCAGAGCTGGATGGCGGGCCGGTTCGTCGGCACCTGGGACCGCTACTCCTGGCGCAAGTGGGAGCACGAGTGGGACGCCAGCCCGGGGAGCCATACGGTCATGGCCCGCGCCACCGACAGCCTCGGCCGGGTGCAGCCGACCTCGAGAGTCTTCAACCGTCTCGGCTATCGCTGGAACGTGATCCACGCCATCAAGCTCGATGTGGCGTAGGGTCGGCATCGGTACGGCCGCCCTCGCATTGCTGGCGGGGGCGGCGGCTGCGCCGGCGCCACGCGGCGCCGGCGGTCAGGAAGTGCCGATCCCTCAGACGGAGGGATGGGAGCTGGTGTTACGCTGCGTGATGTGCCACAGCGTCGAAATCGCGGTGCAGCAGCGCCTCGGACCAGGAGGCTGGTCGGACACCCTCGACCGTATGATCAGGTACGGCGCGCCCATCCCACCGGAAGACAAAGAGAAGCTGATGGTGTACCTGCTCCGGCACTACCGCGATCCCGCGGGCTCGTGAGGCCGGGCGCCGGTCAAGGCGCTCGCACCCGCAGACGCTTCAGCTCCACGTCGTCGTCGGCCAGACGGAGGGCGTCCACCGGCACGCGATCCCGGATCAAGCTCGCGACGACCTTCAGTTCACTATCGCTCTTGGCGTCTTCTGGATCGCCTCCGCGGTTGAGCCCGACCGCGGCCCGCACGACCCCATCCTTCATGTAGAAGCCCAGGAACTTGCGGCTCGCAGGATCCCCGCGGAAGACGAGACGGTCCCAGACGGCCGCGAACCCGACATGCTCGATCAGGTGCTCGTACTGATCAGACCAGAAGGAGTGGAGATAGTCGTACGGCTGGGTGCCGCCCAGCATCGCGTCGGCCGCGGCCCGTCCCTGCTGATAGCCGTTGTTCCAGTGCTCGACGCGAATGCGCCCGAAGATCGGATGCCGGTGATTGGCCACGTCGCCCGCGGCATAGATGTCGGGGAGCGATGTCCGACACCGCTCGTCCACCAGCACGCCGTTGTCGACGGCCGCCCCCGCCGAAGCCAGCAGTTCGCTGTTGGGCACGATGCCGATTCCGGCCACCACCAGGTCGCAGTCAAGAGCCCGTCCCTTCTTCGTGCGCACCCGCTCGACCCGCCCACGCCCCTCGAAAGCGGCTACCGAATCCTCCAGAATCAGGTCGATCCCCTTCTCGCGGTGGATGTCGGCCAGCACCGCGCCGACCTCCGGCCCGAGGGCCCGGGCGAGCGGCACCGCGTTACCCTCTACGGCGGCGACCTCGACTCCCATCTGACGGAGCGACGCCGCCACCTCGGACCCGATGAAGCCGAGGCCGACGACGACCGCACGGCGTCCGGGCTTGGCCGCTCCGCGGATCTGGTCACAGTCCTCGACCGTGCGGAGCTGGAAGATACCGGCGAGATCGGCGCCGGGAGTCGTCAGCGCGCGATTGCGGCCACCCGTGGTCACCAGGAGGCGGTCGTACTCGACCTCCTCACCACCGGCCAGCGTCACCGCCTTTCGCTCGGCGTCGATGGCGGTGGCAGGGGCGCCGAGCCTCAGGCCGATCCCCTTCTCCGCGTAGAATTCCGCGGGGTTGACGAGCTGGTCCTCGAACCGCTCCTGGCCCCGAAGATAGCCCTTGGACAGGGGCGGCCGATTGTAGGGAATCCGAGACTCCGCGCCGATCAGCTGGATCTCGCCACCGAAGCCGCCCGCTCTCAGGGCCGCCGCGGCGCTGCCGCCTGCCAGCGCGGCCCCAACGATGACGAAGCGCTCACCCTTCATCGCTCCCGCACCTCGTTCTCCATGCGGCGCTCATGCTAGCACCCGCCCAGCCGCGGTCAAGGTGGTCGAGGCGTGGCCAGCGCCGCCTCACGCGACGCTTTGGTGGGTCACGAGCGCGCCGGGCTGCCCGAGCGCGCTAGGGGGACTCGATCCGCGCCGACTGCACGAAGTCGAAAGCGAACACGCTCACGCGATAGCCGGACGCCGGCTGGCGAATGGGGACTTCGAAGTACGTGCGTGAGAATCCCGGCAGGCTGCTGCCGCCCAACCACTCCACTCGCTGGGCGACGATCCGCCCCGCCGAGTCGAGGCTGTCCACAAGGAGTTGGACCCGCGTCGCGGTCACGCCATAGCTGCTCACGATGTAGCCGCCGAGGTACGGTTGGCCTCGCCGCTCGAACGGCTCCCAGCTCACCGTGAAGTAACGCTCCCACCCGGGGAAGTGCGGGGTGAGGGATTGAGCGGCTACGCGGGTCGAGCCCGCCAGCATGCCCACCACCACCGCGATCACGAGTATTCGGAGCCGCATCGCCATCTCCTCGCGAGGGCGGACGTCAGCGGTGGAGCGTGCGCCCGCTGAGCCAACTCCAGCGCGTGCTCGCATACCCTCGCGACTGGAACAACTCGCGGTGCCCTCCGCCGGTTCCCCCTCACGCGAGCTCGATGCCCGGCGGTGGCCCGGGACCAGGGCCCCGCGCCGCCCTGGAGAGGACACGCCCGTGGCTCTTGACGTTGGCCGGTCGCTCGGGCGATGCTCCTGCCCTCAGGCGCGGCCACGGGGGCCGCCCTTGACCACCGGCGGGTTGCGGCGAGGTCAGGCCCGGTACGGCAGATCAGCGAGAGGAGAACCGGAGCATGAGGAACAGGAAGTGGGTAGTAGGGGTCGGTCTGATCGCGCTGGCGCTCGGCGCGGGCGCCGTGCAGGCGCAGTCGCTCAGCGGCGAATACAAGATCGGGGTGCTGGAGCCGCTCACCGGCAATCTCGCGGTCCAGGGCAAGCTTCATCTCGAGGGCTACGAGATCATGCGTGACCTCATCAATAGCCGCTTCGGCGGCGTGATGGGCAAGAAGCTGGTCTTCGCGGTCGGGGACGCGGTCGATCCCACCGCGGCCGCCTCCGAGGCGACCCGGCTCGCGGCGCGGGAGGGCGTGAAGATCATCACCGGCACGTTCTCCTCCACCCTCTGCGGCGCGGCCAGCGAGGCGGCGGCGCGGCAGAACGTCATCTACTGGGAGACGTCCTGCGTAGATCCTCGCCTCACGCGCCGCAACCTCAAGAACGTGTACCGCACCGAGATCGACGGCACCGGCTTCGGCTGGTACAACGTCGAGTTCATCGCCAAGCACCTGGCCCATCGCCTCGGCAAGAAGCCCGGCGAGCTGAAGATCGCCTACCTCTCCGAGGACTCCTCTTACGGCCAGAGCGTGACCGAGTCCGCCCGGCAGCGCGCCAAGGCCGAGTTCGGCATGCAGGAAGTGGCGCTCGAGTACTACACCTTCACCACCAACGACCTCACCCCGGTCATCCTCAAGCTGAAGAACGCCGCGCCGGACATCCTCCACCACATCGCGCGCGACCAGGACGCCATCCTCTTCTGGCGCCAGGCCCGCGAGCAGAACTTCGAGGTGAAGGCGGTGGTCCACGCCGGGGCCACCGGCTACGGCGCCCTCGGCTTCGGCAAGGCCTTCGGCAACGACTCCAACGGGCCGTTCGCCCTGCTCGAGCCCGCCGCGGGCCTCCTCATCGAGAAGTTCCGGCCGGAGGGCCAGCGGATCGAGCGCGCCTTCCGCGAGGCGGTCAAGGCCAAGACCGGCTCCGACCTGACCGGCGGCCATCAGCTCGCGGCCGGCGGCCTCTGGATCCTCAAGCTCGCCCTCGACGCGGCCAAGACCGACGACCCCGACAAGTTCCGCAGCGCGGTCCTCTCCATGGACCTGCCGGTCGGCTCCGGGCTCAACGGCTGGGGCGTGAAGTTCGACGAGACCGGCCAGAACTCCAACGCCCGCGTGCAGCACTACATGCTCCAGTGGCAGAACGGCGCGCAGGTCACGGTGTGGCCCGAGGAGTTCACCACCGGCCGGACCAAGTGGGTCCCGCTCGGCCCCTGGGATCAGCGGAAGTAGCGGGCCCCCCGGTCCGCGATTGTCCGGCCTGATCCGACGCCCCGGGGTGACCTCGGGGCGTCGCGCTGTCGCCTGACATGCACGTCGTTCCCCAGCTGATCGTCTCCACGATCCTGCTCGGCGGCATCTACGCGCTGATCGCGGTGGGGCTCACGCTCATCTTCGGGGTGATGCGCGTGGTGAACTTCGCCCACGGCGAGTTCCTGATGCTCGGCATGTACCTCGCCTTCTGGGCCTTCGCGCTCCTCGGCCTCGACCCCTACCTGACCCTGGTGGCGTCCCTGCCCGTCTGGCTCGCGGTCGGCTGGGCGAGCTACCGCGTCGTGATGGGCCCCATCGTCCACGCCTCCCACAACGTGCAGGTGTTCACGACGGTCGGCCTCTCGATCGTGCTCCAGAACCTGGCGCTCGTCCTGTGGACCGCCGACGCGCGCTTCGTGCGCACCGACTACTACGCGGTCGTGGTGCGGATCGCCAGTGCCGCGTTCAACGTGGCCCAGATCGTCGCGTTCGTGATCGCGGTCGGCCTCACCGCCGGCCTCTTCGCGTTCATGCGCTGGTCGTACACCGGCAAGGTCATGCGCGCCACCGCGCAGGACCGGCACGCCTCGGCCCTCATGGGCATCGACACCGACCGGGTCTACGCGGTCACCTGGGCCGTGGGCATCGGCTGCGTCGGCATGGCCGGCGTGCTGCTGGCGCCGATCTATCCGGTCTACCCGACCGCCGGGCTGCAATTCGTGCTGATCGCCTACGTCGCGGTCGTGCTGGGGGGCCTCGGCGACATGGCGGGGGCCCTGATCGCGGCGCTGGTGGTCGCCGCGGTCGAGGTGGCCGGCTCGTACGTGATCGGCACCGCGTGGAAGGAAGTGCTCTACCTGCTGCTGTTCATCGCCATCCTCATCGTGCGCCCCGCCGGGCTCTTCGGGCAGCGCGGCGCCGAGGCGCTCGGCACGTGAGCACCGTCACGCCCGCGGCCGTGTTCTTCGCCGCCGCCGGGCTCGCGCCGCTCCTCGTGCGCGACGCCTTCCTCCTCGACGGTCTCGTCCTGATCCTGATCTGGGGCACCGCCGCGGCGGCCTGGAACGTGGCCGGCGGCTACGCCGGTCAGATCTCGCTCGGCCACTCCGCCTTCTTCGGCCTGGGCGCCTACGCGGCCGCGATCCTCACCACCCGCTGGGGGGCGTCCCCGTGGCTCGGCCTCGTGGTGGGCGCGGTGGTGGCGATGGCGATCGGGCTCGTCATCGGCTACCTGTCGAACCGCCTCCGCGGCCCGTACTTCGTCCTCGCGACCATCGCGTTCTCGCAGGTGCTGCTCATCGTCGGCAGCCGCTGGCGCGCCTTCACCGCCGGCTCCGAGGGCATCCCGGTCCCGTTCCGTCCCGGCTTCTGGACGCTCGGCATCGCGGACAAGCGCGTGTGGGTGTGGATCGTGCTGGGGCTCGCGGTCCTCGCCTACCTCGTCGGGCTCTACCTCGAGCGGGCACGCCGAGGCTACCAGCTCACCGCGGTGCGCGAGGACGAGGACGCCGCGCTGTCGCTGGGGGTGCCCGCGCGGCGGCTGAAGGTCGCCGCGATCTGCGCGAGCGCTGCGCTCACCGCCGCGTGCGGCGCCCTCTGGACGCAGTACATCGGGTTCGTCGACCCCTTCTACGTCTTCTCGGTCGATCTCTCGGTGAAGTTCGCGCTGGCCGCGATCATCGGCGGCCTCGGCACCGCGCTGGGGCCCTTCCTCGGCGCGGCCCTCGTCACCACCGTCGAGACGTACCTGCGCGCGCAGTTCGGCGGCATCGGCGCCGGGCTCATCGGGATCTATCTCGTCGTCTACGGCAGCGCCCTCATCGTGATGGTGCGGTGGCTCCCGCAGGGCCTCGTCGGGTGGATCGGGGAGCGGCTGCGCCGTCGCGCCGCCGCGCGGGGGGTCGCCCTGCCGTGAGCCTGCTGTCCGTCGCCTCCGTGTCGAAGCGGTTCGGCGGCATCGTCGCCAACCGCCGCGTCTCGTTCGAGGTGGCGCCCGGCGAGCTGGTCGGGATCATCGGGCCGAACGGCGCCGGCAAGTCGACCCTCTTCGAGATCATCACCGGCTTCTACCATCCCGACGAAGGCGAGGTCCGGCTCGACGGCGTGCGGCTAACCGGCCTCTCGCCGGACGTGGTGTGCCGCCGGGGCGTCGCGCGGACCTTCCAGAAGCTTCGCCCGTTCCAGGGGCTCACCGTGCTCCACAACGTCATGGTCGGCGCGCTGACCCGCACCAAGGACGTCGCGCACGCGCGGGAGCGGGCGCACGAGCTGGTCCGCAAGGTGGGCCTGGGCGACAAGGCCGAGGCGCACGCCCGCACCCTCTCCACCGGCCAGCGCAAGCGCCTGGAGCTGGCCCGCGCCCTCGCCACCGAGCCGCGCATCCTGCTCCTCGACGAGGTGACCGGCGGCGTGGACCAGCGGACGATCCCCGAGCTCGTGCGGCTCGTCCGCGAGCTGCACGCGGGCGGCCTCACCCTGCTTGTGATCGAGCACAACATGCGGGTGATCACCGCGGTGGCGCAGCGCATCGTCGCACTCCATCTGGGCGAGGTCATCGCCGACGGCACCCCCGACGTGGTCGCGCGCGACCGCCGGGTGGTCGAGGCCTATCTCGGCCAGGCCTACCTGCCGTGACTCCGATGCTGACCGTCGAGGAGCTCGACGTGGCCTACGGCGACTTCCAGGTGCTGTGGGGGGCCGAGCTCCGCGTGGACCCGGGCGAGATCGTCTGCGTGCTGGGCCCGAACGGGGCCGGCAAGTCGACCCTCATGAACACGATCTCGGGGCTGCTCGAGCCGCGCGCCGGGCGCATCACGTTCCTGGACCAGCGCATCGACGGTCTCCCCGCCCACCGGACGGCGGGCCGCGGGATCGCCCACGTGCTCGAGCGCCGCCGGCTCTTTCCATTCCTCACCGTGCTCGACAACGTCCTGCTCGGCGCCCACAACGCCCGGGCCCGGCCGAATCGCGTCGAGACGCTCGAGCGGGTCGAGGCGCTCTTCCCGGTGGTGCGGGCCCGGCGCGCCCAGCTCGCGCACACGCTCTCGGGCGGCGAGCAGCAGATGGTCGCGATCGCGCGCGGGCTCATGGCCCGGCCGCGCCTGCTCATGATCGACGAGCCGTTCCTCGGCCTGGCGCCGCAGATCGTGCAGCAGATCGGCCACCTCGTCCGCCGCATCCGGGACGAGGAGGGCATCGGCGTCGTCTTCATCGAGCAGAACGTGGAGCTGGCGCTCCGGCTGGCCGATCGCGGCTACGTGCTCGAATCCGGCCGGACGATCCTCAGCGGGCCATCGACGGAGCTTCTACAGTCGCCCGAGGTGAAGCGCATCTTCCTGGGTGACGCGGCGCTCTGACCGGGCCGCGAGTGGCCCCGCCGTCCTGACCTCGCCGCGTGCTACGATGGCGGTGAGTCGGGTCATCCCACGAGCGAGGAGCGAGGCTCCCATGACGGTCGCCAACGGTCGCGAGTTCCTCAGCATCCCCGGACCGACCAACATCCCGGATGCCGTGCTCCAGGCCATGCACCGACCGGCCATCGACATCTACTCGGGCGACATGGTCGAGCTGACCCGGACCCTGCTCGAGGATCTGCCCGCGCTCTTCCGCACGTCCGGACGGGCCTTCATCTACGCGGCCAACGGCCACGGTGGCTGGGAGGCCGCGGTCAGCAACGTCCTCTCGCGAGGGGAGACGGTGCTCGTGCTGGAGTCTGGTGTGTTCGCGGTTGGCTGGGGCGATATGGCGCGCATGCTCGGGGTGAAGGTCGAGGTGCTGAGGGGAGACTGGCAGCGGGCCGTCGATCCCGCGGCGGTCGCCCAGCGCCTGGCGGCCGACACGGCGCGCGAGATCAAAGCCATCCTGGTCGTGCAGGTCGACACGGCTTCGGGCGTGGTCAACGACATCCCCGCGATCAGACGGGCGATCGACTCGGCCGATCACCCCGCTCTCCTGATGGTGGACTGCGTGGCCTCCCTCGGCTGCATGCCGTTCGAGATGGATGCCTGGAAGGTCGACGTCACCATGTCGGGCTCGCAGAAGGGGCTGATGACCCCGCCCGGGCTGGCCTTCGTCGCCGCCAACGACCGAGCGCTGGCCGCTCACCAGAAGGCCGACCTGCGCACGCGCTACTGGGACTGGACGTTCCGCATGGGCGAAGTGCACTACCAGAAGTACGGGGGCACGCCGCCGCAGCACCTGCTCTTTGCCCTGCGCCAGGCGCTCGACATGCTGCAGGCCGAGGGGCTCCCGCGGGCAGCCCGGCGCCACGGGCTGCTCGCCGAGGCCACGCGCCGGGCCGTCGCCAGATGGGCGGAGGGAGAGGCGCTGGCCTTCAACATCACGAAGCCGGCAGAGCGCAGCAACTCGGTCACGACCGTCCTGACGCCCGGGCGCGATCCCAGACCCCTGCTCGACTACTGCCGCACGCACTGTGGGGTCGTCGTGGGCGTGGGCATCGGCGAGCTCTCCGGCAAGGCCTTCCGCATCGCCCACATGGGCCACGTCAACGCCCCGATGATGTTCGGCGTGCTCGGCGCCATCGAGATGGGGTTGGCATCGCTCGGCATCCCCCACGGATCCGCCGGCGTCCAGGCGGCGGTCGACTACCTCGCGCGGGAGGTCCGCCCTCAGGGCTGAGCAAGGCGCGGATACACCCAGTATCCGAATCGGCCCAAGCGGCGGGCGCGCATGCCTTCCGCGACGCCGAGTTTCGGGCGGGCGTCGCGGTCCAGTCCGGGGACGAGGAAACCTTCCAGGCCCGCTACCCGGTAGCACCGCACTGTCCGCGCGAGCACCTCGCGACATCGAGCGGCGTTCTCGTTAGTTGACGAGCCGCCAGTTATCCGGGCAACGAATGTGATCTGGCGACTCGCGTGGCCAAGGGATGCAGCACGTCGATCGCCCAGCCCACGTCCAAGCGCTCCCCCAGCCATCGCGCACATCCCGTCCGCGCATGGACCTGGAGTCCCTGCACGGCGTGCTGCGCTCGCAGGGCCCCAACCGGATCAACGGGCACCGCGGCCGGCGGCGGCACCTCAGGCAGCGGCCGGCCGTCGGGCCGCCGGAACTGGAGCGCACCGTCGGGCCCCCGCGCGACCTGGTAGCCCTCCTCGTGCACCGCGCGGTGGTGCCGACGACAGAGCAGCGCGAGGTTCGAGAGCGTCGTCGGGCCGCCCTGCGCCCAGTGCTGGAGATGATGCCCCTGTCCGAACCGCACGCCGCACCCCGGGAACCGGCAGCTGTGGTCCCGATGGTGTAGCGCGCGTCGCAGCGCCGGCGGGATCGTGCGCGTCCGGGCCCCGATCTCCACCACGCGTCCCTCCTCGTCGTGGCGCATCACCACCCGGCTCGCGTCGCAGGCCAGCCGCCGGGACGTTTCCCCGGAAACGCGCGGCCCCTCCTCGAGTACCGATTGCCCCGGCTGCGCCGGGTCCGCGAGGACCGCCGCGTCGACGTGCACCACCACCTGGTACCGCTCGCCCGCGCCGCCGCGATCGAGCCCGTGATGCAGCGCCGTCTCGGCGAGCAGCGCCAGCGCGTCCGCCTGCTGCTGGGCCCGGGTCGGGGGCTCCGCGGCGGGGTCTGTCGCCGGCCGGGCCAGCCCGTTCTCGCGACTCCGCTGATACAGCGCCTCGCGGGCCGCGTCGAGCGCCCGCAGCAGCAGCGCCCCCACCTCCGGCGCCAGGCGCCCGCGGATGACCACCGTGCCGTCCTCGTCCGGGTAGACGTGCAGCGACCGGTGCCGGTGCTGCCGGGCGGCCTCGCGGGCTTCGGCGTGCCGATCCACCCGGCGCCAGCCCCGCACGATGCGCTCGATGTGGGCCGCCGTGCCGGCGCGCCCCACCGCGAGCAGCCGGGCCTCTGTCTCCGGGGTGGCCACGCGGGTCAGGGCGCGGACCTTGGCGTAGGACAGCTCTCCGCGCGCCAGGGCGTCGGCCAGGGCCGGCAGCGTCCCGAGCGCGCGCGCAACTCGGACCCGCTCCCGCGCGGCACCCAGGTCGAGCCCCACCCGCCAGCTGAGCCAGGCCGCGCAGGAGCGGAAGCCGGTGTTCCAGCCCCCGCGGGCGTCGAACTCGCGGATGAGGTCGAGCAGGCGGGCGGTGGCGGCCTCCAGGTGGGCCGAGAGCTCGGCGATCTCGTCGCCCAGATGATCCAGCTCCGCGGTGGGTCGGTGCATCGACATGGTGAGTCCCCCCCTTTTCTACTGGGGCGACTCTACACCCCGGTTGCGGCACGGCCTGGGCGGCTCCAGGCCGCGCGAATGTGGGACGCGTCATGATCGCTCGTCCCCCGCATCCGCAGGAGGCTGTCAAGCGAAAACTGAACGAAAGGCACGTAGTTCGGACTTGGCGCAAGGGCAGCGGAATGATACGACCTCTTCACGGACCTGAGGAGGAGACTGCCATCCTCGGCTTGACGACACTTCGGCGGAATCTTTCGCCATGGCGGCTTCGGCCCGCCCCATGTCCTGGCCCTGCTCACCATCGTCGCCTTGGGCGTTGGCACGGCGGCGGGCCGGTCACCACTCTTCGGATGGGCGTCGCCCTACGTCCAGGCCATCAGCTACTCGAGCACCATCCTCTTTCACATGATCCCGGCGGTGACGGAGTCGTCGATTCGCTTGCCCCCCGGCGCGCCCCTGGTCGCGTCGCCGGACGCGCCCGCCTTGCGGAGCGTCTACCTCGTGCTCGTCGCGGCTTTCCTGGTCGGGGTCACGCTGCAAGTGAGATGGCTGCGCAAGCTGGCACCCTTCATCGGGCAGAAACCCTGAGGCCCGACGGCCGGCCGTGACGCCGCGGAAGATGAGCGGCCCTGCTTCAGTCTTCCCGCAGGGAAGCGCGGAACCCACTCCGGTTCACCGCCTCGATGAGCTGATTTACACTGACCTGTGTCGGCTCGAACGTCACCCGAGCTTCCTTGTCGCGGAAGCTCACGTCGGCCCGCTGCACACCCTTGAGCCCTTCCAGGGCCCGCTTGACCACCAGGGGTCAGGTCCCTCAGGTCATCCCCTCGACCGCCAACACGACCGTCGACGGCGCGGCCAGGACGATGTGCGCAGCCAGGAACACAAGCAACAGGGCAAGCCAAAATCCGGCCTTGGGAGTCATTGCGTCACCTCCCGCCCATCCCCTTCATGCCATGTCCAGCTCCAGAGTGGTCGTCCCCGGCCAGGTGAGCAAGAAGATCCGAGGTCATCTCGGGGAACTGGTCCAGCACGATCGAAGCAGCGACGACCACGCTCGCGGCGAGGAGCACCGCCAGCGTGATCCGGCTGCCGGCCATCCGGCAGCCGAGCGCGTCGCATCGGCGCCGCTCGCGAGCATACAGGACGAACCCCGCGGCGATCCCCAGCACGCCGGCCGGGATCAACAGCCACCGGTAGCGCATCGTGACCGCCATGAAGGCCCCACTGCCCAGGCCGAGCACGATCACCGCGAGCGGGAGCAAGCAACAAAGCGAGGACAGCACCGCCCCGCCCCAAGCGACGAAGCTTGCGCCGATCGTTCCAGCCTTCACGGCGTCGTCCTCCGGGCGCTCCAGTAGCGGTACACGACCAGGGCCACGAAGCCCACGAGCAGCGAGAGCAACGCGGCGTCCAGGTGGCCGGTCCAGGCGCCAAGCCCGATCGCCCCGAGGGCCAGGACCGCCACGGGCGTGAGACAGGCCAGGCAGGTCAGTGCCGCGCCGATGATCCCCAGGGTGAGCCAGCGGTCGCGCCACATACGCACCTCCTAGATCCTCCTATCCCGTCACTTTCGGTCCGGCGGTTCGAGCAGGCGCAGCCGGTAACGATGCCGAAACGTGCGCGTATCCACATCGCCCTCCCAGACCCCCAGCGCACCTTGCAGTGATTGAAGGGTCGGCCCCTGCGCGGAGAAGAGGTAAACCGCCGAAGTCAGGTCCCAGAAATCCAACGCGCCCCTCCGCGGCACGAAGTAGCCTGCAGTTTCGAAATAGATCGAACTGCCGTCCGCCGCCGTGATCCGCCCCACGAACTGGGTGCGATGCAGCTGCGGGGCGTCCTGGTCCTCGTAGAGATCCCAAGCAACCTTGCCGTTGATCGCTCCGTCCACAGTGCCCGTGCCGCTGCCGAGATACTTGCCGCGGGCCTTCGCGAACTGAGGCATGTGGCGCGGCTGGCCTTTCTCGTATTGCAGCAGGACTTCGGCACTTCGGGGCTCCGCCGCCTGCGCCGTCGCCGTGGCGGCCAGCAGGCCGGCGGCCCCTGCCCCGACAAAGAGTCCGAACCCGACGACGAACAGTCCGACACGATTCACGGCAATGTCCTCCTTGAGTCCCGAAAGGCGCTCCGTCAGAACGATACGGCGTGGCGTCGGAGCCATGCCCCACCGGCGCCGCCTGCGAGCGCACCGAGCGTGATCCCTCCGATGAATCCCGCGAAGAGCGCGGGCGGAAACTCGCTGCAGCGAAGGAGCAGGTACGGCACGAGCACCACGAGAAAGACCAGCAGGGCCTCGACGAGCCCGACCGCGCCCGACCGCGGCCCGCGCGGACCGACCAACGCAGCGCCCGCGGCCATTGGCAAGAGTCCGTACACCATCCCCGCCACCATGTATGCGGCTGGCGTAGGCAGAACCTCCGACACCACCTGATCACAGAGAGCTACCAGCGTCTGATACGGGACCGCCAGCCCCAGCAGTACCGAGAGCACGAACCCGAGCACGCCTGCCAGCGCCGCATGCTCCCAGCGCTCTGCCGAAACGATGCTCTCCCGCGCCCGCTCCCACCGGAGCCGGCGCCGGAGGCGTATGGCGACCTCGGCCCGGGGTTCGAGTGAGGGAAGCGTCGCAAGGAGGCTCCACGTGGAGCTCAAGCCTCGGATCGCCTCTCGGCACTCGACACAGGTCTCCACGTGCCTTGCGACCTCGTCACCCAGCGTGCGGCCAGCAGCCAGGGCCTCCACATACAGCTCGCGGACTCGCTCACAATTCATGGCTCACTACGAGAAACGCCATTTCATCGCCGACGTTACGCGAGTGGCCTTCGCTCGCATGTGTCACTCTCGCGCCGCGAGGCTCGCACGGAACCCGGCGCGGTTCACCGCCTGAACCATTTGCTCCACGCTCACCCGCTCACTCTCATAGGACGCCCGCGCCTCCTGATGCTCGAAGCTCACCTCGACCGCCTTGACTCCCGGGAGCCCTTCCAGGGCTCGCCTGACCCGCCTGGGTCAGGATGTCGGTCAGGTCAGGCCCTCCACCCGGAGCGTGACCTGCCGAAGATTCTGTGCGGCTACTCGATGCGGACCGGCCGCGGCCACGAGGCCAAGGAGTCCTGCCAGGAAGTCTCGCCGAACCATTGCCATCTCCGCGTTCTAAAGAAAGGGTTGTAGTAGGGAAAGAGCGCCAGGAGGAATACAACGATGGTCGTCGCCCACAGCGCCGCCTCGTGGGCCGTGGGCCGGTACGCGCGGACGCCGCTCCGCCGGAGCTGCTTCCAGCGAGCCCGGTACGTGGTCACGTGCGCCCAGCCGAGGGCTACGAGCGCGAGCCCCAGAAAGTACGACCGGTAGGGCGTCAGGCTGGCGAGGGCCCCGAACCACGTGATCCCCAGCGTCACGGCCAGGGTGGGCCCGATTCAGCAGGCCGAGGCGAAGAATGCCTCTCCCAGCGAGCCGAATCCAGTCAGTATGTTGCGCATGCCCAACCTCCGCGGGACGTCTCGAGCTTGCGGAACCTCTGCTAGGAGAACGGCGAGGACCCCGCTGTGTTACAGGGGTCGGCCCCGCTCGACTCGGACCTCAGCTACCGGACCGTCGCGTGCGTCCACGCGCCCGCCTCTCAGCCCCTCCCCGTGCGAGCCGAGAGGGTCCCGTGGAGCGGCGCGGCGGATCGCTCCGATCGGCGTCGCCGCCAACCTCGCCCCGCCGATGGGTGGATCACTCGCGGGCTCCCTCGCGGATCACGCTCGACAGCCGTCGAAGCGCTCGATGGAGGGCGACTCGCACCGCACCGGGACTCGAGCCCACGACGGCGGCGATGTCAGGCGCATCCATGCCAGCGACCCGACTGAGGAGCACGATCTCGCGCTGGCCCGGCGGCAGAGCATCAAGCGCACGCTCGAGACGGCCAAGCAGTTCGCGGGCTTCTGCCTGGTGCTCCGTCCGCTGCAGCGCGACAGGTTCCTCGGCTCCCTCCAGCGGGTCCTCCCAGGCGGCACCCCGCCGCCGAAGGTGCTCCAGCGCGGCGTTCCGCGCGATCGTGAAGAGCCAGGCTTTGAACTGGCCCGAGGCGCGGTATCGACCCCGGAACCGGTAGACGCGCAGGAAGGTCTCCTGAAGCAGGTCTTCCCCGGTCTGGGCATCGCCGGCCAGCCGCGCGAGGAAGGAGAACACCACCGACCGGTAGCGCTCGTAAAGCGCCCCGAAGGCCCCCCGGTCCCCCGCACCGAGGGCCTCCATCAGCACGTCGTCTGTCGTGCACCCAGGTCGCCGGTCCGCGCACCGACTAAGGCACCGACGGTCTCCATGCCCTCAGATCCCGAGAAGGCGCTGGAGTCGGCCGCGGTCGAAGCCAACCACGACCTCCTCGCCCACCACAATGACCGGCACGGCCATGCGGCCCGTCCTCGCGACGAGCTCCTGGCGCGCCGACTCATCTTCGGCGATGTTCTTGCTCTCGAACGGGATCCGCTTTTGCGAAAGAAACTCTTTCGCCGTGTGGCAGGACTGTCAGCTTGTCGAGTAGTACACGGTCACCGCTGGCGTGCCCATGGCCTTGGCCTCCTGTGTCGCGTCGTCGTTCGTGCTCGCGTCCGAACCTCAGCCGGCCCGATCAAGGAAGCGGCTCACCAGCTGGCGTCCGACCTGGTAGCCCTCGTCCGGCGTGAGGATTGCGATATCGGCACGCGCGGCGGCCCACCGTGTCGCCTCCTCCCCAGAGGCAAAGAAGTGGATATGCCGGCAAAACGTCATCCAGATCGCTTCGACGGACCCCACGGTGGTGTCGTCAGGGTCCACGATCGCGATTGAGACGACGGCCTCGGGTGGGCTCACCCTCTGGACGCCTTCTGGACCCACCGTCAGGCGGACCGACTCTCCGCTGAGGGGCGACATCGACTCGACGGTCGCGGTCTGCCCGAGCAGCGCCGGGAGGAACAGCGTGTCCTCTGCGCACCAGGTCGACATTCGCTGGCCATTCACCCAGAAGCTGTGCGGATGCTCGGCGAGGGACAGCCCCAGGAGACCGATGATGGCATCGGCCGCGTCACGCTCGGTCAGCGGCCGCAGGAAGGCATGCGCCGCCTCGGGCGGCCAGCCGAGATCGACGGCGATCGCGTCGATCTCTGGCCTCGTCATGGGTCGCCCCCGCGCCAAGGTCCGGAGAACCTGCAGCAGAAGGCGCGCCTGCTCCGGCTCGTAACCCAAGACGCCGCCGTCCTGCGTGAGCCGCCGTACCATCTCTTCCGCCCGCTTGTAGCCCATCGGTCAATCTCCCTCCCATCGTCACCGCGAGCGCTCGCGGTGAGGCCTCAACCCGCCTCTATCAACAGGCCACCGAAGATGTGGGCCCCCAGCTTGAACGCCTCCTCGACCACCATTCCCGCTCCCGAGACGTGCAGGTTCGCCGCTCGCCACGCCAGAAGGTGTTCTTCCGACCGGAAGAAGTTGAGGGTGGTTCAGAGCGAGTCGCAGGCTCTCTGCTCGTCCTCCGCCCGCTTCCCGACCCAGACCATGACGCCCTCGGCATCCGGTCCGGGCCCCGACGGATCGACCGACAGCTCCATGGGCGCGGCGCAGTGGTGGCAGCATGACCAGACGTGCACGCGCTGTCCGAGCATCGGCGCGATCCCCAGCGCGTCGATCGCGCAGCACACGAACCGCTGTCCGCGCGCTTCGTCGAGGTCGACCACGAAGGCCGTCGGGACGGTCGAGAACGGGTAGGCGAGGTCCACGCGCCCTCCATCGAGGCGAACCAGGTCCTCTTCGTCCAGCCGCGCCAGGGCCTCACGGACACTCGCGGGGGCCTGGGCAGGGAACGCCACCACGATCTCGTCGACCCGGACGGGCCCCGCCCGATCGACGAACGTCCGCAGCACGCGCTGCAGGAGCGCGGTCTCGCGCGCGGCGCGCCGCGCGGCTCCGCGTCCCTCCACGTCCAGTGCGATCAGCTCCGCCGCCGTCCTGATCTCGACCGTCATCGCGCCGCCCCCCTTTTGGCCCTGCTCTCTTCGAGTGGCACAACCCTACAACCTGTAGTAACTACAGATTCAAGCCTTTTCCTGGAGGGGTCCAATGGGCGTGACGACCCGACCGGCCGGGCGCGGCATCGGTGCCTTGTCGAAGCGAACCGGATGCAACGTCGAGACGATCCGATACTACGAGCGGATCGGGCTGCTGCCTGCCGCCGCCCGGAGCGACGGCGGTCATCGCCTGTACGGAGAAGCCGAGAGCCGGCGCCTGGGCTTCATCCGCCGGACTCGCGAGCTGGGCTTCACGCTCGACCAGGTCCGGACGCTCCTGAAGCTCGTCGACGGGGGCCGGTACACCTGCGCCCAGGTGAAGCGCATCACGGTCCACCACCTGGATGAGGTCCGGCGGAAGGTCGCGGACCTCCGGAAGATCGAGCGCGTGCTGGCCGAGATGGCGGCTCAGTGTGACGGCGGAACCGTGCCGAAGTGTCCCGTCATCGACGCGCTGTTCGACCGAGTAGCGCGGTGAGGAGGGCGCGCCCTGGCGGCTCGGTCCACGGTCGCGGACCGATCGCCCTCCCGAGCAGCGTCCCGGGCCGCCCGATTGCCGGTCCGGTCATCCGGGCTACCGCGTCCAGGCGAGCCACCGGCCGAACAGCCTCTTCACGAGCGGCGTGAGCCTGGTGCGGTTGTAGGCATCGCCCAGCTTCCGGATGGCCTCAGCCTGGGTCGGATAGCAGTGAATGACCTTGGCGATCTTGCCAAGCCCCACGCCGCTGACGATGGCCAGCGACAGCACGGGCAGCATCTCGCCAGCGTGGCGGGCCACGATGGTGGCGCCAACGATCCGGTCGGTGCCGGCGCGCACGTGCACCTTGACGAGGCCTTCGGTCTCGCCATCGAGGACGGCTCGGTCAACGTCGCCCATGTCCTGCACGAACGTGGTGATCGAGATGCCCCGCTCCTCCGCGTCGCTCTCGTAGAGGCCTACGTGCGCGATCTCGGGGTCGGTGTAGGTGCACCACGGGATGGTCAGGGCGCTCGCCTTGGCCCGCCCCAAGAAGAGCGCGTTCTGGATGACGATGCGGGCCTGGAAGTCGGAGTTGTGCGTGAACTTGTAACGTGAGCAGATGTCGCCGGCGGCGTAGATGCGCGGGTTCGTGGTCTGGAGGCGGTCGTTGACCTTGACGCCCCCCTTGTCGAAGGCGACGCCGACCTGCTCCAAGCCCAGGCCCTCCACGTTCGGGGACCGTCCCCCTCCGACCAGGATCTCGTCCACCGTGACGTCATAGTGATGGTCGTGGGATTCGAGAGACAAGCCCTTGCCTTCCTGCCCCTTGCCCACTCTCAGGTTGCTGGCGCAGCACAGGAGCGTGATGCCATCGCGGGTCAGTGACCGGTGGACGATCTCGGCCGCCTGGCGGTCCTCGTTGGGCAGGATGCCGTGCAGGGCCTCGATCAGGTGCACCTGGCTCCCGAATCGGGCGAAGGCCTGGGCCAACTCGCAGCCGACGGGCCCGGCGCCGATCACGGCCAGACGGCGAGGCAGCTCGGTCAGCGCAAAGACGGTCTCGTTCGTCAGGTAGCCGGCCGACGCCAGGCCGGGAATAGGGAGCGCGGCCGCCCGTGCGCCGGTGGCGACGACGGCCTTCCGGAAGCGGAGGGTTCTTCCGCCCACCTCGACGGCGTCGGGGCCCGAGAACCGACCCTGACCGAAGAACACGTCCACCCCGAGGCCCCTGAAGCGCGCCGCGGAGTCGGCCTTGCTGATCCTCGCGCGGAGGCGGCGCATGCGCTCCATCACCGCCGGGAAGTCCACTCGCGCGCCCGGCGGCACCTGGACGCCGAACGCGCCGGCCTCGCGCACGTCGACCAAGGCGCGCCCCGCCCGGATCAATGCCTTCGAAGGTACGCAGCCCACGTTCAGGCAGTCTCCGCCCATGTATTCGCGCTCGATCAAGGCCACCTTGGCGCCGAGGCCAGCTGCCCCCGCGGCAGTGACGAGGCCGGCGGTACCCGCCCCGACGACCACGAGGTTGTAGCGGGCCGCCGGCTCGGGGTTCACCCAGTCGCCGGGGTGGACATGTCCGACGAGCGCCTGGTTATGGGTGTCCCAGGGTGCGACGACGTGCGGCTGCGAAGTGCCCTCGAGCATGGTCTCCTCGGTTGTGGCGCGGCGCGTGGTTTCTCGCACAGGGTGTCAGGCCGCGATTCGCCGGGTCAAGGCGCCACGGGCGATTCTCGTCACGTACACGCTGACCGTGACCGTGGCCAGGAGCCCAATCCCGCAGAGCACCCACTCGGCGGCGTAGGGGAGGTCCGGCCGCTTCCGATGGAGGCGAGATCGCCGGCGAGCGACCCGAGGTACACGTACATCACGGTACCCGGGATCATGCCGATCCACGAGGCCAGGACGTAGTCACGCAGCGAGACGCGGGTGACGCCAAAGTCATAGTTGCGGCCACTACCAGGGCCGCGACGGCCGGGACCCAGAGCACCAGCTTCCATCTCGCCGCGGGCGCCGACCTCGTCGAGTCGCGCGTCATGGTCCGCTTCTCTCCCGAGTATCCTGCCATGGCGTGACTCGCATTGCCGATCTCCTCTTATCGGGTGGGGAGGGCCCCGGTCCTGGCGCTCGGCCGTCATCGAACGGATGGTCGCAGTCTGCGCCGATCGCTCGTTACCGCCAGAAGACCCTTCTGACAAGAGCCTTCCGTCGCTATCCGTGGAAGAGCTCTCCGCGCAGCTCGCGGATTGGAGAGCTCTCGACCCACCAGCCCGTCGCAATCTACTGCGCCTATGGCTTTCACGTCGGCTGCAACGTGACCCGGGCGCTGAGGGAGCGCGGGTTGGATGCGCGCTACATCCGCGGCGGAGTCTCGGCCTGGTATGCGGCGGAGCTCGGGCTATGCGCCCGGCCGGCGAAACACCGTAAGGCGGGCAGGTCGCTCTGGACATCGTGGAAGGGGTTGGGTTACGAGCTGCCGGTCGTTAGACGGGTCGACTCGGCGTCCGAGGAACCTTTCACCCCGGAAGCAAAACATGGTCAAACCCCTCGGCGTACATATGACCTTTCGCCTTGCCAACGGCCGCCGCACGCGCTCGCATCCGCGCTTCCACGCCCTTGAAGTCACCGACCTGGCTCACGTGGCAGGCGATGGCCTTCAGTTTGACCTCCATCGTGTCGGTAATGTCGACAAGCAGGCTCGGCTGCTCCCATTGGATCAGGTACACCTCGCGCACCTGGTGAGGCTCGTATTCGGGGAGGAGCTCCGGAAATGCAAGATGGTCTCTGGCAAGGGGGTAAACACAGTCGAGCACAACGCTTCCCGTGATCCGGTGGTCCCGGTGCCATCCTGGGAAGTTACTGTATGTCCGCTTCGGGCTCTGACTGATGATCAGGTGCGGTCGCCATAGGCGAATCTGGCGTGTTACATCTCGCCGCAGATTGCGTGTGTCTTCTAGCTCACCGTCCTCGTAACCGAGAAACTCCACGCGCTCCACGCCGAGCGCGCGAGCGGCGCGTCGCTGCTCTTCCTGCCGGACAGGCACCAGGCGCTGCGACGTCATGGTGCGGTCGCTTGACCCCTTGTTGCCGTTAGTCACGATCACGTACGTGACCTCGCGGCCTTCCTTGGCCAGCCTTGCGACGGTCCCGCCCGCCAGGAACTCCGGGTCGTCTGGATGCGCAGTCACAACCATCACTGGCCCACCCGCCCTAGTCATGAGTTTCCCCGTCCAGCACTGGTAGCCGTCAAGCTTGCCTTGGCTGGGCGCCGGCATTGCCATGCAACCATCATCAGCAGCGCGGCCCCCACGAGAAAGGGCGTAGAGAGAGCCACACCATCCGCCAAGGCACCCATCACGAGCGGCCCCACGATCTGGCCACTATCCGTCATCATGCGGAGCCAGCCGATCGCCACTCCGTGGAGAGACGGCGGAACTTGATCGCCGATGATGGCTGTCGGCAGAGCAGCCACAAGGCCCGCAGCGGCGCCTATCGCGAGGCTCCAGAAGCCAAGTACCACCGGATGCCTCAGGAGAATCACGCTTCCGAGCAATGCGGAATAGATGAGCAAGCCTGGAATCAACACGCGCATGCGGCCCCATCGATCCGAACTACTGCCCCCACACCATAGCGCCAGCAGTCGTCCGAGCACGCTTAAGCTGATGAAGAGCCCGACCGCTTCTGGGCCTACCCCGACGCGGTTAGCCAGGTAGAGCGGGAACAGGAACACGAGGACACCGGTGTGAATGGCGATCAGCACCGAGTTAT
>Ga0187892_10002512_pt1 | contig 36397 bp, 36 predicted proteins | sample MA1701073metaG_FD_139345 | JGI IMG/M metagenome (GOLD analysis project Ga0187892, IMG submission 139345) | Bio-ooze microbial communities from a basaltic lava cave in the Kipuka Kanohina Cave System on the Island of Hawaii, USA - MA170107-3 metaG ... | reverse complement strand
CGACGGCGGCAGCAAAAATCCCGTGTCGCGGTTGATCGGTCTAAAGTTGCTCATCGCACCACCGTCGCGTGGAGGACCGAAATGATTATCGCGTATCCTGCGCTAAGTCCGACAGGCTGCTAGTGCGGACTAAAGGTGACTGTCCCCTTTAAAAATCCCCTTCAAAAGTGAACGCTTTCACCGCTGATTTCGCCGAAAGCCTCGGTGCCGCCCTCGGCCGTGCCGTCGCGTCGCGTCCCGGACCCGCCGTGTTCGGCGGCTCCATCAATGAATGTTTCCACTGGGCGACCGACGCGGGCCCGGTCTTTGTCAAGTGCTGTCCTCTCGAGCGACGCTGGATCCTGGAATCCGAAAGAGACGGACTCCAGCGATTGCGGCAGGCAGGTTCCGTTCGGGTGCCGGCTGTGCTCGCGGAAGGCGAATCCGGGCGAAAAGCATTCCTGGTCCTTGAATGGATGGACTTGGCGCCGGTCGCAGTGACTGCGCAAGCACGTCTCGGCCGCGAGCTCGCCCGGCTGCACGGCGTAACCGGGCCCGCGTTCGGGCTCGAGCGCGACAACGCGATCGGCGCGACGGCACAGCAGAATGCGTTCATCGAGAGGTGGCCGGCGTTCTGGCGCGAGCGGCGACTCGGGTTCCAGCTCGACCTGGCGGCAAGGAACGGCCACGCAGGCCGATTGCAGGATCGCGGCCGGCGCCTCGCCGAGACGGTCGAGCTGTTCTTTCACGGCTACGAACCGCGGCCGTCGCTGCTGCACGGCGATCTCTGGGGCGGCAATTGCGCGCAGCTGGCCGATGGTGAGCCGGTCGTGTTCGATCCCGCCGTGTACTACGGCGATCGCGAGGCGGACGTCGCGATGACGCAGCTGTTCGGCGGCTTCGGCCGGGCGTTCCATTCCGCGTACGACGCGGAGTTTCCGCTGGATGCGGGCGCGCCCAGCCGCCGCGATCTTTACAACCTGTATCACGTGCTGAACCACCTGAACCTGTTCGGTGGAGGCTATCGTGCGCGGGCCGAATCGATGATCGACCGGCTGCTGGCGGCCGCCGGCCATTAAGGCGTATTCGATCGGGGGGACCCATGGATCCGACCTTCATTGCCTTGCCTGATTACCGTGAATATTCGCCAGCGGACATGGCGGCACGCGCCCGCGCCTTCGCCGCCGACATGCATCGGCGCCGGACGGTGCGGGATTTCTCGGATCGCCCCGTGCCGCGCTCGCTGATCGAGGATTGCCTGCGCGCCGCGGGCAGCGCGCCGTCGGGTGCGAACCAGCAGCCCTGGCATTTCGTCGCGGTCTCCGATCCCTCCGTCAAGCACAGGATCCGAGAGGCCGCGGAGACCGAGGAGCGCGAGTTTTACGACCACCGGGCGCCGCCCGAATGGCTCGAAGTCCTGAGGCCGTTGGGCACCGATGCGAGCAAGCCATTCCTCGATATCGCGCCGTGGCTGATCGCCGTCTTCATCCGTCGCTTCGAGCGACTGCCGGACGGCGGCAAGCGCAAGCACTACTACACCGATGAGTCGGTCGGTCTCGCGACCGGCCTGCTACTGGCAGCCCTGCACCACGCGGGCCTCGTGTCGCTGACGCACACGCCGAGCCCGATGAAGTTCCTGAACGACATCCTCGGCCGCCCGCGCGACCTGGAGCGGCCGTTTCTGCTGCTGGTCACCGGCTATCCCGCGAGCGATGCGACGGTCCCGGACATCCGGCGCCGATCGCTCGACGAGATCGCCAGCTTCGTTTAAAGGTTGCCGGCACCGGAGGAGCCAAACCCCTCCGGGCCGTGTTGACGGGCTCAGTAAACGTCGAATCCGCGCCTCTCGGTATTGATCGAGCAGGCCTCGAATCGCGCAGAGAGCTTGCCCGCGACGGAATTGGGATTCGCGGCCTCTGTGCGCCAGGTGTCCCAGGCCTTGCCGAAGGTCGCCGCGTCCTTGCTGCGCCCGAGCCATCGCATGGACTCGAGGTCGTTGCTCTGAAGCGGCACCGCGACCTCGGCATGGTAGCCGTGGCTTGCGCCCCATTGCGTGTTGAAATCGCCGGCGATCTGCAGGAATTTCGCGAAGTCGCAGCCTTCCTTGAGCTTGAAGTTGATCACGTCCAGGTGATCGGCGAACGCGCCCATGGGCAGCGCCAAAAGCGCGATGGCAATGATCCTCTTCATGTCGATTCCCCCTGATTTTGAATTCGCCCGGCCGACGCCTGTCGGCCGAGGGCGCCAGACACTACGCCTTTTGCGGCGGCGGCACTAGAGCGCGGCGGCAACTACACGCCGGAGAAGACGCTCGCGAAATCCGCGTGGAGTCGCGAGACGCATGCGTTCGAAGAGCGGTTTCAGGGAGTCGTCGCGAGGCAGCGGATGGAGCAGCCTGGCTGCAATCGCAAGCTTGCCGCCCCAGGTTTCCGAGCGTGACTTCAGGCGACGAAGCGCGCCGCCGAGCGTGATTTCCTCGGGACTCAGGTCGGTCCCATAAGGCAGCTTGCCGAATCGCCCCGCTGCGCGGTGCGGCGCCAGCGCCTGCTCGAGCGCCTCGGGAAGATTCCGGCGATGCGCGTCGGCAATTCGGTGACTCGCCGGCAGCTTGCCCGCGCGCTGCGCTTCTGCGAGCAGCGCGGGCTGGAAGCGCGAGTCCGCGATCTCGAGCATCGCGGCCGCGACCTCGGCGTCGCTCTTCCCCCGGATGTCCGCGACGCCGTACTCGGTCAGCACGATGTCCCGCAGGTGCCGTGGGATCGTCACGTGACCGTAGTTCCAGCGGATATTGGATTCGAGTGCGCCGCCACTCCCGCGCGCCGCGCGCACCGCGACGATCGACCGCCCGCCCGGCAGCTCGTGCGCCTGCACGACGAAATTGAACTGTCCCCCGACGCCGCTCACCACGCGCCCGTCCGCGAGCCCGTCGGACACAAGCGCGCCGCCGAGCGTCGCCATCATGGCCGAGTTGATGAAGCGCGCGTCCCGCCGCTGCGCCGTCTTCGTCTCCCAGTCCGGCCCCAGCAGCTCGTTCGTGAAGCTGACCGACATCATGCGGAACAGGCCGCGCTCGGCGTCCGGCATGGCGCGCAATTCCTCGTAGAACTTCCGCGGTCCCAGCAGGAAGGCGCCGTGCAGCAGCGCGCCGTCGGGCTCGACGCGCCGCTTGAGGATCCCCTCGCGGTAGAGGTCGAGGAATCCGTCGACGAACATCTCGGTGACCGCATACAGCCCCTGTTCGAAAGGCGCCTCGCCACCGATCGCCTGCTGCTCCGCCTCGAAGCGCGGCAGGAGCGCGATGTCCCGGAGCGCGCGACGCCAGTCGGCATTGTTGCGATGCCGCAGTGTCATCGCGCTCACGATCGCGTCCCCGAGCTCGCCGATGCCGATCTGGATCGTCCCGCCGTCCCGGATGAGCATGCTCGCGGCGAGCGCGATGGCGTGGTCGGCCGTCGAGATCGGCAGGTTCGGCGGCGCGATCAGCTCGTGGTAGCCGTGCGGGTCGTCCACGATGATGTCGAAATCCGACGCCGGCAGTTCCGCGGCCCCGAACATGAACGGCATGCGGCCGTTGACCTGGCCGACTATCGCGACCGGCATCCCGCCCTGTTCGCGCCTGCGAAGCTCGGGGATCAGGTCCGCCGTGACGTCCGGGTTCGAGCCGAGGCTCGCGCGGCCACCGTCGCCATCGCGACGCAAGGCGATCTGCTGTGCGATCACGTTGGCGCCATGATCCGCGACCGTGCGCGCGACGTGGGTGTAGTTGATGCTCGCATAGGATTGCTGCGCCAGCGGCGAGCCGAGCCAGGCGCCGGGCTCCATGAAAAATTCCTGGACGCGGACGTTTGCCGGCAGCCGGCCGGAGCGCACCGGCAGGGTCCATTCGGGCTCCGGCGCATTGCCGTAAATTCTTGCCGTAATCGGCTCGACGAGCCGCCGTTCGAGTTCGCCCGCGGGATGCGGCCGCGCGAGCGTGAGTCCCGTCAGGATGGAGAGCTCGATGCGCGGGTCGGCAGCGGCGCGCCGGTAGAATTCGTTGACGAGCGCGACGGGCTTCCCCACGCCGATCGGCGTGCAGAGCACGATGCGCCGGCCGACCTTCGAGAGCGCCTGCTCGACGCAGTCCTCGAGGCTCGCGAACTGCGGTGGCGGACGCCCGTTCATGGGCGTGACTCTAGCCTATGGGCGTGAGTTTCAGCTCGAAGCGCACGTCGACGTCGTCGCCGATCCATTCGGTCGACGCCCAGTCGCCCTGTCCGAGGCCGAATGCAAGCCGTTTCAGGCTCGCCGTGCCCTTCATGACGGTCACCGCCCCGGCGGGCACCAGCGTGAACTGCACGGCGATCGGCTTCTTCACGCCGCGGATCGTGAGCTCGCCGGACGCGCGCCAGCCGGAGCCCGCGCGTTCAAAATCTGTCGCGTGGAAGATCGCCTGCGGGTGCTTCTCGGTCCAGAAGAAGTCGGGGCTCTTCAGGATCTCATCCCGCTCGGCGTCCTGTGTCTCGATGGACGGCGATTCGACGGTCACGTCGAGGCTGCCTTTCGCGGGACTTGCGGGGTCGAAGTCGAGCTTCACCTGGAAGCGCTTGAAGAAACCCGTGAACTTTGCCCCCGCCTGTATGGCCGAAAAGTTCAGCGTGCCGGCGGACTCGTCTGCCTGGCGGACGTCTGCCAGGGCAGCGGGGCATAGGAGAATGGCGAGAAGCAGAGTGCGGAAGATCATCTCGGACCGCCCGGCAACATGCGGAACAGGAGCCCGTCGCGGTCGACGAACTGGTGCTTGAGCGCCGCGGCGACGTGCAGGCCGACGAGCGCGTAGAGGAACCACGCGAACAGGTGATGCAGCTCGTGGAAAATGTCCTTGAGCCCGCGGTCGGGCCCGATGAAATCCGGCAACTGCACGAGGCCGAACCAGCTCACCGGATAGTTCGATGCCGAGGACATCAACCAGCCGGAAAGCGGCATGGCGAACAGGAGCGCGTACAGGCTCCAATGGTTGAGGTTCGCAGCCAGGCGCTGCCAGTGCGGCATGGGCGGCGGCGGCGGCGGACGGTCGATCCAGCGCCACGCAAGACGGATGACCGCGATGCCTAGTATCGTGATGCCGAAGGACTTGTGCCGCGCGAGGAGGGCGAGCTTTTCGAGCCCGAGCGGCAGGTTGTCGGCGATATTGCCGAGCGTCACCTGGACGACCAGCAGTGTGACGACTGCCCAGTGAAGGGTCTGCGCGACGTAGCCGTAGCGCACGGAACTGTTTCGTGCAGGCATCAAGTCTTGGAGAATAACGCGATGCGCAAGTTCCTGTGGCCGATGATCGTGCTCCTTGCCGGATGCGCCGCGCCGCCGCGCGGGGAAGCCCCGCCCGCGGCCCCGGCCGCGCCCGCCGAGGCCGAGAAAGCCGCACCGGCTGAATCGTGGAAGATCGTCGCCTCGCACCTGGAGGTGCGCGTCTACCGCGACGGTGCGATGCAGAAGCTCGGCCACAATCACCTGATTACGTCCGATGCGCTCGAGGGCGAGATCCAGCTGCGCAATCCACTGACGCAGACCGGCTTCGACATCCGCCTGCCGCTCGAGTCGCTCGTGGTCGACGACACTGGAGCGAGGACCGCCGCGGGCGGTGATTTCGCGGCGCCGGTTCCGCCGAAGGACACCGAAGCGACGCGCCGCAACATGCTGGGCGACAAGCTGCTCGATGCCGCGCGCCAGGACGCGATCCGCCTGACCGCGGACGAGATCACGGGCGAACCCGGCAGTTACCAGGCGCGCGTGCGCGTGTCACTCAAGGGCGAAGAGCACGTTGTCGCGGCGCCACTCACCGTGACGATCGAAGGGAACTCGCTCAAGGCGCACGCGGGCTTTCACCTGACTCATGCCCAGATCGGTCTCGTGCCGTTCACCGTGGCGCTCGGTGCGCTCAAGGTGCGCGACGACTTCGAGGTCGAACTGCGGCTCGAAGCCAGGCGCGGCTCGTGACAGGAATCCAGTTCCGGAATCCGGAAGTCCGGATGTCGGCGGCGCTCGCCGCCGCCGAAGCGGCCGTGCGTGATCCCGCGGTGACGCTGCGCGAGCTGCTCGCGATGCTGGGAGAGCAGGGGCTGCTCGTCTTCTGCGGCGTGCTCGCGGCGCCCTTCCTGCTGCCGGTGACGGTTCCGGGGATGAGCACGGTATTGGGGCTGCCGATGATCCTGATCGGATTTTCCGTGATGGTGAGCCGGGTGCCCTGGCTGCCGCAGCGGCTCCTGAACCGCAGCCTGTCATCGACGACCGTGCGCGCGATCCTGCAGAAAGTGCGAGGCTGGGCTGAGCGCTTCGAGCATTTGGTGCGGCCGCGATGGCTCGGCCTGACGGGCAGTGGCGGGGTCAACGCCGTCAACGGCGCGCTCGTCATCGTCGCCGTGCTGCTGCTGATGGCTCCGATCCCGCTCGTTCCCTTCGTGAACTCGGTCCCGGCGCTCGCGATCCTGCTGATGTGCTTCGGCATGGCCGAGCGCGATGGCGCAATCATCGCGCTCGGCTACCTGGCGACCCTGGTCTCGGCCGTCTACGTCGGCGGCCTGATCTTTCTCGTGTTCTACGTCGGCCTGCGCCACGAGCAGGCGCTCGAGATGCTGCGCACCTGGTGGGCGAACTTCTAGGCGGCGTGCCGCATTACTTCGCGTCGATCTCCGCGAGCAGCGCCTCCGCGCCGTAGACTTTCTCGAGCGCCGTCCGGATGTAGGCCGGGTGCACTCCGATCGACCGGTTCATCCGCTCGTCGAACCAGTAGGTGCCCGAGATCGAATGGATGTTGCCGTCAAAGGCGAGCCCCACGATTTCGCCCTTCGCGTTGACCATCGGGCTGCCGGAATTGCCACCGACGATGTCGTTGTCGGTCGTGAAATTCGCGCGTGTCGACAGGTCGAGGCGGTCCTTCGCGGCCACCCAGCGCGGCGGGATCTTGAATGGCGGCTCGCCGGTCGCGCGCTCGAATGCCCGCGAGAGCTCGGTCCACGGCCGGACCTCCTGGCCCTTCTCGGTCCAGCCCTTCATGCCGCCATAGGAGAGGCGGAGCGTAAAGGTCGCGTCGGGATAGATGCTCGTGCCGTACTTGGCGAACCGCGCCCTCGCGATCTCCTCCTGCGCGCGCTGCGTCGGCCCGTCGACCTCCTCCTCGAACCGCTTGCGCTGCGCCCGCGCTGCGGGATCGACGGCATCCGCGAGGCGGATCATCGGGTCCTGGCTCGCGTCGATCGCTGCCTGCCCGCCTTCATAAAGTGCCATCCTCGCGCCGGCGTCGCCGAGCGTGGTCTGCCTCACGAGCCGGGTCGCGAGCGCGTCGGGCGAGTCGTTGCCGAAGACCTGCCGGACCACCGCATCGTCGGGGCCGAGCCATTCGCGCATGCGCTCGAGGCCGAACGAAAGGCGGAGGATCTCGAAGTCCGGGTAAATCGGTGCGCCGGCTTTGAGGTTCTGTGCCACGGCCGCCAGCCGCGCTTCCGTGAATTCCGGCAGGCGCGACTCGTTCGGCTTCGCGCGCTCGGCGGCGGAGCGCACGAGCGTGCGGGCGTGGCCGAACAGCTGGCTGTTGAACGCCGCGCCGCCCTCGAGGAACGTGTGCGGCACGAGGATGTTGCGCCAGGTGTCCTGGGACTTCGTGATCTGCGCCCAGGGGTCGCCCGACGCAGCAGCGTCCACGGAATCGCGCAGCGCGCTTTCCTTCTCGGCGGTGTTCTCCAGCAGAGCCGGGTCGAGCAGCGCGTCGAACTGCTTGCGGCGCACCTTGATCGCGTTCTCGATGGAATTGAGGTAGGACTCGGACGTGCGCCGCGGCTCCTCGCCGGTCTTCGCATACTGGATCATGCGGCCTCTAAGCTCCGAGAAACGCATCAGCCAGAATGGCATGAACGTGTCGCGCTGCAATTCGAGCTGCGAGACCGTCAGCAGTCGGTCCGTGTCGCCCGGATGGCCGGAGACGAACACGGCATCACCCGGCTGCGCGCCGTCCCAGTCGAAGCGCAAGTGGTTCGGGGTCTTAGCCGGCTTGCCGTCCTGGTAGGCGCGCAGGATCGACATGTCGAGGCACCAGCGCGGGAACTGGAAATTGTCCGGGTCGCCGCCGAACGCCGCGATGTCGCGCTCCGGCGCGAACACGAGGCGCACGTCCTCGTAGCGGCGGTATTTGTAGAGCCAGTGCTGGCCGCCCTGGTAGAGCGCGACGCGCTCGCACTTGAGCGGGCCGCCCTTCGCTTTCGCGGACGATTCCTCGCAGGCCTGCTCGAGCTTCGTGAGCGCGGCGCGGCGCGCCTCGACGATGCCTTCGAGCGCGACGCCCTTGAGCGCGGCCGCGACCTTCGCGGTCACGTCCTCGGTGCCGACAAGCACGGACACGGCGTCCTTCTCGCACCGCAGCTCCTTCTCGCGAGTCCCAGCGAGGAAGCCGCTGGCAATGAGGTCATTGCCCTCGGAGGATTTCTGCGCGATGCAGTCCTCGGCGCAGTGATGATTGGTGAGGATCAGGCCGTCGCCCGAGATGAATGACCCGGTGCAGCCCGTCTCGAGGCGAACGGTCGCCTCGCGCAGGCGGTCGAGCCAGGCGGAATCGAGCGAAACGCCGTATTTCTGCTGGATGGCGGCGCGCGGCGGATTTTCGAAGGTCCACATGCCTTCCTCGGCGGCAGCCGGAAAGGCGGCGAAGGCGGCGACGGCCGCAATCGAGACGAGCTTCATCAGGAATTCCAGATAAAGGGGACACTCCCCTTTGACTTCAATCGCGGTGCTTGATGCCACATCGTCTCCGTTGAAGGGGAGCGTCCCCTTTATTTGCCGCGCGCAGCGGCGAAGCGGTCATGGTACTGGCTGGGCGGTATCGGGGGACAGGGCGGCCCACGATTCGGCGCGGATCGCGCTCCCTTCATCGTGCCGGGTGACGCGCGGCGGCGGGCGCTTGGGCGGCGGCCCGCGTTCGGGCGTGCCGATGTTTGGGCAGGTCGCCCGCTCCGGATCGAAATTGAGCGTCAGGAGCGCAGTCGCCGCCATCGGCTGGCCGTCGCGCCAGGCGGGCGAAAGCCGCGAGCTGCGGGCGATTGCGAGCGCCGTCGCGTCGAAGAGTCCCGCGGGCTCGGCGGCGAGGATCCGCGCCTCGAGCACCTTGCCGGACGCACCCGTCTCTACTTCGAGCACGACACGGCCAGTCGTTTTCCGCTCGCAGGCGGCCATCGGGAACGGCGCGCTCGCAAGCAGGGTCGCGGGCACGACGTCGAGCGAGGTGTCCGGCAGCCTGAAATCGAAGCGTCGCGTTTCGCGGCGCGCGGGCCCTGGCACCGCGGGCCCGCGCCATGCGCGCACGGCCGCGAGCGCGGCCTGTTCGAACTCGCCGCGCGGCATGGCGGTCGTGACGCGCGCGTTCGTCACGACTCCTTCGGCGTCGAGGTCGTACTCGACTTCCGCATATCCCTCGACGCGCGACTGGAGCAGGGCCGGCGGATAGACCGGCTGCGGGCGCCCGTTGCCCGTCGTGCGGGCCTCCGTTGCGTTCGAGTCCGTGAGGGCGAAGCGCACGCGCGTGCGCATGCGGCACTCGATGGGCTCGCCGTCCCGCGTGGCCGACGCGAATCGCCAGCGGCGCACGCCTTCCGTCGCCGCCTGCTCGAAGTAGCCGGGCGGCTCCGCGCGGACCACGCGGACCCAGCCGACGCTGCCGTCGCGCAGCACCGTGAGCGCAACCTCGACCGCGCCCTCGATGCCGATCGCGCGCACTGCCTGCGGATAGGCCGGCGCTTCGCGCTGGATCGCGACCGGCGGCGCGATGCCCCTCTGGTCGCAGGCGACCCATCCCCGCGCGGCGGGCGCGGCGACGAGCAGGGTGATTGCGAATGCGGCTCGATTCATTCCGAGGTCGTGAGCAGGAGCTGCGTTCCTTCCGGCGCGACGAGGAGCGCATGCCGTGACGCGTCGAGATTGCCGGGAAGCCTTCGCTCCAATTCGAAGCCGGACTTCGCGAGGCTCGCGATGCGCGCCGGCATGTCGGAATCCGAGAACATGAGCGCCGGGCGCTTCAGGATCCCGGCGCGGAGCAGCGCGACGTCCAGCGAATCGCTCGTGAGCCCGATGTGCGGATACGGCTCGTCGCCTTCCTCGGCCGGCACGAAGCCGAGCCGCTCCCAGGCCCGTTCCGCCCGCTTCAGGTCTGCGACCGGCAGCACGAATTCCTCGAACCATCCGAGCCGCGAGGTCTCGCCCGGTCCCTGCTGCGATGGCGAATGCGTGCGCGCCTCGAGCAGCCGGACGACCTGGCCAGAGATGTCGAGGCTCGCCTGGTTGAAAACGTCGTCGCCGAGACGGCGATCGACGACGTCGATTCCCTGCCGTTCGAGCGCGTCGAGGTGAGCGAGGAGATCCGGCAGCACGAAGGCGAGGAGCGGCGACTGGATGAGCTCGCGGCCGTGCAACCCGACGGCGAGCCTGCCGTCGGCGACCGCCGCGTACGGATACGGCCAGGCTTCGCCGGCCGTCACCTGCGTGAACCCGAGCCGCTCGTAGAACGCAAGCGACTCGAGCAAGGCCGGCGCGTGCACGCTGATCTCGTGGAAGCGACCGATCATCGGGCCAGCTCTACCGGCGCGTCTACGCGTTCGGCGACGAGGCGGCCGAGGCAGTCGACCTGGGCCGCGTCATCGTTGAGCGCGGGGATATACTCGAAGTCGAGTCCGCCCGCCGCGAAGAAAGTCGCTGCGCCGCGAATCGCGATCTCCTCGAGCGTCTCCAGGCAGTCCACCGCGAATCCCGGGCAGGCTACGGCCACGTGCCGCACGCCATCGCCCGCGAGCGCCCGCAGGCGGTCCTCGGTGTAGGGCGCGAGCCAGCGTGCGCGGCCGACGCGCGACTGGAAGGCGACGGACCAGCGCTCGCGGGGCAACTTGAGCTGCGCTGCAACCAGCTGCGCCGTCGACTGGCAGCGCTTGCCGTAGGGATCGCCCGCGGCCGCATAGCGCTGCGGGATGCCATGGAAGGAAAATATCAGGTGATCCCAGCGCGTCCGCGCCGCGGCGATGCTCGAAGCGAGCGCCGCAATGTGGGCGGGGTCGGCGTGGTAGTCCTCGATCACGAAGCACTCGGGCGGCGCGGACCAGCCCGCGAGCGCCGCTGCGACACGATCGAGCGCGGCAGCCGTCGTCGTCGCCGAATACTGCGGAAAGAGCGGCAGCACCACGAGCCGCCGGATCCCCGCCCATTGCAGTTTCTGTAGCGCGTGGTCGATCGACGGGTTGCCGTAGGTCATGCCCAAGGCGACCAGTGGCGCCTCTTCCAGGTTCGACGCGAGCCAGCGCTCCAGCGCTCGCGCGAGCGCCTCGGTGCCGGTCAGGAGCGGCGAGCCTGCGGCGGTCCAGATCTGCCGGTATGCATTGGCGCTCTTCGCGGGGCGGAATGGCAGGACCAGCGTGCGCAGCACGACTTGCCACGGCAGCCAAGGCAGTTTCACGACGTGCGGGTCGGAGAGGAATTCCGCGAGGAAGCGCCGGATGGCCTTGGGCGTCGGCGCATCCGGCGTGCCGATATTGACGACGAGGACGCCGGTTGCGGTCGCCATGCCCTCAAGATACCCCAAGGTCATCGCTCGCGGAACGAAGGCGGGCGATCGAAAAAAAGCGGCCGGGAGCATGGCCCCCGGCCGCCGCGCGATGCGCTATGGGATCAGAAGCTCCAGCGGATACCGACGAGGTAGGCGTTTGCGTCGTCGGAGCTCGAAATTTCCGCGCCGACCGCGAACGCGTCGGTGAAGAACCAACGGCCGCCGACTGCGATCGACGTGTCGTCGCCAGCGTCGCCGAGATCGGTGTAGTCCACGCGGCCTTCCAGCTCGAAGCTGTCGCCGATCGCGCCGCGAAGCCCGGCCGATACCAGGTAGCCGTCGACACTGACGGTCAGGCCGCCCGCCGATGCCTCGGCGTCGACATAGCCGAGACGACCGGTGAGGTCCAGCGAATCGGTGAGCCCATAGTGGCCGCCGAGCCCGACCGCGAACTGGTCGATGTCGACGCCTTGGAGATCCTGGTTCACGTACTCACCGAAGACGAACCAGTTCTCGGCGAAGCCGACCGAGCCGCGAAGGCCAAAGCCATCCGCGCTCGGAAGCCCGTCGATGTCGGTTTCGACGTAGCCGAGGTCGACGTACGAATAGCTCATGTCATCGGCGAGCGCCGCCAGTGGCGCGAGCGCCAGCATCAGGCTGCCCAACACGACTTTCATGCATTTCATGATCAATTTCCTGTGTGACGAAGGGTGTTCCGCTGGGGTGCGGTTCTACGACACGGGATTTTACGTAACGGTTCCCGCCTGCGGCAGAAATACGTGGCGTAATTGTGACCGGCGTCATCCGCAAACTGCGCGCCAATCGAGATTTGGCCGGAATTCGCGGAACTGGCAGGATCCGGCGCTGTTGTATTTGCGCCTCAGCCGGTCTTGATCAGGGCCCGGTCACGCCGCCGACGCAGACGTACTTGATCTCGGTGTAGTCGAGCAGACCGTACTTCGATCCCTCGCGGCCCGTGCCTGACTCCTTCACGCCGCCGAATGGCGCGACTTCGGTCGAGATGAGCCCGGTGTTGAGGCCGACGATGCCGTACTCGAGCGCCTCGGACACGCGCCACGAGCGCGCGAGGTCGCGCGTGTACAGGTACGCGGCGAGGCCGAACTCGGTGTCGTTCGCCATCGCGATTGCTTCCTGCTCCGTCTTGAAGCTGAACAGGGGTGCGACGGGTCCGAATGTCTCCTCGCGTGCGACCATCATCGCGGGCGTGACGCCCGTCAGGACCGTCGGCTCGAAGAAGGTGCCGCCGAGCGCGTGGCGGCGGCCGCCGGCCACGACCTTTGCGCCCTTGGACGTCGCATCCGCGATGTGCTCCTCGACTTTCTTGAGCGCATTCGTGTCGATGAGCGGGCCCTGTTCGGTCTCGCCCGCGAGGCCGTCCCCGACGCGGAGCTTCTGCACCGCGGCGACGAGCTTCGCGGTGAAGGCCTCGTAGACGCCGTCCTGCACCAGGAGGCGATTGGCGCAGACGCAGGTCTGGCCGGTGTTGCGGTACTTGCTTGCGATCGCGCCTGCGACCGCGGCGTCGAGGTCCGCGTCGTCGAACACGATGAAGGGCGCGTTGCCGCCGAGCTCCAGGGAAACTTTTTTCATCGTCCTTGCGCACTGCGCCATCAGGAGCTTGCCGATCTCGGTCGAGCCAGTGAATGAGAGCTTGCGGACGCGCGCATCGCCCGTCAGCACGCCGCCGATTTCACGCGCCGGACCGGTGATGACGTTCAGGACGCCGGCAGGTATCCCGGCACGCGCCGCGAGTTCCGCGAGCGCGAGGGCGGAATAGGGCGTCTGCGTCGCAGGCTTGCAGACGACGGTGCAGCCGGCCGCGATTGCCGGCGCGACCTTGCGCGTGATCATCGCGGCCGGGAAATTCCAGGGCGTGATCGCGGCGACCACGCCGACCGGCTGGCGCAGCACGAGGATTCGCTTGTCCGCCTGGTGGCCTGGGATGACGTCGCCGTAAACCCGTTTTGCTTCCTCCGCGAACCATTCGACGAAGGAGGCGGCATAGGCGATCTCGCCCTTCGATTCCGCAAGCGGCTTGCCCTGCTCGGCGGTCATGAGCTTTGCGAGATCCGCCGCGTTCAGGAGGATCAGGTCGTTCCAGCGGCGCAGCAGCACCGCGCGCTCCTTGGCGGTCTTCGCGGCCCAGGCGGGAAAGGCGGCGTGCGCCGCGGCTACGGCTTTCGCGGTCGCCGCCGCGTCGAAAGCCGGCACCGTGCCGAGCGCCGCACCTGTCGCCGGGTTGTATACGGGGATCGACGCGCTGCCCGGCGCGTCGAGCCAGGCCCCGTTCACGTAGCACTGCTCCCGCAGGAGCGATGAATCTTCGAGCTTCAGCGCCGAACTGCCGGCAAGGCGGCTGTCGTCCTTCGCGCGCATCAGGCAGCCTTCACGACGCGCTGGTCGATCGCGCCGAAAATGGAGCGGCCGGCGCCGTCGAACATCTCGATCCGCACGCGGTCGCCGAACGATAGGAATGGCGTCATCGGATTGCCCTGGTCCAGGGTCTCAAGCATGCGCCGCTCGGCGAGGCAGGTCGAGCCGGAAGCCCGGTCGCGGTTCGAGACGGTGCCGGACCCGACGATGCTGCCCGCGCCAAGCCGTCGCGTCTTCGCCGCGTGCGCGACGAGCTGTCCGAAGTCGAAGGTCATGTCGACGCCCGCGTTCGGCCGGCCGAAGGGCTCGTTGTTCAAGTGCACGACCAGCGGCAGGTGCACGCGCGCGTCCTTCCAGGCGTCCCCGAGCTCGTCGGGCGTCACGGCGACGGGCGAGAACGCCGTCGCCGGCTTCGACTGGTAGAAGCCGAAGCCCTTGGCGAGCTCTTCGGGGACCAGGTTCCTGAGCGACCAGTCGTTCGCGAGCATGACGAGCTGGATGTGCCTGCGCGCGAGGTCCGCGCTCGTGCCCATCGGTACGTCGTCGGTCACCACCGCGACCTCGCCCTCGAGGTCGATGCCCCAGGCCTCGTCGCCGAAGGGCGCATCGGCCGCCGGCGGCAGGAAGTCGTCCGAGCCTCCCTGGTAGACGAGCGGATCGGTCCAGAACGATTCCGGCATCGTCGCGCCGCGCGCCTTCCGGACCAGTTCGACGTGATTGACGTAGGCGCTGCCATCCACCCAGTGGTAAGCGCGGGGCAGCGGAGCCAGCGCGTCGCCGGCGTGAAAGGGAATGCCGATGGCGCGGCCCGCCTCGAGCTCGCGCGACAGTGTCTCGAGAGCAGGCTTCGCCCGCGCCCAGTCGTCGAGTGCCGCCTGCAGCGTTGGCGCGATTCCGGCCGCGACCGCAGCAGAGCCGAGGTCGCGCGAGACGACGGCGAGGCGGCCGTCGCGGCCGCCGGCGAGCGAAGCGAGCTTCATTTCCCTGAGCCTTTCCAGCTGTCGACGTAGCCGGCCCATTCCACCTTGGCGGCGGCCGGCGCGATCTCGAGCGCGTCGCGCGTGTCGACCATGACGGCGTACTCGTCGGTCGCGGGCTTCGACTGCACGAGCATGCGCGAGAGCGCCTTCGGGTGCGGGCCGTGCGTGAATCCGCCCGGATGCAGCGTGGCCATGCCCGGGTGGATGTTGTCGCGGCTGAAGAATTCGCCCGCGTGATAGAAGATCACCTCGTCGTAGTCGTCGTTGTTGTGGAAGAACGGGATCTTGATCGCGCCGGGGTCGGTCTCGAACGGGCGCGGGACGAAGGTGCAGACGACGAAGCGGTTGCCGACGAAGGTCGTGTGCGCCGACGGCGGCAGGTGGTAGCGATGGCTCATCAGCGGGCGGATATCGCGAACGTTGATGCGGCAGGCCGACAGGTCGCCGTGCCAGCCGATCGCGTCGAGCGGGTTGTGCGGGAAGGTCACCGTCGAGACGGCGCCCCGCCGCTTGACCGCGACGCGCCAGGGCTTCTCGTCCTGCTGCGCTAGGAATGCCTCGTCGACCCGCGGCGCATCGAGCATCGCCGGATCGAAGATCGCGTGGCCGCCGACCAGGCCTTTCTCCGGCAGCATGTACGATGCGTTCGTCGCCTCGATCATGAGGATGGCCGCAGGCTCGGCGCAATCGAGCCGCCACATCGTGCCGCGCGGGAGCACGATGTAATCGCCGGCCTCGAAGGCGAGCCGGCCGAAATCGCAGTAAAGGTCGCCGCGGCCCTGGTGGACGAAAAGGAGCTCGTCGCCGTCGGCGTTGCGGGCGAGCGCGTCCATGCGCCCGGCGACGCGCCAGAAGCGGAGCCTCACGCTGGCGTTGTAGAGCAGGTCCGGCGCGGTCCAGGGATGGGCCGTGACGGCCTCGACCTTCGTGAAGTCGAAAGCGTGCGGGGAGAGCGGCCCCTCGAAGCTCGACCAGCCGGTCGGTGGGTGGCGGTGGTGGAAAAAGGCCGCCGGGCCGAAGAAGCCCTCCTTGCTCATCTCCCGTTCGTAAGTGCCGGGCGGAAGGTCCGCATGCGCCTGCCTGGAGGCCTTGCCCTCGACCCGCGGGTGACCGATGTAGCGCTTCATCCCTTCAATTTAGTTTCAAGTGTAACTATTAGCAAGTCGACGACTATTGACGGTGCCGGGTCGTCAATTCGTCATCTACGGCTTTTCGTAGATGACGAATTGACGACCCGGCACCACTCACCGTTCCATGATCGCCGTCACACCCATGCCGCCGGCCGTGCAGACGGAGATCAGCCCGCGGCCCGAGCCGCGCTCGGCAAGCAGCTTCGCGAGCGTGGCGACGATGCGCGCGCCGGTCGCCGCGAAGGGGTGGCCGATCGCGACGGAACCGCCCTTGACGTTGAGCTTTGAGCGGTCGATTTGGCCGAGCGGCGCGGCGAGGCCGAGGCGCTCGCGGCAGAATTTCTCCGACTCCCAGGCCTTCAGCGTGCAGAGCGCCTGCGCGGCGAATGCCTCGTGGATTTCGTAGAAATCGAAGTCCTGCAGTTTCAGTCCCGCATCGGCGAGCATGCGCGGCACGGCGTAGGCGGGCGCCATGAGCAGTCCTTCCCCGCCCACGAAATCGACCGCAGCGACCTTGCCGTGGGTCATGTAGGCCTGGACCGGCAGGCCGCGTGACCGCGCCCATTCCTCGCTCGCGAGCAATACGCTCGCTGCTCCGTCCGTCATCGGCGTCGAGTTGCCCGCCGTCAGGGTCCCGTCCTTGGCGAAGGATGGCTTCAGCTTTGCGAGCTTCTCCATGTTCGTGTCGCCGCGCACGTTGTTGTCGAACTTGAGGCCGAGGTAGGGCACGACGAGGTCACCCATGAAGCCCTCCGACCAGGCCTTGTGCGCGTGCTGATGGCTCGCCAGCGCGAATGCGTCCTGATCCTCGCGCGCGATCTGCCACTCGCGGGCCATCTTCTCCGTGTGCTGGCCCATCGAAAGCCCCGTGCGCGGCTCGCCGGTGCCGGGGTAATGCGGCTTGAGATGACGTGGCCTGAATCCGAGGAAAGGCGCGATGCGCTCGCCGAAACTCTTTGCGCGGAAGCTCCGCAACATGAGTTGCTGGTATTCGCGGCCAAACACGATCGGCGGATCGCTCACGGTGTCGACACCGCCGGCGATGCCGGCGTCGATCTGGCCGAGCGCTATCTTGTTCGCGATGACGATCGCCGCCTCGATGCTCGTGCCGCAGGCGCGCTGCACGTCGAGTCCGGGCGTTTCCGGCGACAGGCCGGAATCGAGGAGCGACTCGCGCGCCAGGTTCCACTGGCTCGAGTGCTTCATCACCGCGCCCGCGACCACGTCACCGAGCCGCAGGCCGCGCAGCGAATACCGGTCGACGACCGCCTTCAGGGACGCGGTCAGCATTTCCTGGTTGCCGACGCTCGCATAGGCGCCGTGCGCGCGCGCGAAAGGAATCCGGGCGCCGCCGATGACCGCGACCCGCCGGGGTGATGATCCGACCAGCATTTGGGCTCTCCGATGGAAGCAGGGGCGCCTGCTTCCGCTAGAATGCCAGCATCCCCACGGAGCCGCCACGGCGCGAATCGGGTGCCGGATGAGCGAAGCTGGCAGCTTCCGGAATGCCTTTCCGCGCGACTCGCGAGCGATCCTGCGGCTCGCGGGGCCGCTCCTCGTCAACAACCTCGTGCTGGCGGGCATGATGCTCGTAAACACGGTCGTCGCCGGACGGCTCGGTCCCGAGCCTCTCGCAGGGGTGGCCGTCGGCGGCAGCTATTACCAGATGTTCTGGCTGTTCGGGCTCGGCGTCCTGATGTCGATTTCGCCGATCGTCGCCCATGCCTATGGCGGTGGCCGCGACGAGGAGGTCGGCCGCCGCTTCCGCCAGGGCGTCTGGCTCGCCCTGATGCTCGCGGTGCCGCTCGTCGGCGCGCTCGCCTGCGTGAAGCCGCTGCTCGCCTGGTTCGGGACCGACCCGCGGGCCATCCCGCACGCGACGGGCTACGTCTATGCGATGTGCTTCGGCATGCCCGCGATGCTCGTCTTCCTCGCGCATCGCTACACGAGCGAGGGCATCGGCTGGACGCGGCCGGTCATTTACACGGCTGCCGTCGGCCTTGCGACGAACATCCTCGGCAACTGGCTGTTCACGCTCGGGGGACTCGGCATCCCGCCGCAGGGCGCGCGCGGTTGCGGCATCGCGACCGCGCTTGCCTCGTGGGCGATGCTCGCGACGATGCACGTCTACCAGCGGCGAAAGCCCATCTATCGCCGTTTCACACTGTTCGAGCGCTTTGACAGGCCCGATCGCGTCGCGATCGGGGAGATCCTGGCGCTCGGCGTGCCGATCGCCGGCTCGGTTGTATCCGAGGGCGCGCTCTTCGCCGTCGCCGCGCTCCTCATGAGCACGCTCGGCACGGTGATCGTCGCCGCGCACCAGATCGCGATCAGCTATGCCTCGCTCATGTTCATGATCCCGCTGTCGCTGCATTCCGCGACCACGATCCACGTCGCACACCAGGTCGGGCGCGGCGACATCGCGGCTGGCCGCAACGCGGGCTGGAGCGGAATCGCGATGTGCGCGATCCTCATGGCGTTGTCCTCGCTCGTGGTGCTCGCATTCCGCGACGGCATCGTCGCTGCATACACGACGGACGTCGCCGTCCGCGAGCTCGCGGTCTGGCTGCTGCTTTTCGTCGCGCTGTTCCAGGTGCCGGATGGGCTGCAGGTCGGGGCGGCGGGGGCGCTGCGCGGCTTCAAGGACGCCAAAGTGCCGATGGCGCTCAACTTCACGGCCTACTGGCTGATCGGTTTTCCCGCGGCGTGGTGGTTCGGGATCCGCCTGGGCGCCGGGCCCTCGGGCATCTGGTCCGGCCTGATCGCGGGGCTCGTCACCTGCGCCCTGTTCCTGATCCTGCGGTACCGCCAGGTGACGCGCGCGCGAATGATGGCGCCCGCCTGATCAATGGGGGCGGGATCCAGGGCAAGTCAGGCGTTGATCAGGGCGTGATGGCGTGGTCGGGGACTGCGCCGGCCGCGATCGCGGCGGCGCGCCAATAGCCTTCGCCGGCGGAAGCGGCGAGCCAGGCCCTGCGCTCGCCGGCAAAAGCCTGGACGACCGGCACGCTGTCGCGGATCGCCCGGACGGCATTCGTCACGAGCACTTCGCGATAGTGCGGAAGCCAGTCGATGGCGGTATTCCTTCCCATGGCGCTGAAATTATCTTCACGGACTGTGAAATTCCAATGACGGGTGTCGCAGTCCGGTGACGATTTTGAGGCACGGACCTACTTTCTCGTCCGCCGCCGCCTACCGGCGGCCCGCCAAAGCGCGCGGGGGTGTCAGTAACCCGAGTTCGCGGAGTAGTAGCCGTGCGTCAGCGTCTCGACGTCGACCAGGATGCCGTCTTCGAACCGCAGCCGCCGCATGAGCTTGTGCGGGCCGAGGTTATAGGTCCAGTACTCGATCGAGACTTCATATGAAGTATGGATGTTGCGCGCGCCGTACCCGTACCACGGGCGAAGTATTTCCCGGCGCTGGACATCGGTGGGCGGGCCGCAGAGGGCCGCGACCTTGTCGGTGCTGTCGCCGTCGCTCATGAGCTTGGTGCCGCAGCGGAACGAGTCCGCCGAGGCGGAAGCCGCCCAGAACAGGACGGCGGTCGATGCGAACATCCCTAGAATCGTCTTTTTCATGACGCCAACTTGCCTCATGGCATGTGAACGGCGGCTGAAAGCCACAGTGCCTCAATTTACGCCTGCCGCGTGGCCGTACCAAGGCCGGGCCGACCAACGGTTCCTTAAGTTTGCGTGGCGACGCAGAATGGCCGGCTTATGCCCAGAAACCGCCTCGACCGACCCTTCGAGCGCCGCCTGTCGGGCGTGGTGAATGCCCGCGAACCGGGCGTGCTGAAGGGCGGCCTGAAAGGGGTGGAGCGGGAGGCGCTTCGCGTCACGCCCGAGGGCCGTATCTCGCAGGCGCCGCATCCCCGCGCGCTCGGCTCGGCCCTGACCCATCCCCACATCACGACCGATTATTCGGAGGCCCTGATCGAGCTCGTCACGCCGCCGTTCCCGAGTTCCTGGGAACTGCAGCAATTCCTCTGCGACATTCACCAGTTCGTCTACAGCGAGCTGGGCGGGGAGTTGCTCTGGGCGACCAGCATGCCCTGCGTGATCGGCGGCGACAGCGAGATTCCCATCGCCCGGTACGGCGGCTCGAACATCGGCCGCATGAAGCACGTCTACCGCGTCGGCCTTGGTCTGCGCTACGGACGGGTGATGCAGGCAATCTCCGGCGTTCACTACAACTATTCCTTCCCGGGCAGGCTCTGGCCGGTGCTGGAAGCGGTGAACGAGTCGAAGCTACGCGGGCAGGCTTTCGTCGACGACGCCTATTTCGCACTGCTGCGGAACTATCGCCGCTACGGCTGGCTGATCCTCTTCCTTTTCGGCGTCTCGCCCGCGGTCTGCCGCTCGTTCTTCGCCGGCCGGGACGTCCCCGCGGGCCTCGAGCCTTTGGGGAAAGACACGCTCATCGCGCCGCATGCGACCTCACTTCGTATGAGCGACCTCGGCTACCGCAACAAGAACCAGGCCGGCGTCTATGTCTCGGTCAATTCGCTCGAGGAATACGTGCGCGATCTCTCGCGCCTCATTTCGACGCCGCACGCGGAGTACCAGGCCATCGGCGTCGAAGCAGGCGGCGAATGGCGCCAGCTCAACGCGAACCTGCTGCAGATCGAGAACGAGTACTACAGCTTCATCCGCCCGAAGCGCGTCGCCTTCTCGGGCGAGCGGCCGACGAAGGCGCTGCTGCGCGGTGGGGTGCAGTACGTCGAGATGCGTTCGCTCGACGTCGGCGCTTACGACCCGGTGGGCATCAACCAGCGCAAGCTCTGTTTTCTGGAGGCATTCGCCGCGCTTTGCCTGCTGCGCGAGAGCCCGCCGCTCTCGCACGAGCTCTCCGGGAAGTATGAGGCGAACCACGTGCTGGTCGCGAGCCACGGCCGCGAGCCGGGTCTCGCGCTGTGGACGGAGCGGGGCGCGCTGGCGCTCAAGGACTGGGCGGGCGAGATCCTGGACCAGATGCAGGGCATCTGCGAATTGCTCGACGCGGGCGAGCCTTCCAGGCCGTATGCGGCGGCGCTCGCCTTCCAGCGCGCGAAGCTCGACGATTTCGCGGAGCTTCCCTCGGCGCGGCTCCTCGACGAGATGCGGCGCCAGGCCATGTCCTTCTTCGATGTCGCGCTGTGGATGTCCGAGATGCATCGCGACTATTTCCGCGAGCTGTATCCGCCCAATCCGGGGCGACTCGCGGAGCTGCGCGCCGAGGCGGCGCGATCGCTCGAGGAGCAGCGCGCGATCGAGGCGGCGGACACGCTGCCATTCGCCGAATTCGTGGCGCGCTATACTGCCGGATCGCTGGTCTGACACGGGCGTCGCCGAATTGAGCGAAGCGGAAACGACCTCGCTGACGGAACAGCTTGAACGCGGATTCCATGGATTGAGGTTCGAAGGCGAGCTGGAAGCGGCCTACCGCCGCGACCAGTTCCAGGACCGCCTGCGTTACCTCCGAATCAACCTCGCAATCCTCGCGGTCATCAGCCTCGCGGTGATCCAGATCGACCACGTGGTGGTGCCGGTGATCGGCCGCATCGTGCCCGACCTCGTGCGCACGGGCGTCATGCTGCCGCTCCTGCTTGCCGGATTCGCGATCACTTTCATCCCACGAGCCGATGCCTGGTACCCCCGCTACATCGCGGTCGCAATGACGGCGGCGCTCGTGGCGATGTCCTGGATCAGCCTGACGGCATGGAGCCAGGGCGAGCCGCGTGTCTTCGTGCGCACGCTGCTAGCGATTGTCGCCGTGTACTTCGTGCTGGGCCTTGCATTCCGCTCCGCCATCGCAGTCAACGCGATCGGCATCGCCGCCTACGCCGTCATCGCGTCGTCGAAGGCGATGCCCGCCGTCGAGATGACGCACTACCTCACGACGCTTGTGATCGCGAATGTCATCTGCGTTGCGGGCGCCTGGAACCTCGAGCACGCGCGCCGCACGGCCTGGCTCGAGGGCCAGCGGCTCGCCGAGACCGCGATGCAGGACGGACTGACGGGCATCCACAACCGGCGTCGTTTCGACGACCACCTGCAGCGCGCCTGGGCGCAGAGCATCCGCGAGCGCAAGCCCATCGCGCTGCTGTTCGGCGATATCGACCACTTCAAGGCATTCAACGACCGCTACGGCCACCAGGCGGGCGACGAGGCGATGAAGGCCATCGCCGGCGTGCTGTCACGCTTCGCGCGCCGGCCGCTCGACCTCGCCGCGCGCTATGGCGGCGAGGAGTTCGCGATCATCCTGTTCGACACGCGGCGCGAGCACGCGGAACGGATCGCCAATGAGATCCTGGAAGAAGTGCGGCAGCTCGCCATACCGCACACGGCTTCGGGCGCGGCGCCGGTGCTGACGATCAGCATGGGCGTCGCCTGCGTCACGCCCGCTGCGCGGCGCAGCTGGACGGGAGTCATCCAGCTCGCGGACCAGGCGCTCTACGCCGCGAAGGACGGCGGACGCAACCGGGTCGAAGTCCTCGAGCGGGAATACGAGCACATGCAGACGGGCTACTTCCACCGCCACGCGGCGGCAAAAGACGGTACCGACAAGGCTCAGTAGATCGCGACTTCGCGCCGGCCGCCGGAATCCCTCGCGGCCCTGAACATCCCCTCGGTGTTGAACTCGAGCGACAGTGCGCCGTTCCTGTCGACGACGATGACGCCGCCGTCGCCGCCGATCTCCTTGAGCTTGCCGTGGATCACGTCTTTTGCGGCTTCCGCGGCGCTGACGCCGGACAGGCGAACGCGCGCACAGATCTCGTGCGCGACCACCGCGCGGATGAAGTACTCGCCGCTGCCGGTCGCCGAGACCGCGCAGGTCGCGTTGTCCGCGTAGGTGCCGGCGCCGATGATCGGCGAATCGCCGATGCGGCCCCAGCGCTTGTTCGTCATGCCGCCGGTCGAGGTGGCGGCCGCGAGGTTGCCGTTCCGGTCGCGCGCGACCGCGCCGACCGTGCCGAAGTAGCCGATGTCCTCCTCGATGGAGGCCGTGCGCTCGGATTTCTGCGCGTCCTCGAGCTGCTTCCAGCGCCGCTCCGTGTAGAAGTAACTGCCGGGAACGAGCGTCACGCCTTGCTCCAGGGCGAACTCTTCCGCGCCCTCGCCGGAGAGCAGCACGTGCGGCGTGCGCTCCATCACCATGCGCGCGAGGTCGATCGGATTGCGGACGTGCCGGACGCCCGCGACGGCTCCCGCTTTCTGCGTCGCGCCGTCCATGATCGCGGCGTCGAGTTCGTTGATGCCCGCATGGCTGAACACCGCGCCGTGGCCCGCGTTGAAGTACGGCGAGTCCTCGAGGATGCGGACGGCGGCGACCACCGCATCGAGGCTCGCGCCGCCCTTCTCGAGCACGGCATAGCCCGCATCGAGCGCGCGCTCGAGATCCGCGCGGTAGGCGCGCTCGTTGTCCGCGGTCATCGAGGCGCGGCTGATCACGCCGGCGCCGCCGTGAATGGCGATCGAGATCATCGGTTCGTCTCCGTCGGCGGCGGCCGCTGGGAGCGCGACAGCCAGGCAGGCCCAAAGGGCGAACAGGAAGGGGGAGCGCATCCCCGTTATTATCGACGAACCCGGCCCCGGCGGGCGAGCCGGCCGATCGGGGACGGGGAGTCGTCGTATGAACCACATGTTGCGGGCGTCGGTCGCGGGTCTCGCCCTCGCCATTGCCGCCTGTGGCAACGGAGACGACGCGCTCCTCGGCACGCTCGAGCGTGACCGCGTCGAGCTGGTCGCCGAGGCCCAGGAGACGATCCTCGAAGTCGCCGCGCGCGAGGGCGAATCGGTGAAGTCGGGGCAGCTCCTGCTGCGGCTCGACCCTTCGTCGGCAGCGGCGCGCCTCGAGCAGGCACGCAGCAATGCGTTGCAGGCGGAGCGCCGCCACGCCGAGTACGTCGCTGGTGCGCGCAAGGAGCAGGTGAGCGAAGCGCGAGCGGTCGCCGAGGGCGCGGCGGCGCGGGCGGCGGTCGAGTTGCGCGAGTTCGACCGCATTGAAAAAGTAGTCGCTGACGGGCTCCTACCCGCGAGCGCGCTTGACCGTCAACGCGCCGTGAGGGACAGCGCGATCGCGGAGGAGCGTGCTGCTCGCGACCGCCTCGCGGAGCTCGTGAACGGCACGCGCGCCGAGGTCGTCGAGCAGGCGGCCGCTGCGCTCGCCGCGGCGACCGCACAGGTCACCGAGCTCGAGCTTGCGCTCGAGCGGTACACGGTGCGGGCGCCCCGCGCCGGGATCGTCGATGCGCTTCCGTACAAGCTTGGCGAGCGCCCGCCGAAAGGCGCGCCGGTCGTCGTGATGCTCGCTGACGGACAGCCATTCGCGCGCGTCTTCATCCCGGAGACGCGCCGCGCCGCCGTCGGCGCCGGAACCGGCGCGACCGTGCGAATCGACGGCACCGGCCGCGACTGGAAGGCCGAGGTGCGCTACGTCTCATCCGAGGCGGCCTTCACTCCGTACTACGCGCTGAATGCGCGGGAGCGCGGGCGCCTCGCGTTCCTCGCCGAGATCGTGCTGACGGAGCCCGACGCCTCGATGCTGCCGACCGGCATGCCGGTCGAGGTGATCCTCGCGGACGGCCGGGCGGGGTCTTGAGCATCGCGATCACCGCGCGCGACCTCGCGCGCCGTTTCGGCGCGAAGTGGGCCGTCGCCGGCATCGACCTGGACGTGCCGCGCGCGCAGATATACGGGTTCCTCGGACCCAACGGATCGGGCAAGTCCACCACGATCCGCATGCTCTGCGGGCTCCTGGTGCCGACGCGCGGCACGGTGACGGTGCTCGGCCATTCGGTGCCGCGCGATTCCGAGATCCTGCGGCGCAAGCTCGGCTACATGACGCAGCGGTTCTCGCTCTGGGACGACCTGACCGTGCACGAGAATCTCGAGTTCGTGAGCCGCGTCTACGGCCTCGATCGCGCGACGCGCCGTGAGCGCATCGCCGACCGCGTCCGGCGCTACGACCTCGAGTCGATCTCGAAGCAGCGCGCGGGCACGCTCTCGGGCGGCCAGCGCCAGCGGCTGGCGCTCGGCGCCGCCACCCTGCACGAGCCGGAGCTCCTGCTCCTCGACGAGCCGACGAGCGCGGTGGATCCGCAGAGCCGGCGCGATTTCTGGGAGAACCTGTTCGCGCTCGTCGCGCGCGGCACGACGATCCTCGTTTCCACGCATTACATGGACGAGGCGGAGCGCTGCCACCGGCTCGCCATCCTCGATGACGGCCGCATCGCGGCGGAAGGCGAGCCGAAGCGGCTCGCTCGCGACATCGATGCGACCGTGATCGAGATAGGCGATGCCGATTTCGATGCCGCGCGCCGCGCGCTTGCCGGCGTATCGGAAGTGCGCAGCATCGCCCAGCTCGGCAATCGCCTGCGCGTGCTCCTGCCGCGCGAAGTCAGCGATCCCGTGGGACTCCTGCGCTCTGCGCTTGCCGCGGGGAACGCCGGCGCGACGGTGGAACGAGTCGGTGCATCGCTCGAAGACGTGTTCGTCGCCGCGACGCGGCTCGGCGCCCCGGCCGCTCCGGAGCGCGCGGCATGATGTGGCTCGATCGCCTGCTCGCGGTCGCGGCCAAGGAAGTCCGCCAGCTTTCGCGCGACCGGATCACGATGGGCCTCATTGTCGGCATTCCGACGATCCAGTTGCTGCTCTTCGGCTACGCGATCAACTTCGACGTTCGCGGCGTCTCGGCCGCCGTGCTGGACCAGTCACGGACGTCGTTGTCGCGCCGGCTCGTCGGCGACCTCGGCGCGACCCAGGTGCTCGGGCAGATCCGGCAGGCCCGGACCGACCGTGAGCTGCGCGAGCTCATGAAGGGCGGCGAGGCGAACATCGCAATCATCGTCGCGCCGGACCTCGAGCGGCGCATCGCCGACGGCAATCGTGCGGCGGTGCAGATCGTCGTGGACGGCAGCCAGCCCGCGCTCGAGAACGTGGCGGCGGGGCTTGCGTCGATGCCGCTCCTGCGTCGCGCGGGCGCAGAGCCTTCCGCGCGGGCGGTCGAGATCCAGGTCGCCTACAACCCGGAGAAGCGCACGGCGGTGCAGATCGTGCCCGCGCTCTGCGGCGTGATCCTGACGATGACGATGGTGATCTTCACGGCGAGCGCGATCGTGAGGGAGCGCGAGCGCGGCAACCTGGAGCTGCTCATCACGACGCCCGTGTCCTCGGCCGAGCTCATGGCGGGCAAGCTCCTGCCCTATGTCGCGATTGGACTCATTCAGACGACGCTGATCATCTCGCTCGGTTATTTCCTGTTCGGCGTGCCGGTCGAGGGCCGGCTGCTCGATCTCTACCTCGGCGCGCTGCTCTTCATCGCGGCCTCGCTCTCGCTCGGGCTGCTGATCTCGACCATTGCCAAGACCCAGTTCCAGGCGATGCAGATGTCGATCGTGACGATGCTGCCCTCGATCCTCATGTCGGGCTTCATGTTCCCCTTCGAGGGAATGCCGAAAGCCGCGCAGTGGATCGCCCAGGTGCTGCCGCTCACCCACTTCAACGAGATCATCCGCGGCATCGTCCTGCGAGGCGCGGCGCTCTCGGACATGCGCACCGAGGTCGCCAAGCTCGTGACCTTCCTCGTAGTGATGCTCGTGGTCTCGACCCTCCGTTTCCGCAAGCGCCTCGACTAGAGTCGATCGAAGCCGCAAGGGGGACTGTCCCCGTTGGCACCGCGACCGTGAACGTCGCAACTGCCTGTCGCCAAAGGGGACTGTCCCCTCCTGCGGAGGCTTCAGTTAACAGTTGCGAGCACTCAAATGGCGGCTCTCCATCCCCCCGTGCTATCCTCCGCGCCGGCCGATGCCCCTGGCACGGCCAAGGTGACAGGACCCGCTGATCGAAGATTCGCCCTAGTCGAGCCCATAGCCCGCCAGACGATCCCGACCGTGTTTCCTGCCGTGTAATTAATGGCCAGAACGACCATCGAAAGATGGCCGCGAACGGCCATGTTCTACTGAAAAGCGAGAGATTTGAGTCATGAAGATCTATGTTGGAAACCTGCCTTTCTCGGCGACCGAAGCCCAGGTGCGCGACCTGTTCGCGCAGCACGGTGCGGTCGAATCCGTAGCGCTGCCTGCCGATCGTGAGACCGGCCGTCCGCGTGGTTTCGGTTTCGTCGAAATGCCGCAGACCGAGGCGGCGAAGGCCATCGAGGCGCTGAACGGCTTCTCGATGGGTGGCCGTCAGCTGCGCGTCAATGAAGCGCAGGATCGTCCCCGCGGCGCAGGCCGTCCGGGTGGCGGCGGTCGTCCGGGCGGTGGCGGTGGCTTCCGTTCGGGTGGCGGCGGTGGTGGCGGCGGCGGCGGTGGTCGCTGGTAAGCAACCGCTTTCTGCTGACGAAAGGCCCGCTTCGGCGGGCCTTTCTTTTTGCCGATCAGCGCTGCAGCCCAGGGGACTGTCTCCAATAGAAGCGAGCGGGACTCGCTTCTAAAGACGGACTGTCCCCTCTTCGTATATAGGCTAGCGCCCCTTCAAAGGCGGACTGTCCGCTCTCAAATGTCGCACCGCGCTACGGACCGGATCCGTGGCGCGGTGCATCCAATCCCTCGCCTGCGCCGTACTTCTCTCGTAGGAAACGAAACACGCTGGGAATCAGCCGCTGGTTGGTCCCCGGTGCATCCATAGAAGCGGCAAACAGGAGAAGGACAGATGAATACCGGACCAATCCTGCGCAGGGGCCTGATGGTCGCCCTTGGCGCACTTTCGGCGATCGGAATGGGACCCGCGGTGCTCGCCTCGAATCACAGCGACGCCCCGCTGATCAAGCAGGATCCCCAGGCCAACCTGACGGACGTCTATGCGTTCATTGGCACGAAATACGACAACCCGTCGATCAAGGTGCTGAATGTCAGCATGAGCTTCCGGCCGTTTTCCGAGCCGGGTGACGGTGCGCAGTACGAGCGCTTCGCCGACGATGCGCGCTACAGCGTCCACATCACCGACCCGGTGAGCGGTGTGACGAAACTGCGTTACAACTTCTCGTTCTCGCCGGTGGATTCCGGCTACAAGAATCGCAAGACGATCCTTTCGTATGGCCTCGGCACGGAGGTCGGACCAATCGTGACCGTCGGGGACGCGCGCCAGAACTTCACCCAAAGGTTTCGCGTCGTCAAGGTCTCGGGCGGCAAGGCGACGAGCATCGGGCAGGGACTGCTCGTCCCGCCGCCGAATGTCGGCAACAACGTGACGCCGTCATACAACGATGCCAGCGGCAAGGCCGTGTCGGGGGCGCTGTCGCTCGCCGATCTCGACGTGTACACGCGCTCGACGATCTATGACCTCAAGTCGGGTGAAACCGTGTGGGCCGGCCCGCGTGAAGACAGCTTCTTCTCGGATATCCCGGGCATCTTCGACCTGCTCAATGTCCGGATCCTCGACAACAACGGCAGCCTGTCCGACGGGCTCGGCCAGGACGGAAACGGCGTCGATGGATTCAAGGGCTTCAATCTGCTGTCTATCGCCATGCAGATTCCGCTGAGCGAGCTCGATGACCTGGGCATTCCGCGCAGGTACGACTCCGTGTTCTTCGGCCAGCAGACTGGCGTTGGCGTCTACGCGTCCGTCAGCCGGCCCCGCATCAGCGTGCGCAAGAAGGACGGCACGCGGGTCAACGGTGGTGGCTGGGCACAGGTGTCGCGCCTCGGCAATCCCTTGTTTACGGAGGCCCTGGTGGCGTTCGAGGACAAGGATCGCTTCAACCGCACGCCGGCATCGCAGGATGGGCAGTTTGCTAAGTACGCGCGCAACCCCGAGCTCGCGACGCTGATTAATGCGGTCTATGGCACGGCTTTCGTCGCGACGGGGCGGGAAGACCTGAAGAGGATCTTCATTCCCGAGGTGCTGAAAGTCGCGACGACCACTGATCCCGTGCGCCTGGCAGGTCAGGCCGGATTCAGCCGGCTCGGCTTCATCGGCGGCGATACGACGAACGGCGTTTCCGGTGGCTGGCCGAATGGCCGACGCCTCGGTGACGACGTGATCGACATCGCGCTGACCGCGATTGCGAGCGGCCCGGCCTACTCCACGATCACGGTCGTGGGCGACAACGTCCCGGCGAACGACGCGGCGTACAACCAGGTGTTTCCATACCTGGCGACGCCAAATTCCGGCACGAACAACAACAAGGACGCGGCGCCCTGAAGTCCGGTGGTTTGGCTTCGGTTTGCGGGATTCCGCTCGCCAGGGATGGCGGGCGGAATCCCGCATCGGCGACCTGGAGGGTTTTCGACGAATGAACGCGACTCGATCCATCGCCAATGTATTGATCCTGGCGCTTGCGCTCGCTCCGATGGCGGCGCCTGCTCACGAGTTCTGGGTCGAGCCATCGAGATTCAACCTCGAGCCGGGCGGGCGCATCGGCGTCCGCCTCTGCGTCGGCGATGGCTTCGAAGGCTGGTCGCTTGCGCGCGATCCACGCCGCATCGAGAGGTTTGTCGCCGCGGGGGCGATGGGTGACGTGCCTGTCGTCGGGCTCGACGGATCCGACCCCGCGGGCGTCGTCCGTCTGGCGGCGCCGGGCGGATACATCGTCACCTACAGTAGCAATCGCGCATTCACCGTGGTGCCCGCCGCCGAGTTCGATCGGTACGTCGACGAGAAGGGGCTGGAGAAATCACTGGCGGAGCGCGGCAGGCAAGGTGCGAAGCGCGGGAGCGTGCGGGAAGCCTACTCGCGTCATTCGAAGGCGTTGGTCAATGTCGGCAATCCGGATGCCGGCGCGTTCGATCGCGCGACCGGGCTCCGTCTCGAGCTCGTCGCGGAATCGAGTTTGTCTCGCGTGGATGCCGATGCCTCGCGGTCCTTTCGGCTGCTGCACGAAGGCAAGCCGCTTGTGGGCGCGCTCGTGACCGCCACGCGACCGGGCACCGCCGATGCCGACCTGAAAGTCCGCACGGATTCCGCCGGCCGCGCGCGATTCAGGCTGCATGCACCCGGCATGTGGCGCATCGCCGCCGCGCACTTGCTCGTTGCGCCGGACAATATCGCATCCGACTGGGAAAGCCTCTGGGCCTCATTGACATTCGAGCTGGCGTCGCCGGGCGGGGCGGGGCGGGCAGCCGGGACCGAGTGCAGCAACAAGGTCGCCGCATCCACGGCACAAGCGCGACCATGAGACTGCTCGTCATCTGCCTGTTGATGCTCGCGAGCGCTGTATCGCATGCGCACGCCAATGGCGCGAGCTATATGCGCATCGAATCGAGCGGCGAAAACGGAAAAATCCGCGCCATCTGGGACATCGCCGCTTCCGACCTGCAACTGCCGCTCGAGCTGGACTCTGATGGTGATGGATTTGTCACCACCGAGGAGATTCAGGCCCGGCACCCTGCGATCACACGATTTGTGTCGAATCGCATCGGAATCCGCCGCGCCAACGCCGACTGCGTGCTTTCAGTCGGCGAGCTGACGATCGCGCAGCGCCAGTCGGAACAATTCGTCAGGTTGCAGCTGAACGGCGTGTGCCAGCGGCAGGGGCCGCTCGAGGTGACGACGAAATTGTTCTTCGGCAGCCCGGGCTACGCGGCGCTACTCGATGTGCAGACTTCCGAGGGCCATTATCCCGCAATGCTATCCATGGACCTTCCGGCCTGGACCGAGCCGGCGGCCGTGTCGTGGTCAGGTACTGCGCTCCGCTTTCTGCGCGAAGGATTCCATCACGTGCTGATCGGCTACGACCACGTTGCATTCCTGCTGTTGTTGCTGCTGCCGAGCGTGCTGAGCAGGACGGATTCAGGCTGGGCCGCGGTGACGAGTGGCCGCGTGGTGGTTTTCGACCTGCTGAAGATCGTCACCGCATTCACGGTCGCGCACTCGGTTACCCTCGGGCTGGCGGCGACCGGTGCCGTGCGCGTGCCGGTGCAGCCGATCGAAGTGGCGATCGCGGCGTCGATCGTCGTGGCTGGCCTGCTCAACCTGTTTCCCGCTGCGGCCCGCTGGCGGTTGCGGTTGGCGTTCAGCTTCGGTTTCGTGCACGGCTTTGGCTTCGCCAATGCGCTGCGCGAAATCGATGCCGATGGCACGCGTCTCGTGCCGGTGCTGGCGGGCTTCAACCTCGGCGTCGAGTTCGCGCAACTGGCGATCGTCGCGCTGACGTTGCCGGTCCTCTGGTTTCTCAGCCGCAGCCCGCAGTACGCCCGTCGCCTGATGCCGGCCCTGTCCGTGGCGACGGCCTTGATCGGGGCCGCCTGGTTCGCCGGGCGGATATAGACATATGCCGCTTTTCACGTGCATCCCCCCCCACGACCCCTACGTATACTCTTCAGGATGGGGGAATCCGTGAGATCCGAGTCGGATCCCGAAGTTGCACGGCTGCTGGCGGCTTGCGCTCGCCAGGACAGGCAGGCGTTCCAGCGTCTCTATGAGCGCACCGCGCCGCAGCTCCTCGCGTGCCTGATCCGGATCCTCCGGAATCGCGCGACGGCCGAGGACGCATTGCAGGACGTCTTCGTCCAGGTCTGGGGACGCGCCGGACAGTTCGAAAGCGGGCGCGGTTCCGCCTGGGCCTGGCTGATTTCGATCGCGCGCTACCGCGCAATCGACCTCAGGCGTCGCGAGAGCCGCATCGTCGCGGAGCCCTACGCGCATATCGACGAGATACCGGGCGAGGACGAGCCCCAGGATGCGCTCGCATCGCTCGGGCAGCGGGCCACGAAGGCGCTGACGTCGTGCCTTGCTGCGCTGCAGCCGCGCCAGCGCGACTGCATCGTGCTGGCTTACCAGGGCGGCCTCACCCAGGCCGAAGTCGCGAGCGAGATCGGCGAGCCGCTCGGCTCGGTGAAGAGCTGGATCCGCCGCGGACTCGCGGCGCTCAAACGGTGCCTCGAATCATGAAACGCGACGAGCCGGAAAACCTGGACCTGCTCGCGGCCGAATACGTGCTCGGCACGCTCTGGGGCCCCGCGCGCCGCAGTTTCGATCGCAGGCGCGCGCGCGATCCGTTCGTGGATCGCCGCGTGCGCGTCTGGGAAGACCGCTTTGCGCTGTTGAGCCTGCGCTTGCGGCCTGTCGCGCCATCACCCGGTGTTTGGCCCGCGGTCGAGCGCCGCATCGGCGGCTCATCGCGTGGCGGATGGCGTGCGCTCGCCGCTGCGGTCGCATTGATCGCCGTGCTCGGCTTCGGTTGGATCGTCTGGCAGGAACTGAGGCCGCCGCAGGCGACCGCGGTGCTCGCGAGCGAGACAGGTACGACGCTCTGGCAGGTCGAGCTCGCGGCGAAGGGCGATCGCATCGAGGTCGCGGCCGTTGGGGAAATCAGCATCCCGGATGCGCGCTCGCGCGAGCTCTGGGCGCTGCCCGAAGGTGCGGCGCCGGTCTCGCTCGGACTCATGCCTGCGCGCGGCGAGGTCCGTCTCGCCCTCGACGACCGCCAGCGCGCGGCGCTCGCGGCGGCGACGAAAATCGCGGTCAGCGACGAGCCGGAAGGCGGCTCGCCGACCGGCGCCCCGACCGGCGCCGTCCTCTACGTCGCCCCGATTGCTCGCACCTGACCTTGGTGCCGGGTCGTCAAATCGTTATCTGCGGAACCCATAGATAACGATTTGACGACCCGGCACCATGCGGGGCATGCGGATCACCGGTTTCTCGCCAATTGCCAACCGCAGAGCCCGCGTACTCGTGCTCGGCAGCATGCCGAGCGAGGCTTCGCTCGCGGCCGGTCGCTACTACGCGTATCGACACAACCAGTTCTGGCGAATCGTAGGCGCGATTTTCGGATTCGAGCCGGACGCGGCCTATGCGCGTCGCCAAGCCGCGCTGAAGAAAGCACGCGTCGCGCTCTGGGACGTCGTCGAGAGTTGCGTCCGCAAGGGCAGTCTCGATTCCGCGATTCATGAGGATTCGATCCGCGTCAACGACTTTGCCGCATTCCTTGCCGCGCATCCCGGCATTCGCCGGGTCTGCTTCAACGGGCGCAAGGCCGAGGCCGCCTGGCGACGCCGGGTCGAGCCGACGCTGCCAAAGACCCGCAAGCTCGAGTACCGTCGCCTGCCATCGACGAGCCCGGCCCATGCCGGGATGAGTTATCGTTCCAAGCTCAGGGCGTGGCGGAGCGCAATCACGTGTTGAATCGCAGACAAGTCCTGCAGGGCCTCGGTGCAGGCACGCTGCTCGGCGCCTTCGGCGCCCGGGTCCACGCCGCGACGGCGGCGCCCGACGTACTCGTGATCGGCGCAGGCGGCGCAGGCCTGACGGCGGCGAAAGAGCTCATGTCGAAGGGCGTTTCCGTGCTCGTGCTCGAGGCGCGCGATCGCATCGGCGGCCGCGCGTTCACGGATACGAGCCTCGGCGTGCCCTGGGACCAGGGCTGTTCCTGGCTGCACTCGTCGAACATCAATCCCTGGGTCGCCTACGCGAAGCAGAACGGCTTCGACGTGTTCCCGGACCCGTTCGAGCGCCAGATCTACGCCGGTTCGCGGCGCATGGACGGCTCCGAGACCGCAGGCTACCGCGCGATTGCAGAGCGCATCAACCGCGAACTGGACAAGGCCGGCAGCCGCGGGCTCGACATTCCCGCGGAAGCGGCGTTGACTCAGGAGACGCTGTCGGACCCTTGGTACGCGATGGCCATGGACGACCTGACGGGCCTGGAAGGCGTCGAGCCCGCCAACTACTCGGTGCTCGACTCGTACCAGTACGACGAGAACGGCGAGGATTTCGTGATACCGCGCGGCTACGGGACGCTGCTGGCGCATTATGCGAAGAGCGTCGACGTGCGGCGCAATACGCCTGTCACGCGAATCCGCTGGGGAGGGCGCGGCGTTGCTGCCGACACCAGCGCCGGCCTCGTCACCGCGCGCGTAGCCGTCGTCGCCCTGCCCTCGGCGATCATCGCAGAAGGCTCGGTCGTGTTCTCGCCGCATCTCCCGGTCGAGGTGTTCCAGGCGCATCACGACCTGCCGCTCGGGATCCTCGACAAGATCGCACTGCGCTTCAAGAAGAACGTGTTCCCGACGGAAACGACGGAGTTCATCCAGCAGAAGCGCGATGATGGTCGCGGGCTCAACTACCTCACGCGGCATTGGGGCAGCAACGTCTGCATAGCCTTCGCGACGGGCCGGCTCGCGCGCGAGCTGGAAGGGCAGGGCGAGGCCGCGCGCATCGAGCACGCGCTCGCCGAGCTCACATCCATGCTGGGCGGAGACGTGCGCAAGCATTTCGATCGCGGTGTCTCGACTGCATGGGTCGCCGATCCGTATGCGCGCGGCTCCTACTCGCACTGCGTGCCGGGCCGCTACGGCGCGCGTGCGCTGCTGACACGTCCCGTCGGCGGGCGCATCGTGTTCGCCGGCGAGCACACCGAGCAGGCGGCGTACGGCACCTTGCACGGCGCGCACCTTTCCGGAATCCGCGCCGCGACCGAGGCGCGGCGGCTGCTCGGGCAGGCCTGACCGATGGGTTACGTGCTCTACGATTACCTGCCCTCGGGCAATGGCTACAAGTGCCGACTGACCATGAAGGCGCTCCGCATCCCGTACGAGCTCGTGCAGATGAACATCGTCGCGGGTGCGACCCGCACGCCCGAGTTCCTGAAGATCAATCCCAACGGCAAGATTCCGGTGCTGATGGTGCCGGGCCAAGGGCCGATCGCCGAGAGCCACGCGATCATCAATTTTCTGGCTGAAGGAACCCAACTCCTCCCATCGGAAAAGTACGACCGCGCCCTCGTCTGGCAGTGGCTCGGTTTCGAGCAGTACCAGCTCGAACCTGGCGTCGCGACCGTGCGCTTCTGGCTGAGGTCGCTCAAGAAGACGCCGGAAGAGCTCGGCGAGAAATACACGGAACGATTCCAGCGCGGCGCCGAGGCGCTCGCGGTGCTCGAGCGCGGGCTCACGGACCGGCGCTGGCTCGTCGGCGACAATGTGTCGCTGGCCGACATCGCGCTTTTCGCTTACACGCACGTCGCCGACGAGGCGGGCTATCGCCTCGCGGACTTTCCCGCGATCTCGACCTGGGTCGCCGGGTTCAAGCGGCTGCCCTGGTACTCGCCGATCACGTCCCCGTGAATCCCTCGCGCCGCGAAGTGTTCCGCTTCTGGCTCAAGCTCGGGTTCATTTCGTTCGGCGGGCCGGCCGGCCAGATCGCGATCATGCATCGCGAGGCCGTCGAGGTCCGGCGCTGGATCGACGAGCGCGGTTTCATGCAGGCGCTCAATGTCTGCGTGCTGATTCCGGGTCCGGAGGCTCTGCAACTCGCCATCTGGCTCGGCTGGCGGCTGCACGGGACCGTCGGCGGAATCGTCGCGGGACTGTGCTTCCTTGTGCCGGCGGTGCTGATCCTGCTTGCGCTTTCATTCGTGTACGCGCTGCACGGCGACTTGCCGCTCGTCGCGGCCGCGCTCTTCGGCCTCCAGGCGACTGTGATAGCGCTGATCCTGCAGGCGCTCCTGCGCATCGGGCGGCGCGCGCTCGTGCATCCCGCGCATTGGCTGCTGGCGTTCGCCGCGCTCGTGCTGATCGCCGGTCGCCTCGCGCCGTTTCCGCTGGTGCTTGCGGGCGCGGCGCTCGTAGGGATGCTGACCGGAGGCGCAGCGGGTCGGGGAACCGAGGCGCCGTCCGCAGAGTTTCCCTGGCGCACGCTGGTTGTGGGCGTCGCGCTCTGGGCTGGCCCTGCGATTGCGATCCTGTCCCTTGCGGGTGCGGATTCGTTCTACGCCTCTCTCTATCGCTTCTTCACGAGCGCTGCTCTCGTCACCTTCGGCGGCGCTTACGCGATCCTCGCCTGGGTGAATCAGCAGGCGGTCGAGGTCTACGGTTGGGTGACGCAGGCCGACACCATTGCGGGCCTCGCACTCGCCGAGAGCACGCCGGGGCCGCTCATCATCGTGCTGCAATTCGTCGGCTTCATGGCGGGCTGGCATCACTCGGGCGGCGAGGCAATGCCTGCCACCATCGCGGCGTTGCTCACCTCCTGGGCGACCTTCCTGCCGTCTTTCATCTTCATCCTGGTCGGCGCCCCGTATTTGCAAAGGCTGTCGGAGAACCGGCGGCTCGCGGCTGCGCTTGCGGGTGTCACCGCGGCAGTCGTCGGCGCCGTCGCCAGCCTCGCGATTGCGTTCGGTCGTAGCGTGCTGTTTCCCACAGGCCTCGCGGCCCCGGACTGGGGTGCGATCGCCATCGCCGTGCTCGCATTCGCGGCGTTGCAATGGACCCGCGTGGACGTGCTCTGGGTTATTGGCGGCGGGTTGCTCGCCGGGCTCGCACTCGGCTTCGCCTGAGGCGGGCGGCATGCTAGCGTGGCCGCCATGAAGTACCTGCACACCATGGTGCGTGTCGGCGACCTCGCGAGGTCGCTGCACTTCTATCGCGATCTGCTTGGCCTCGAGGAATTGCGGAGAAAAGAGAATGAGCGCGGCCGCTTCACGCTCGTATTCCTCGCGGCGCCCGG
>Ga0187892_10002511_pt1 | contig 36398 bp, 36 predicted proteins | sample MA1701073metaG_FD_139345 | JGI IMG/M metagenome (GOLD analysis project Ga0187892, IMG submission 139345) | Bio-ooze microbial communities from a basaltic lava cave in the Kipuka Kanohina Cave System on the Island of Hawaii, USA - MA170107-3 metaG ... | reverse complement strand
CCAGCATGGGGCCGCCCGGCGCCGCCGCCCAGGCGATGAAGGTCTCCATCTCCATGGCGCGCTTGGCACTGAACTCCGAGAGCAGGGCGTCGTAGAAGCGCGCGGCGCGTCCGATGTCGTTCGTCCCGAGAGTGGTGTAGCCGATCACGTGGTTCTCCTCGAGCCGGAATGGCTTCCCGTCCGGAGGCCAGGATAGCGCCGCCGGGAGCCCGCTCGACGGGATCCGTGCCGGCCCCGGGCCGGGACCCGCGGCTAGCGCGGGTCGCTGGGCAGCAGGTGCACGTCCTCCGGGCGCACCGAGAGGAGGACCGCGTCCCCCGGCGCGAGCGTGCGCGCGAGGCCGCGGCCGGCGAGGAGGTGCGTGCGCAGCTCGAGGCCCGCCCAGCTCAGGGTGAGGGTGGCGGTCACCCCGTCGGAGACGAGGGTTCGCACCAGGGCCTTCCCGATCGGGAGTCCCTCGCCGCGCCCGACGTCCACCTTGAGGTGCTCGGGCCGGATCCCCACCAGGACCGGAGTGCCGGGGGCGGCGGCCGCCAGCGACGCCGCGGGGCCCTGCGCCACGGGGATGCGGTGGGACGCGTCCACCTCCACGTAGCGGACGCCGGCGCCCGGCTCCCGCGCCGCCCCGGGGCGGGGCTCGGCGCTGCCCAGGCCGCCGAGCGCGCCGCGCACCAGGTTCCCCATGCCCACGAGGTGCGCCACGCGCGGGCTCGCCGGCCGCGCCAGCACCTCCTCGCGCGGCCCGAGCTGGGCGATGCGCCCGCCCTGGAGCACCGCGATCCGGTCGCAGAGGAGCAGAGCCCGCCGCAGGTCGTGGCTCACCACCGCGACCGCCACCACCGTCTCCGCGATCGCGCGGCGCAGGTCGAGGGAGAGCGATTCCTGCCCGGCCGGGTCGAGGTCGTCGAAGGGCTCGTCGAGGAGCAGCACCCCGGGCCGCAGGGCGAAGGCCCGGGCCAGGGCGAGGCGGCGCAGCTCGCCGCCCGAGAGGGTGACGGCCCGGCGCCGCGCCAGCGCTGCGATGCCGAAGCGCTCGAGGGCCTCGGCGGCGCGCCCGCGGACCTCCGCGCGCGAGAGCCCGCGCCCGCGCAGGCCCGCGCAGAGGTTGTGGAGGACCGAGCCGGCCAGCGCGATCGGGCGCTGGAAGACCATGGTGACGGGCCCCGGGGCGCCACCCCGCTCGACGCAGCCGGCGAGCGGCCGCTCGAGTCCGGCCAGCGCGCGCAGGAGCGTGCTCTTGCCGGCGCCGTTGGGGCCGAGCACCGCGAGCACCTCGCCGGAGCGAAGCTCCAGGGCCTCGACGAAGAGCTCGAAGCGTCCCGCCCTCGAGCGGCGCTCCACCCGGAGCTCGCGCGCGGCGAGCGCGGCGGTCAGCGGCGGCCCCCCTGCTGCACGGCGGTCAAGAGCGCCGAGAGCGCGAGGGTGAGCCCGACGAGCACCGCGGCGACGCCGATTGCCACCTCGTACTCGCCGCGCTGCGTGTGCATCAGGATGGCCGTGGTGAGCACGCGCGTCTCGCCCTCCACGTTGCCCCCCACCATGAGGACCGCGCCCACCTCGGAGAGGATCCCGCCCAGCGCGGCGATCACGGCGGCCAGCAGTCCCAGCCGGATCTCCCGCAGGAGGAGCCAGAGCCGCCAGCGGCGCGCCACCCCGAGCGCCCGCACCTGGAGGTGCCAGTCCTCCTCCAGGGACCCCACCGCGGCCAGCGTGATCGCCACGACGAAGGGGAGCGCGATCGCGATCTGCACCAGCACCATGGCGGCCGGCGTGTACATGAGGCGGAGCTCACCCAGGGGACCGCTGCGCCACAAGAGCAGCGCCCCGGCGAGCCCCACCACCACCGGCGGCGCGCCCATCCCGGCGTTCACCACCGCCACGAGGGCGCCCCGGCCGGCGAAGCGCGCCCGGCCGAGCAGGATGGCGAGGGGGAGCCCGAGGAGGAGCGCCGCGAAGAGGGCCGGCAGGCACACGCCGAGCGTGCGCGCGGTGAGCTCGACGAGGAGGGCGGGGGTGGGCTCCACGGCGGGGGCGGCCCTCAGGGCGCCGGGGGCGCGGGGGCGGCCTCGGCGGCGCGCAGCGCGCGGAAGAGCGGCCGCCCCAGGCGCTCGCTCCCGAAGCGCGCGATCCGCCCCTGCGCCTCGGGGGCGAGCAGGAAGGCCTCGAAGTCCCGGGCTCCCCGGGCGTTGACCTCGGGAAACCGCTCGGGGCTCACCCGCAACACCGAGTACAGATTGCGCAGGTCCGGCGCGGGCCGCGAGAGCTCCGCGAGCCCCGTGCGACCCTGGAGAGCCAGGAAGGTCCCGAGGTCCGCGAGGACGTAGGCGCGGCGCTCCCCGGCCACCTGGAGCGCCAGCCCCATGCCCGATCCCGTGCGCAGCACCCCGGGCCAGGGCGCCTCGGGATCGAGGCCGGCGGCGCGCAGCAGCTCGCTCTCGCGCCGGTGCGTGCCCGAGTCGTCGCCGCGGCTCACGAAGGGCGCTCCCGCCGCGGCGATCCGCCGGAGGGCCTCGCTCGCCGAGCCCGCTCCGGCCACGCCCGCCGGATCCTCGGGGGGGCCGGCGATCAGGAAGTCGTTCTCCATGAAGGGGCGCCGGCTGGCGAGAGCCCCCGTGAGCAGGAGCTCCTGCTCCGCCTGCGGCGCGTGGGTCACGAGCACGTCGGCGTTGCCCTCGGCTCCCATGCGCAGCGCGGCACCGCTCCCCACCGCCACCAGGTTCACCCGGATGCCGGTGCGCTCGGTGAAGAGCGGGAGCAGCTCGTCGAAGAGGCCGGAGTCCTGCACGCTCGTGGTGGTGGCGAGCAGGAGCTCGCGCTCCTCCCGCTGGCAGCCCGCCGCGAGGAGCGGGGCGAGCAGGAGCGCCTGCTTCGCGCGGCGCCGCAGGGCCCGTTTCGGCACGGCCCGGGGGCCGGCTCAGCCGAGCGCCTGCTCGATCGCGGCCAGGAGCTCCCGCGCCTCGGGCTCCACCTGGGGCGCGAAGCGGGCCAACACCCCTCCGTCGCGACCGACCAGGAACTTCGCGAAGTTCCAGCGGACGTCCCCGGGCCCGTCGGGCTGCGTCGGCTGCGCGGTCAGGTGGGCGTAGAGCGGGTGGCGGCCCGCACCGTTGACCTCGACCTTCGAGAAGAGCGGGAAGCTCACCCCGTAGCTCGCGCGGCAGAACTCCTGGATCTCTTCCTCGCTGCCGGGCTCCTGGCCCGCGAACTGGTTGCAGGGGAAGCCCAGCACCGCGAGGCCGCGGGAGGCGTAGCGCTGGTGGAGGCGCTCGAGACCGGCGTACTGCGGCGTGAGGCCGCACCTCGACGCGACGTTCACCACCAGGAGCACCTTGCCCTCGAAGTCCGCGAGCGACCGCTCGCTCCCGTCGATCGAACGGGCCTCGAAATCGCAGACGTTGGCCATGGGGGGCCACCTCCCGGGCTTCTCGGGGCGCCATGCTAGCGCCGGCGACCGGTGCGGAAAACCGCCGGCGCGCCTTCGGGGCCGCGCGTCAAGTGGCGCGCGCGCGGCGCCGATCTGGAAGGCGGAAGGGCCCGAGGGGTCCCGCGCGGAGGACCAGAAGGTGGGCGCACGCTCGCTTCGCACGCGCCGGCTCGCGCCGGCGCTGGCCCTGGCGGCCGGGCTGGCCCTCGGCTGCTCGTGGGAGGATCTGACCGAGTCGGGGATCCGGAAGACCCAGCCCAGGCCCGCCGCCCCGGCGCAGCCGGCCGGCCCGGGCGGGCCGCAGGCCGCGGCTCCGGCCGGGACGCGCCCCAACGGCTGGGCCGACGCCCGCTCGCTCTCGCCCGAGGATGCCGACGCCAGCATCGTGAGCTGCCGCGTGGGTCGCTCCGTGAAGTTCATGCGCGAGGCCGACTGCCTCGCGCGGGGCGGCTCGACCGCGCGGTGACGCGCGCCGCGAGGCGGGGCGGACGGTTCCGCTGGTTATCCTGTCGCGGCATGCGGGGAGGGCGCGCGGCGGGCCTGTGGCGGGTGGCGCTCGGCGCCCTCGCCGCGGCAGCCCTCTCCGCCGCGGCCCGGGCCGACGAGGTCGAGTGCCCGCGCGGCGCCGAGCGGCGCGGCGCAGCGCCGCCCGCGGGCGCGAAGCAGTGGTGCGAGCTCCCCGACGGCAGCCAGCACGGCCCGAGCGTCGCCTGGTACCCGTCCGGGCAGCGGCGCGCCGAAGCGCACTTCGAGAAGGGGCGGCTCGCCGGTCCCTGGCGCACCTGGTACCCGAACGGCCAGCTCTCCGAGGAGGCGACCTTCGAAGCCGACCAGCGGGTCGGCGTCCTCCGCCAGTGGTACGAGAACGGCACCCTCTCCCTGGAGCAGACGTACCGGGCCGGGCGCCGCCACGGGAGCTCCCGCTCCTGGCACCCGAACGGGCAGCTGCACTTCGCCGAGCACTACGAGGACGGCCTCAAGCACGGCGCGGCGGTCGCGTTCTACGCGAACGGGCAGAAGGAGGCCGAGGGCGAGTTCCGCCGCGGCCAGTTCCACGGCACCTGGGTCGGCTGGTACGAGGACGGCGCCAAGCGGAAGACGGCGCAATACCTCGACGGCCAGAAGCAGAGCGAGCAGCTCTACCCGAGGGAGTGAATGCCGGGGAGCGCCGGGGACGTTGGTTGAGCCGTCGACTGGGCTCGGGCCGAGCACCCGCTCGGTGCGGACACGCTCGCCGAGCTCTTTCAACTGCTCAACCAACGTCCCCGTTCACCAGTTTCCCCGGCGCTGGAAGCGGTCGATGTGGTGGTCCGCGTCGCCGAAGAGAGCCTGCAGCACCCGCACGCGCTTGAAGAAGAGGCCCTCGTCCTGCTCGTCGGTGACGGCGATCCCGCCGTGGAGCTGGATCGCGTTCTCCTGAACGTACCAGCCGCCGTCGGCGAGCTGGAGCTTCGCCGCGGAGACGTCGGCCATGCGCTCCTCGGGGTCCTCGCTGTCGGCCTGGATCGCCGCCAGCAGCATGGTCGAACGGCAGAGCTCCACCTCGGCGTACATGTCGGCGGCGCGGTGCTGGAGCGCCTGAAAGCTCCCGATCGGGACGCCGAACTGCTGGCGCTGCTTCAGGTAGGCCACGGTGCGCTCGAAGAGCTCCTGGAGCCCGCCCTGCCCCTCGGCGCAGGCCCCCGCCGCGCCGCGGTCGATCGCCCACTCGAGCCAGGCGTGGGCGTCGCCCTCGCGACCGAGCAGGCGATCGGCGCCCACCCGGACCCCGTCGAAGTGCAAGAGCCCGGTGCGCTGGCCGTCCATGCCGGGCACGGCGGTCCTCGTGAGCCCCGGCGCGTTCCCGTCGACGATGAAGAAGGAGAGGCCCTCCGGCTCGAGCTGCTGGCCGGCGCTGCGCGCCACCGCGATCACCTGGTCGGCGAAGGCCCCGTTCAACACCCAGACCTTCTCGCCCCGCAGGACCCAGCCGCCGCCCTGCCGCTCGGCGGTGGTCAGGCAGTCGGCGAGGTCGTAGCGGCTCTGGCGCTCCGCGTAGGCCAGGGCCAGCGAGCTCCGCCCCAGGGTCATGGGGCGCAGGTACGCCTCGCGCTGGGCGGGGCTCCCCAGCCGCGAGAGCAGCCCCCCGGCCAGCACCACCGAGGCGAGGTAGGGCTCCGGGACGAGGCCGCGGCCGAGCTGCTCCAGGATCAGCGCCATGTCCACGAAGCGCCCCCCGAAGCCCCCCTGCTCCTCCGGGATGGCGACGCCGAGCCAGCCGTACTCCCCCATGCGCTCCCAGACCGCGGGCTCCCAGCCGCGCTCGTGGCTTCTGAGCTTGCGGAATCGCTCCACCGGCGAATCGTTGGCGACGAACTTCGCCACGGAATCGACGATCATCTGTTGCTCTTCGCTGAGGTCGAAGTTCATGGCGTGCCGCCCTCCGTCCGTCGCATCGCCCCGCCGCCGCCCGGCCTAGGCGCGGCCCTGGGGCAGGCCCAGGATGGCCTTGGCGATGATGTTGCGCTGGATCTCGTTGGAGCCGCCGTAGATCGTGCTCGCCCGCAGGTAGTTGAACTGGGAGGCCACGTAGCGCGCGTGCTCCGGCAGCGCCTCCGGCGGCGAGTCGAGCCAGCCGAGCGCGTCGTGGCCGAGGGTGTCCATGCAGAGCTCCGTCGTCTCCTGCAAGAGCTCCGTGCCGACGAGCTTGATGATCGAGCTCTCGGACCCCGGCGCCCGGCCCAGCTGCGCCGCGGCCAGGGTGCGGTTCTGCACCATGGCGAGCGCGCGCTGGCGCATCTCCAGGCGCGCGATCCGGCGCCGGAAGGCGGGCACATCCAACAGCGTGCCCTGTCCCACCGGGGTGTCGCGGGCGATGCGCTTGGCGTGGTGCAGCCACCGCATGGACTGGGAGACTCCGCCGAGCAAGGTGCGCTCGTGGCCCAGCAGCGCCTTGGCCATGGCCCAGCCCCCGTTCTCGGGGCCCACGCGGTTCTTCTGGGGCACGCGCGCGTCCTGGAACCAGGTCTCGGCGAAGGCGTAGGTTCCGCCCGTCGTGAGGAAGGGCTTCACCGTGATGCCTTCGGTGCTCTTCAGGTCCGCCAGCAGGAAGGTGATGCCCTCCTGCTTCCGGCCGTTGCTCGAGGTACGGGCCAGCACGAAGATCCAGTCCGCGTACTGGGCGTTGGTGGTCCAGGTCTTCTGGCCGTTCAGGACGTAGTCGTCGCCATCCTTCTCCGCGCGAAGCTGCAGGCTCGCCAGGTCCGAGCCGGCGTTGGGCTCCGAGTAGCCCTGGCACCAGATCTCCTCCCCGGAGAGGATCCGCGGCAGGAAGCGCCGCTTCTGCTCCTCGGTCCCGAACTGGATCAGCAGCGGCCCCACCATGAAGAGGCCGAAGGGCGAGAGCTCGGGCGCGTTGCAGCGGGCGAGCTCCTCGCTGAAGATGAAGCGGCGCGTCACGTCCCAGCCCGTGCCGCCGTGCTCCACCGGCCAGTGGGGGGCGATCCAGCCCTTTTCGGCCAGGATCCGGTGCCAGACCGCGACCTGCTCCGGCTCGAAGTGGGCGCCGGCGTCGGCCATGCGCTTCATCGCGGGCGGCATGGCGCCGGCGACCCACTCGCGCACCTCCCGCTGGAAGGCGAGCTCTTCGGGGGTGAAGCTCATGTCCATGGGCCGTCCTCCTGCCCCGGCCAGTCGGGACCGGAGCACTCTTCGGAGTGCGCAGGCGCGGCCTGAACCCCGGCGCGGACTGGGGGAACCCCCGCGCCTGCTCCCTCGCAGTCTAGAGGCGCCGGGACTGACTGCGAGTCGCGCGGGCGTGACCGGGAGTCACGCGGGCGACCCCGACGGGCGGTCCGGCGTATACTGGCCAGCGGCCCGGGACTCGCGGAGGGAGCTTCGAGGCTCCGCCGCGCCGTTGCTGCGGAGGTGCCATCGATGTCGTCCGGGTCGGTTCCGCGGCTCGCTTGCTCGCTGCTCCTGGCCTCGCTCCTGGCGCCGGTGGCCCGAGGTCAGTCCTTCGTCACCTTCGAGAGCGGACAGAGCCGGCCCCTCGCGCTCTCTCCCAACGGCTCGCGGCTCTTCGCCGTGAACACCCCGGACGCCCGGCTCGAGGTCTTCGGCGTCGGCGGCGCCGGGCTCACGCACCTCGCGTCCGTACCGGTGGGCCTCGAGCCGATCGCCGTCGCGGCCCGCAGCGACTCCGAAGTCTGGGTCGTGAACCACCTCTCGGATTCGGTCAGCATCGTCGACGTCGCTTCCACCCCGCCGCGGGTCGTGCGCACGCTGCTCGTGGGCGACGAGCCGGGGGACATCGTCTTCGCCGGACCGGGCCGCGCGCGGGCGTTCCTCACCGCTGCGCACCGGGGCCAGAACAGCCCCCACACCAGCGCCGCGAACCCCGGCGAGCTCACGACGGAAGGCGTCGGCCGCGCCGATCTGTGGGTGTTCGACGCCGCGAACCCCGGCACCTCCCTGGGCGGGACGCCGCTGGCGATCCTGACCCTCTTCGGGGACACCCCGCGGGCCCTGGCCGCGAGCCCGGACGGCTCGCGCGTCTACGCGGCGGTCTTCCGCTCCGGGAACCGCACGACCGCGCTCAACGAGGGCGTCGTGTGCAACGGCGGCGCGGGCGCCGCGTCCTGCAAGCCCGTGCCCAGCGAGCAGACGGCGCCCGGGGGGCTGCCGGCGCCCAACCAGAGCACGGGCGGCGTCGCGCAGCCCGAAGTCGGCCTGATCGTCAAATTCGACGGCAGCAACTGGGTCGACGAGCTCGGCCGCAACTGGAACAACATGGTGCGCTTCTCGCTGCCCGACGAGGACGTCTTCGAGATCGACGCCAACGCCAGCCCTCCGGTGGAGCTGGGATCCTTCTCCGGCGTCGGCACCGTGCTCTACCACATCGGCGTGAACCCGGTGAGCGGCAGGCTCTACGTCGCGAACACCCAGGCGAGGAACGAGGTCCGCTTCGAGGGCGGGCGACCGGCGGAGAGCACCGTGACCACCGTTCAGGGGAACCTGCACCAGGCGCGCATCACCGTGATCAACCCCGCCGCCGCGACCGTGACGCCCCGCCACCTGAACAAGCACATCGACTACTCCGTGCGCCCGGCTCCCGCGGGCGTCTCGGCGAAGAGTCTCGCCCTCCCCAACGGGATCGCGATCTCCGCCGACGGCTCCAGCCTCTGGGTGGCGGCCATGGGCTCCGGAAAGGTCGGCCTCTTCTCGACCGCGGCCCTCGAGAACAACACCTTCCTGCCCGACGCTGCGAGCCACGTGGCGATCAGCGGCGGAGGTCCGACGGGCCTCGTGCTCGACGAAGCCCGTGGCCGACTCTACGTCCTGGCGCGCTTCGCGAACGAGGTGGCGGTCGTCGATACCGCGACCCTTGCGGAGATCGCTACGCACCCGCTCTTCAATCCCGAGCCGCCGAGCGTGGTCGATGGCCGGCCCTTCCTCTACGACGCAGCGTTCACCTCGAGCAACGGCGAGGCGGCCTGCGGCGTTTGTCACGTCTTCGGCGACAAGGACGAGTTGGCCTGGGACCTCGGCAATCCGCTCGAGAGCGTGCTCAACAACCCGAACCCCTTCCAGCTGGGACCCCTCGGCGACCCCGACTTCCACCCCATGAAGGGACCGATGACGACGCAGACGCTGCGCGGCATGGCCAACCACGGCCCGATGCACTGGCGGGGCGACCGGACCGGGGGGAACGACCCGGGCGGGAGCGCTCTCGACGAGGCCGCCGCATTCAAGAAGTTCAACCCGGCCTTCGTCGGGCTGCTCGGCGCCTCCGCCGAGCTCAGCTCCTCCGACATGCAGGCCTTCACGGACTTCATCCTCCAGGTGACGCCGCCACCGAACCCGATCCGCGCGCTGGACGACTCGCTCACGCCGGCGCAGTCCGCCGGGCGCACCGCCTACTTCAACACGCCGATCGACGGCGGCGCCATCACCTGCAATGCCTGCCACATCCTCGACCCGGCCCAGGGCTTCTTCGGCACCGACGCAGACTCGAGCTTCGAGGGCGAGCCCCAGCACTTCAAGATCCCCCACCTGCGCAACATGTACGAGAAGGTGGGCATGTTCGGCATGCCGCAGGTCCCCTTCCTCAACACGGGCGCACCCACCGGCCACCAGGGGCCCCAGATCCGCGGCTTCGGCTTCATCCACGACGGCAGCATCGATACCCTCTTCCGCTTCCACAAGGCCGTCGTGTTCAGCTTCCCCGGCGGGGACGCGCAGATCCGCGACATGGAGCAGTTCATGTTCGCATTCGACTCCAACCTGAAGCCGATCGTGGGCCAGCAGGTGACGCTCGACTCCACCAACTCGGGCGTCGCGACCCCGCGCGTCAACCTGCTGGTCGCGCGGGCGGCGGCCGGGGACGCCGACCTGATCGCCAAGGGCAACGTCGCCGGCGAGGGGCGCGGCTTCGTGCGCCTCTCGAACGGCCTTTTCCGGAGCGATCGCCTCGCCGAGGGGGATCTCAGCGACGCCTCCCTGCGCGGGCTCGCGGCGACGCCGGGTCAGGAGATCACCTACACGGCGGTGCCGGTGGGCTCCGGCGCGCGGGCTGGCATCGACCGCGACCTGGACGGGATCCTCGACGCAGACGAGGGGGGCCCCGACGCCGACGGCGACGGCATCCCCGACGGCGCCGACAACTGCACCGCCGTGGCCAATCTCCAGCTCGACGCCGACGGCGACGGCTGCGGGAACGCCTGCGACGCCGACTTCGACCAGAACGGGGTGGTCGGGGGCTCGGATTTCAGCGTGGTGCGCCAGTGCTTCGGCAAGATCTGGCCGGCGACGGGCCCGGCGGAGGACCCCACCTGCGCCGAGTCGGACTTGAACGAGGACGGGGTGGTGGGGAGCCCGGACTTCATCCTCTTCCGGCTCGCCCTCGCAAAGCCCCCGGGGCCGGGTGCTGCCTGCCCGTTCTGAGCGACCCCGGGCCGGGGGAGAGCGAGGGAGCCCGACGCGCGCGTGGGAGGCGGCGCCGGGTCACGCGCGCAGCGCGGAGAGGACCTCTTCCAGCGGGGCGTGGTCGGCGGTGTGGTCGTCCCAGTGGGCGTAGTGCACCGCGTCGCCCGGCCCGAGGACGAAGCTCGCGCCCAGCTGGTTGGTGCGCCGGCCGGGCCTCCCGACGCGGTGGCCCGCCCGCAGCGCTCGCAGCGCGCCCGGGAAGGAGCGGGGCGCGAAGAGCTCGAGGAAGCCCACGCGCGGAATGCCGGCGACGCGGGCCGCGGCGGCGTCGTCGTCGAGGAGCACCGGGAAGGGGATCATCTCGTCGCGCACGAAGCTCCGCGCGTGCTCGGCGCCGCCGGTCCCGATGGCCACGACCTCGGCCCCGAGGCCGCGGATCTCCAGGTACCGTCCGCGCAACTGCGCGGCGTGCTCCCGGCAGAGGAGTCAGCCGAAGTGGCGCAGGAACGCGAGCACCACGCGGCGCTCGGACCAGAACTCGCCCAGGCGACGCGGTTGCGAGATCGGATCGCGGAGCACGAGGCGGCCGAGAGCCCCGGCCTCCAGGCGCCGGGGCCCGCGCGACCGACCCCGTCGACCCGCCCGGCTCCCGGTCCCGCTCCGCCGCGCTCCGCCCGAGGCCATGGGGGCGAGCCTAGCATGGGGCGAGAGCTCGCCGGATCCCTGCGCGGGCCGCTGCGCGGTGCGGTGCCGCGGAGTCTCGGCGAGACGGGCGGGCTCCCGCCGTGAGGCGCGTGCTCCTCCTCATGCGCCACGCCGAGGCCGCTCGCGGGGGAGGCCCGGGTGGCGACCACGCGCGCGCGCTCAGCGCGCGGGGTCGGGAGCAGGCGCGAGCCGCCGGAACGTGGCTCGAGGGTCGCGCCGCCGGGCTCACGCATCCGGGCGCCGCGGCCCCACCCCTCGCGCTCTCCTCCTCGGCGCGGCGCGCCGTCGAGACGCTGGAGGCGCTGCGCGAGACCTGCCCCTGGCTCCGGGAGGCCGAGGTCCGCATCGGGCGCGAGCTCTACCTGGCGGACTCCGAGGGGCTGCTCGAGGCGCTCGGCGCCCTCGGCGAGGAGCCGCGCGCGGTCGTCCTGGTCGGCCACAACCCGGGCATCGGCACGCTCGCCGCCGCGCTGGCCCGCGCCGGCGACGCGGGGGCGCTGGCGCGACTCCGCTCCGGCTTCCCCCCGGCGGCGCTGGCGCTCCTCGAGCTCGCGCCGCGCTGGATCCACGCCGCGCGCGGCGGCGCGCTGCTCGGCGCCTTTGCGCCCCCCTGAGCTCCGCCGGCGACGCGCGCGCAGCAGGCAGGCCCAGGCGGCTGCGTTCGCGAGCACGAGCCCGGCGCCCAGGGCGAGCTCGAGCTCGCGCGTGAGCGCCGCCGGATAGAGCAAGGGCAGCAGGTGGTGCGCGAGGAAGCCCTCCTCGCTGCCCACCCCTCCCGCGGCCCGGCGCAACCAGCCCTCGAGGGGCGTGAGCGGACAGGGGAGGCCCAGAAGCTCCACCGCCGCGCCCCAGAGAGCCGCCGGAACCTGGGCCAGGAGCACGCGCGGCCAGCGAAGAGCCAGCCAGGCGCCGAGCACGGCGAAGAGCACGAAGCCGAGGTGGAGCGCGACCACCAGGTCTGCGAGGGCTCCCCAGGGCATGGCGACCCGGCGCCGGCGGGGAGCGCCGCCGCCCTAGTCGGAGGCGGCACCCTCGACCGGGAGCTTCGCCTCGCTCCAGGCCAGGAAGCCCCCCTCCAGGTGGGCGACGCCGCGCACCCCGTTCTCGAGGAGCGCCGCCTCGCCCAGGCGCGCCCGCGGCCCCCGCATGCAGTAGACGACGACGTCCTCCGCACCCGCGCCGCGCACCTCGAGGGCGCGCCCGGGGAGCTCCGTGTGCGGGATGTTGCGCGCGCCCGGGATGTGCCCGGCGGCGAACTCCTCGGGCGTGCGGACGTCGAGCACGAGGAGCCCGGACCGGGCCTGGCGCGCGTGCAGCTCCGCGGGCGAGATGGACGGCGCCTCGCGGGTCTCCGCGCCTGCCAAGGAGACGGGCAGCAGCGCTGCGACGAGCGCGACAGCAGCGGCTCCGGCGGGGATCCGGGTCTTCATGGCTCTCCCTCCTGCGGGGCCCCGCGCGGGCGGGGCCTCCTCACGGCGCGCCGGCGCGCGACCCGTCCAGGCTCCAGATGCCGGCGCCCCGCGCCGAGATGAAGAGGAACGCGAAGCAGTAGAGCGCGGCGAGCTCCCCTCCGTTCAGGATCGGGAGCAGGGCCTTGGTGCCGTGCGCCATCCAATAGGCCGCCGCCATCTGGCCGCTGCACAGGAAGGCCGCCCAGCGCGTGAAGAGCCCGAGGGCGACGAGCGCGCCGCCGACGAGCTCGATGGAGCCCGCCCCGTACTTCACGAAGGCGGGGATCTCGCCGGGGATCTCGCCGGGGAAGCCCAGCAGCTTCTGCGAGCCGTGCCAGAGGAAGAGGAATCCCACCACGATGCGCAGGAGCGCGTAGGTCTGGGCGTCGAAGCTCCGCAGGAAGGCAGGCACGCCGCACCTCCGATGGGCCGCGGTCGGAAGGAGCCGCGGTCCGCAAGGCCCTCAGCGGGACGCGAGGCCCCCGGGCTCCGGGAGGCTACCGCCGGCGGACCCGGCCGGCGAGAGGATCAGGATCGGGATGCGGCGCGCGCCGACGCGCGAGCGGTAGCGCTCGTAGCCCCCGTAGAGGCGCGTGGCCTGCGCCCAGATCTCCTCGCGCTCTCCCGGGGTCGCCTCCCGGGCCCGCACCCCGAAGGTCGCACCGGCCAGGAGCACCTGCGCCTCCGGATGCGCCCGCAGGTTCAGGTACCAGGCGGGATGCCGCGTGCTTCCGAAGCGGGTGCCGATCACCACGAGATCCTCCCCGCGCTTCAGGTAGAGGAGCGGTGCCGAGCGGGGCACTCCGCTCCGGCGCCCGGTCGTGGTGAGGAGCAGCGTCGGCAGGCCGAGGGTGGTGGCGACCCGCCCGCCGCTGAGGCGCAGCAGGGGACGGTCGAGGCGGTGCAGGACCGGTCGCAGCAGCGCGGCACCGAGCCGCGAGCTCGCGAGCGCGTCGAGGGGCCTGCGCCAGAGGGGGGGCTTCGCCTCGCTCATCGGCCTGGCGACCAGGGTATCGCCCGCGCCGCCGGGCGGGGAGCCCCCGCGCGCTTCCGCCGGCTCCGCGAGAGAGCTCCGCGCTACTCGCCGAGCTGCCCCTCGGTGCGGCGCTCGCCCTCGCGCAAGGAGCGCTCGACGGAGTCGCCGGCCCGCCGCACGACGGAGCGCGGCGCGGGCGCCGGCTCCCCCGCGACTCCCGGGCCCAGCCCCCCGAGAGCTCCGCCGAAGGCGCCCGCGAGACCCTGGCTGTAGACCTCGAGCGCCGTCCAGAGGGCCAGCACGGCGAAGAGGAGACCGAAGAGCCTGCCCATGGGAGATCCATCGGCGGGACCCGGGGGCCGCCTGACGGGCTATCCCTCGCCCGACTCGCCCCGGCCGCGCGCGTGCACGCCGCGCCGCAGCGAGCGCAGGCTCCGCTCCAGGGCCTCGACCCCCACGAGGACGCCGACCGCCGCTACCGAGTAGGCGAGGCCCGCCGCGTAGGCTCCGAAGCCGATCGCCGCCCCGATCGCCGCCAGGACCCAGATCACCGCGGCGGTGGTGACGCCCAGGACCACGCCCTCCCGGGCCAGGATCACCCCGGCCCCGAGGAAGCCCACGCCGGTCGCGATCTGCCCGAGCACCCGGGTCGAGTCCGAGTTCTCGCCGGCGAAGACGACTCCCAGGCGCACGAACATCTCCGTGCCGAGGCAGATCAGGATGCTGGTGCGCACACCCGCCGGCTTCCCCCGCAGCTGCCGCTCGATCCCGATGATCGAGCCGCAGGCGATCGCGACCGCGATCGGCAGCCAGAAGCCAGCGCTGAGCGGCGAGGCGAAGTGCATCGTCCTGCGGGAGGCCGGGGGAGCGGGCGGAAGGTACCGGATGCCCCGGGGCGGGCTCCCCCGCGTCCGGCCCGCCGACGCGGGCGCGCTTGACCCGGGGCCTCGTTCGCCTTACCTTCGCCTCTCCATGCGGCGCCCCCCGAGCGGCCCGTCCCCCGGCGCGCCTCCCCCCGGAGGCCGCGGCGCCGCCGGAAACCCCGGAAACCGCTTCGAGAGGATCGAGCTCGAAGCGGACCCGGAGTACCGGGAGCACGCGGCGCGCGAGGCCCTCGAGGCGGGGGAGCCCGAGGCCGCTCTCCCGCCCACCGAGCTCTTCGCCGACCCCACGCGCCGGATCCTCGCCACCAACCAGAGCCCCGACGTGGGCTTCGACACGAGCCTCAACCCCTACCGCGGCTGCGAGCACGGCTGCATCTACTGCTACGCGCGCCCCACCCACGAGTACCTGGGGTTCTCGGCGGGGCTCGACTTCGAGACCAGGATCCTGGTGAAGCGCGACGCCCCGGCGCTCCTGCGGCGAGAGCTCGAGAGACCCGGCTGGAAGCCGCAGCCCATCGCGCTCTCGGGCGTGACCGATCCCTACCAGCCCGCCGAGCGGCGGCTGCGCATCACCCGGGGCTGCCTCGCGGTGCTGGCCGAGTTCCGCAACCCCGTCCTGGTGGTGACGAAGAGCCGCCTCGTCGCCCGCGACGCGGACCTGCTCTCCGAGCTGGCGCGCTTCCAGGCGGCGGCGGTCTTCGTGTCGGTCACCACGCTCGACCCGGCGCTCCAGCGCGCCCTCGAGCCCCGGGCCCCGGCGCCGCGCCTGCGCCTCGAGGCGATCGCGGCCCTGGCGGCGGCGGGCGTCCCGACCGGCGTGATGATCGGGCCGGTGATCCCGGGGCTCACGGACCACGAGATCCCCGCGATCCTGGAGGCGGCCGCGCGCTCCGGGGCCACGAGCGCGGGCCACATCGTGCTGCGGCTCCCCTTCGGCGTGAAGGAGCTCTTCGAGGGCTGGCTCGAGCGCCACTTCCCCGAGCGCAAGGCGAAGGTCCTGGGCCGGATCCGCGAGGTGCGCGGCGGGCGGCTCAACGATCCGCGCTTCGGGAGCCGGATGCGGGGCGAGGGCCTCTACGCCGAGCAGATCCGCGCCCTCTTCGACGTGGCCTCCCGGCGCGCCGGGCTCGACGCCCCGCGGCCCCGACTCTCGAGCGCCGCCTTCCGGCGGCCGGGCCCCGCGCAGGCGGAGCTCTTCTAGGGGGCGCGGGGGCGGAAGGTGCAGAGCGGGGAGCAGCTGCGCCGCGCCCTCGAGCGCATCGACGGGCGCGGCTACCGGGCCTACCGCGACCTGCGCGGCGGCTACGACCTGGGACGCCTCGCGCTCTTCCTGGACCACGTGCAGGGCGACCCCTTCGCGGCGCCCTCCCGGCTGCGGCTGCGGGTGCCCCAGGAGGTCGCGCGCCTGCCCGAGGAGCTCCTCGCGAGCCGCGCGCGGCGCGTGGCCCTCGCGGACCTCCTGGCCCGCCGCGCGCGGGCGGCCATCGCGCGCAGCGAGCGCGCCAGCCAAAGCGGCGCGCAGCCAGGCGAAGCCGAGCGGAGATCGGCCGAGCGGGCGGGCGAGGTCCCGGCGCGCGGCCGCAGCGGCGGGATCTCCGTGGACGCCGGCGGGCAGGAGGTGCTCGAACGCAGCGCGGTGCTCCTCGGCCCCGGCTTCGTGGAGCTGCGCCTCGAGCTGGGGCTCCCCGCCGCCGGGCGCCGGGTGCTGGGACGCGAGGCCGCGGCGCTGCTCCTCTCCGAGCTCCCGCGCATCGCGCAGGAGTCGCTGCTCGGCGATGCGCTCGCGCGCGAGGAGGCGGAGGCCTTCGCCGCGTGCGTCGAGGCCCAGGAGCACGTGCGCGGCCAGCTCGATCGCCTGGGCCTCGTGGCCTTCGTCGGCGACGGCGCCATCCTCCCGCGGGCGAGCGGCGCCAGCGACCGGCCGCTGGCCGGCCGGGCGGCGGTGGCCTTCGAGGCGCCGGCGGCGCTGCGGGTCGAGATCCCGCTCCCGGAGCCGCTCCCCGGCGGGCTCGCGGCCCCGGTCGGCGCCGGGGGCGAAGCCGGCGCGCGCCGCTCGCTCGTCGGGATGGGCATCCCCAAGGGCGTGACCCTCATCAGCGGTGGCGGCTACCACGGGAAGTCGACCCTGCTGCGCGCCCTCGAGCGCGGCGTCTACCCCCACGTGCCCGGCGACGGGCGCGAGTGGGTCGTGAGCGCGCCGGATCTGGTCAAGATCCGCGCCGAGGACGGCCGGCGCGTCGAGCGGGTCGACATCAGCGCCTTCATCGGCGACCTCCCGGGAGGCCGCGGGACGCGCGCCTTCTCCAGCGAGGAGGCCAGCGGGAGCACGAGCCAGGCGGCGAACCTCGTCGAGGCCCTGGAGCTCGGCGCCAGCGGGCTCCTCCTCGACGAGGACACCTGCGCCGCGAACTTCATGGCGCGCGACGCGCGCATGCAGGAGTTCGTGGGATCCGCGCACGAGCCCATCACGCCCTTCGTCGACCGGGTGCGGGAGCTCTACGACTCCCTGGGGGTCTCGACGCTGCTCGTGATGGGCGGCTGCGGGGACTACCTCGACCTCGCCGACACGGTGATCCGGATGCGCGGGTACCGGGCCGAGGAGGCCGGCGCGGAGGCGCGGCGCGTCGCCGCCGCCCACGCCGGGGGGCGGCGGCGCGAGGACCTGGCGCCGCTCGGCCCCGCGACGGCGCGCGCCCCCCTGCCGGAGAGCTTCGACGCCGCGCTCGGAGGGCGCCGGGTCCGGATCCAGGCCCGCGGAACCGACCAGCTCGTCTACGGGCGCGAGGTCATCGACCTGCGCTGCGTCGAGCAGCTCGTGGACCCGAGCCAGACCCGCGCGGTGGGATTCGCCCTCCACCTGGCCGCCCGGCGCTTCATGGACGGGCGCGCGACCCTGCGCCAGGTGCTGGAGCGGCTGGATGCGCTCCTCGACGAGGCGGGGCTCGACGCGCTTCGCCCCTCGGAGCGCCCGGGTGAGCACCCGGGGAACCACGCCCGCCCGCGGCGCCTCGAGATCGCCGCCGCAATCAACCGCCTGCGCGGCGCCGCTCTCCAGCGAGCTCCGCAGATCGAGGACGGCGCCGTCGGCGCCGGCTTGTGACGGCGCGCGGCCTCTGGTAGAGAGCAGGCGCCATGCCGGGCCCGCGCCGCGATCCCGAGAGCGCCCCGCCGCGCGCCGCCGCCCCCGTCGAGCGGCGCGCCGCCGGGAGCGACGGGCTCTCGCTCCACCTCCTCGACTGGGGCGGCGACGGCGAGCCCCTCGTGCTGCTGCACGGCTTCGGCCACGGCGCCCGCATCTGGGAGCCCTTCGCCGCCGACCTCCGCGCCCGCTACCGGGTGCTGGCCTACGACGCGCGCGGCCACGGCGAATCGGACCGCGATCCCCGGGCGCGCTACATGCACGTGGAGTTCACGCGGGACCTGACCGCGCTGGCGGACTCCCTGGGTCTCGAGCGGCTGGGGCTCGTCGGGCACTCCATGGGCGGCTACACCGCGATCCGCTTCGCCGCGGCAGAGCCCCTGCGGATCGCGCGGCTGGTGCTGATCGAGACGCCGGCCGACATCACGCCGCCCGCCGCGTCGGAGGCCCGGCGCGCCGATCCGGACGCACGCGGCGCCGACCCGGACCCGAGCTTCGAGAGCAGCGCGCAGTACGCGGCGCTCCTGGCGCGCCGCCACCCGGGAGCGCCCCGGGAGTGGCTGGAGGCGCTGGCGCGCCACTGGCTCCGGCGCCGCGCCGACGGGCGCTTCGAGCTCAAGCTCGACCGCGAGGCCCTGAAGCCGCGCATTCACGAGGGCCCCCGGACCGGCCAGCCCCTGGACCGCGCCGCCTGGGCCCTGGAGGAGTCGGCCTACCTGTGGGAGTGCCTGCGCAAGATCCCGGCCCCCACCCTGGTGGTGCGGGGCGGACGCTCGCCGGTCTTCCGCGCCGAGGTCCAGGAGCGGATGGTGCGGGAGGCGCTGGCCCTGGGCCACGCCGCCCTCGTGGAGGGCGCGGGCCACGTGGTCATGCTCGACGCGCCGGACGCCCTGCGCCGGGAGCTCGACCGCTTCCTGCTGGGCGGGGCCTGATCTCCCGCTAGCGCTTCCGGCAGATCTCGGGGCGGTCGTAGCCCTCGTAGTCCGGTCCGCAGGGGTCGTACCCGCTGCGCACCCAGGCCTCGCCCCGGTAGGTCTCCACGAAGCGCCGCACGGCGCGCCGGGTCGGCGCGAAGTGGCGGTAGCGCAGGCTCAGCATCTCGAGGGCCTGCTGCGGGCTCCTCCCCATGTACTCGATCTGGTAGAGCGCCGCGGCCACGCCGGAGCGGTCGGAGCCGCTCTCGCAGTGAACCAGGATCGGGCGCTCCGCGGCCCGGTAGAGCTCGAGGAGGCGCGCCACCTCACGGGGTCGCGGCAGGCTCCGGGCCGAGAGGTGGACGTCGTGGAAGGCCAGGCCCGCCTCGCGCGCCACGGCGGTCTCGGCGGCGTACCAGTCGGGGGTCTGGTCGTAGCCGCGCAGGTTGATGACGGTGCGCAGGCCGAGCTCCGCGATCGCCTCGCGCAGCCGCTCGGGGTCGAGCTGGCCCGAGCGGTAGAAGCGGCCCGGGTCGACCTCCCGCAGGTTGGCGAGCACGAGGCCGAGCGAGCGCTGCGGGCGGCGCTCCGAGGCGAAGCCGTAGAGGAGCGCCGCCGCGCCGAGCACCGCCAGGGCGAGGCCGGCGAGGGAGGCGGCTGCGATCCGACCCCGCCTCACGCGGGGCCGGCGCGGGCCTGGCCCGGTTCAGTCGCCCTCCGGGTGAGCCGAGGAGGGGTGCGGGGAAGGAGCGCCCCGTCGGGGATTTCATGAGCGGCCTCATCGACGCGAGCCCCGAGTCGCTGGGCCGGGTGCTCTGCTCCCTGGGCGTGCGGCGCGCCTGGCTGGTGCGAGACCCCGAGACCGGCGCCTATCGCCCCTCGCACCCGCGGCTCGCCGAGCTGGCCGAGTTCCTGGCCGCGGACTCCCGCGACTGCCGGGAGCACGAGGCCGTCTTCCTGGAGGCCGCGCGTCGGTCCGGCGCGCTCTTCGCCGCCTTCCTGCACCAGACGCGGCGCGGCCAGGCCCAGGGCGGGCTGCGCCACTGGCCCTACGAGCGGCTCGAGGACCTGCTGCGCGACGGGCTGCGCCTCTCGCTCGGCATGACGCGCAAGAACGCGGCCGCCGGGCTCTGGTGGGGCGGGGGCAAGGGCATCGCGGCCCGCCGCCCGGAAAGCCGCCCCCTCGACCCCGAGCAGCGCCGCCTGCTCTTCCGCGAGTACGGCGAGTTCACGAGCTCGCTGCGCGGCTGCTACGTCACCGCCGAGGACGCCGGCACCGCGCCGGCGGACATGGCCGAGGTCGTCCGCGCCACCCGCTACCTGACCTGCGCGCCGCCCGCGGTGGGGGGCTCCGGCAACCCCTCCCGCATGACCGCCGCGGGCGTGGTCCTGGCCATGGAGGCCGCCCTCGGGTTCCGGGGCCGGGGCGGACTGGCGGGCAAGCGGGTGGCGCTCGAGGGCACCGGCAACGTGGGGAGCGCCCTGATCCCGCTGCTGCTCGAGCGCGGCGTGGCGGGAGTCTCGGCCAGCGAGATCTCCTGCGAACGCCGCGCGGAGCTCCAGGCCCGCTTCGCCGGGCTCCCGGTCGAGGTCCGGCAGGCGCACCCGCGCGATCACGCCATCCTCGCCGAGGCCTGCGACGTGCTCGCGCCCTGCGCGCTGGGCGGGGTGCTGGGGCCCAAGACGATCCCCCTGATCCAGGCGGAGCTGGTCTGCGGGGCCGCCAACAACCAGCTCGTCGACGACGAGCGCGATGCCCGCGCCCTGGCCGAGCGCGGCATCACCTACGTCCCCGACTACATCGCCAATCGGATGGGAATAGTTTACTGCTGCAACGAGCAGTACGGGACCCTGACGGGCGATCCGATCATCCAGCGCCACCTGGATCGCGATTGGCCCGACGGGATCTTCCGCACCACGCTCGCCGTGCTCGAGCGGGCCCGCGCGGAGGGCGTCACCCCCATCGCCGCCGCCAACCGGCTCGCCGACGAGCGGGCCCGGGAGCCGCACCCGCTCTTCGGCCACCGCGCGCGCCTGATCATCGACTCCCTCGTCGCCGACCGCTGGCAGGAGAGCTAGAGCGGGGACGTTCCTTGCGTTCTTTCGTTTCGGGGGCGAGCGCTCGAAGCGCCGCGGTCGGATCCGACCCCGAAACGGAAGAACGCAAGGAACGTCCCCGAACGCGGGCGAGCAGGTGGCTGGTGCGGACGCCGGGCAGCTCCGGGAGGCGCACGACCCGGCCCCCCCAGGCCAGCACCTCCGCGCGACCCGCGATCGCCGCGAGCGGCCAGTCGCCGCCCTTGGCGAGCACGTCGGGGCGCAGCGCGCGGATCAGCGCGAGCGGGCTATCGCTCCGGAACTGCACGACCCAGTCGACGCAGGCCAGCCCCGCCAGGAGGAGCGCGCGCTCCCGAGCCGGGACGAGGGGGCGGCCGGGCCCCTTGAGGCGCCGCACGCTGGCGTCACCGTTCACCGCCACCACCAGCCGATCGCCCAGGCGCCGCGCGCCCTCGAGGCAGCGCAGGTGTCCCACGTGGAGCAGGTCGAAGCAGCCGTTCGTGAAGACGATCCGCTCCCCGCGCCGACGCGCCGCCGCGACCTCGCGCCGCAGCCGCGCGAGGGGGAGGAGCTTGCGGCGCGAGGCCCCGGGCCCGCCGCGCGCAGCGCGGCTCACGAGGCCTTCTCCGCCTGCGCCGGCGGCAGCGCGCCGCCTTCCGCGCCCCGCGGCGCGGGCCGCCTGCCCAGGGCGGAGCCCAGCGCCTGGAAGCCCCGGCGCAGGAAGTCGGGCACGCGCTCGAGCACCAGGCTCGCCGGTCCCGAGGCGAGCGTGCGGAGCGGATAGAGCTTGGCCTGGGGCGCGCTCCAGGGCCCCGAGAGCTCGTAGTAGGCCGCCAGGATGCTCTCGTCCTCGCCCAGCAGGAGCAGGTTCACGAGGGGGATCTTCTCGATCACCCGGTCCATCACCCGGAAGAGATAGAGCGCCACCTCGGCCTCGAGGGCGTGGGGCGGCTCGGCGACGGCCAGGGCTCCCGAGGCGAAGACGCGCAGGTCCGGGCCGTCGAGGACGAAGGACCGGGTGCGCGAGATACCGGCGGCGAACTCGAGGTCGGTCTCCACGCGGTGGAAGCGCACGAACTCCCGGCGCGCGAAGGGGTTCAGCGCGTCGCTCGCGAGCGCGATGGCCACCACCGCCGGGAGGCCGCGGCGGATCCGGCCCTCCCGGGCGCGCACCGCGAGGCGACCCTCGAGCTCTGCGAAGAGGGAGCGCTCGGGCCGCAATTGCCCGCGGAAGCTCCCCTCGAGCCCGACCCTCCCGGTCACGAGGCCGGCCTCGACCCCCGCCATCTGGAGCAGGCCGTCCACGTCGCCCTCGTCGAGGGCGAGGCCGAGCTCGATGGGGAGCTCCCCTTCGCGGCCGAGGTCCACGGAGCCCTGCACGCGCAGGCTGCCCGAGGGCTCGAGGGCGATCTCGACCTCGTCGAGGTGGATCTGGCTGCCCCGCGCCGTGAAGGAGCCCGTCGCGCCCGCCTGGCGCCAGGAGTCGCGCTGGATGGGGCCGAGCGCGAAGCGCCCGCGGGCCCAGCCGGAGTCCGGCGCGGGCTGCCGAGCCGGGCGCCCGGGCTCGTCCGCCGCGAGTCGCACGCTCACGCGCTCGTCGGGCTCGAAGGTCCAGTCGGCGTCGCCCCGGATCGGGGCGCCGGCCCAGGTGGCCCGCCCCACGCGGATGTGCACGCCGCGGGGGGCCGGCTCCATCTCGGCCTCCAGGTCCGCCAGGGGCCAGAGCAGCATCGGGTGCTCGAGCCGGTCGATGGCCAGGAAGACGCTCGTCGCCATCTCCGACGGGGTGGGCTCCTCCTCGCCGCGCAGGATGCGCCAGAGAGCGGCGAGGCCCGGGAGCGCCTTGCCGCCGGAGCTGAGCCGGCGCTCCGAGGGCTGCGTGGCAAAGAGGTGCGAGACCCCGGTGAGCTCGAGGTCCATGGCCGGGAGCGGCGTCCCGTTGAGCTTCGAGCGCGCCTCGCGCACCCGGACCCGGTCCCCGCTGAAGGAGAGGCGGCCCCCCAGGTCCTCGAGGCGGTCGCTCTGGCCCACCCGGATCCGCGCGTCGGCGAGCTCCGCCTCGACGGCGAAGCCCTCGGGCAGCTCCCGGGAGCGGCCGCCCAGGAACTCCTCCCAGCCCGCGAGGGGAGCCGAGCCGCGGGCCAGGAGCGAGACCAGACGCCCGGCCTCGACCCGCTCGCCGTCCGCGCCATCGGCGGGGAGCCAGCCCAGGTGCGCCAGGGCGCGCGCGAGCTCGACCTCGGCGAAGGAGAGGGCGAGGCGGACCCGGGAGGCCGGGCCCAGGGGCCTGCGGGCCTCGCCCTCCAGGCGCAGGTCGAGCTCGCCGCTCGCGACGTGCGCGCGGGCCAGCCGGAGCTCCTCGGGGCGGAGCTCCAAGGTGAGCTGCACCTCGGCGCCGGGGACCCGCCAGGGCCCCCGGCCCGACTCCGGCCGGCCGGGGAGCTCGACCTCGCGCAGCAGCAGGTCGATCTCGAGGCGACCGTCTCCCGGGGCGGCGGTCTCGAAGGTGGCGGCGCCGCTCACCACGCCGCCCGGCCCCGAGCGCGCCCGGGGGCCCGCGAGATAGGGCGAGAGCGCGGAGAGCTCGAGCTCGGTGGCCGCCAGCGAGAAGCGCATGGCCCCGCTGGCGCCGCGGCTCCCGACGCCCTCGAGCTGGCCCCGGGGCCCGCGCTCGTCGTAGAGGCGGGCGCCCAGCTCGAGCCGCGCCCCGCGCCGCAGGGGCCGCAGCTCGAGGCGCCCGCGCAGGCCCTCGAGGCTCAGCCGGCGCGGACCCGGGCCAGGGCCCCCCGCCGCCGCGCCGGCGGGGGCTGCGTCGAGGAGCAGGACCCGCGAGTCCCGGACCTCGAACCGATCGGCCAGCAGGCGCTTCTCGAGCAGGAAGCGGGTGACCCCATCGAGGACCCGGATCGGCTCCAGGAGGGGCTCGGGGTCCGCCGGGCTCGCGGCCTCCGCCAGCCGCGCGAAGGGGGCCGGGCTCCAGATCCCGGCCGGGCTCCGCTCGATCCGCAGCCGGGCTCCCTCCAGGCTCAGGTGCCTCAGGTGGAGCTTCCCGAGCAGGAGGCGCGGGAGATCGAAGCCCGCCAGGACCCGGTCGACCTGGAGCATTGGCCCCGCGGGGGTCTCCCAGGTGCGGGCCCGCTGGCCCTCGAGCTCGAGGGTCCACCCCAGGTGGACGTCGACCCGGTCGATCGAGACGGGCGCCTCGAGCAGCTCGCCCACCAGCCGCTCCGCCTCCCCGCGCAGCCGCTCGGGCCCGCTCTTGAGCGCGGCGGTGAGTCCCAGGGCGGTCGCAGCCAGGAACAGGGCCAGCGCACAGGCGATCCGGACCGCGCTCCTCACCGCCTGGCCTTCCTCCCCGTCCCGGGCGCGGGCCGGCTGCTGCCGGCTTCTGACGCGAAGCTAGGGTTCGCCGACGGCCCGCGCGCGTGCGCCCCGGGGCGCCATCCCACGGCCCCCGCAGCGCTTGCGGGCCGGGCCCGGGCGACCGGCCCGCGAACTCGCCAAGGTCCCATTTTTTCTAAAGAAATCCTGCGTTCGGTCGAAACGCGCTCCCAGTTGAACCGAATCCGGACGGTCGCCCTTCGGAACGAAGGGGTGTGAGGGAGTGCGACGGTATGAGTGAGAACGGTGGGCGCACGATTCGCCAAAATCGGGTCCGGGAGCTGCGCGAGAACCGGCTCATGACGCAAGCGCAGCTCGCCCGCAAGGCCAAGGTCGCGCTCCGGACGATCCACAGCGTCGAGAAGGGCATGAACTGCCGCATGGACACCAAGCGGAAGATCCTGCTCGCGCTCGGCCTGCGCTTCGAGGACAAGGACCAGGTGTTCCCGCCCCTGAGAGCCTCCGAGCGGCTGACCGAGCGCGAGGTGATCCACACCTCCTGAGCCGGTCCGCGCCGGGGGCCCCGATCGCGGCACCCGGCCACCCTCCCCTCCTCGACCTCCGCTCCCGGCACGAGACTTCGGTACCCTCTGGGCGCTCCGCGCGCGGAGGTCCCGGACCGCCGCGGGAGAGGAAACGCCATTCTCGATCGAGTCACGCTCCTGGCCGACGTGGCCGAGATCGTCTCCCGGTCCCACGACCTCGGCGAGACACTCCGCAACGTCGTCGACCTCGTCGCGAAGCGGCTCGACGCGGACGTGTGCTCGATCTACCTCACCTCCGACGATCTGCGCCACCTGACCCTCAGCGCCACCGTGGGCCTCTACAAGGACGCGGTCGGGCGCGTGCAGCTTCGATTCGGCGAAGGGCTCGTGGGCGTGACGGCCGAGACCCGCCAGCCGCTCGTCACCGAGCGCGCCTCGCAGCACCCTCGCTTCAAGTACTTCCCGGAGACCGGCGAGGAGCGCTTCGACGGCTTCATGGCGGCCCCCCTCTGCGTGCGAAACGTCGCCATCGGCGTGCTCGTGGTGCAGACCCGCGTGCAGCGATGCTTCGAGCCCGCCGACGTGGAGATCCTCCAGACCTGCGCGCAGCTCATCGCGCCGGTCGTGATGAACGCGCGGCTCATGGCGCTCGTCGACCAGAGCGAGGAGGATCGCGCCCGCGATCTGGCCGAGCTCGAGCGCATCGGCCTCCCGGTGGCTGGCCGCAAGGCCCGCCGAGAGGATCGGAACGTGGAGTTCAGCGGCAGCCCGGCGGCGCGCGGAATCGCGATCGGGCCCGTCTTCCGCCTGGCCTCGGCCCTCGACCTGGCCCGCCTCGACTACGCTCCGAGCGACGACCCGGCGCAGGAGGAGCGCGATCTCATGCGCGCGCTCCACGAGGCGCGCCGCGAGATCGACGACATGCGCGAGAATATCGGCGAGCGCTTCGGGCCGGAGTTCGAGGCGGTCTTCCACACGCACGTCCAGATCCTCGAAGACAAGGGCTTCGTCGCGAAGCTCCAGGAGGAGGTGCGCCGGAGCGGGAACGCCCTCGAGGCGCTGCGCGAGGTGCTGGGAGCCTACCGGAAGACCTTCGAACGGCTGGAGGTCCAGTACTTCCGGGAGCGGGTGAACGACGTCGAGGAGGTCGGTCGCCGGGTGATGGAGGGCCTGCTCGGCGCGCGCTATCGGGTGCCCGAGCTGACCGAAGGGGCCATCGTGGTCGCCGACAACATCCTCCCGGGCGACTTCGCGCGCCTCGAGATCGAGAAGGTGGCGGCGATCGTGGCCGAGCACGGCGGCCCCACCTCCCACGGCGCGATCTTCGCGCGCACCCTCGAGATCCCGGCGGTGACGGGCGTCTCGGGCATCCAGGAGGCCGTCCGGCCCGGGGAGCTCGCCATCGTCGACGGCGGAGAGGGCCGCATCTACCTCTCGCCGGACCAGGGGCTCGTGTCGATCTACCGGCGCGCGCAGCAGCGCCACGCCCTGGCGGTGGAGCACCTGGACGCCCTGCGCGGCCGGCCCGCCGAGACGCGCGACGGCCACCGCATCGCGCTCACCGCGAACGTGGGCCTGGTGAGCGACCTGCGCCTCGTGGAGCAGCACGGCGCCGAGGGGATCGGGCTCTTCCGCACCGAGATGCTGGCCTTCGCCCACCGGGGCTTTCCGGAGGAGGAGGAGCAGGAGCAGCTCTACGAGCGGGTCGCCAAGGTGATGGCGCCGCGGCCGGTCACGATCCGCACGCTCGACCTGGGGGGGGACAAGGGACTCCCGAACCTGGGCACGAGGCCGGAGGAGAACCCGCAGCTCGGCTGCCGCTCGATTCGCCTGAGCTTCGCCAACGAGGAGTCCTTCCGGACCCAGCTGCGCGCGATCCTGCGCGCCAGCGCCGAGGGCAACGTGCGCCTGCTGCTCCCCATGATCTCCTCCCTGGAGGAGCTGCGCCGCGCGCGCGAGCTGGTGGAGCAGGCCAAGGAGCACCTGCGGCGGGCCGGGGTGCCCTTCGACGAGGGCCTCCCGGTCGGCATCATGATCGAAGTGCCGGCGGCGGCGCTCTCGGCGGACCTCTTCGCCCGCGAGTGCGACTTCTTCAGCATCGGGACCAACGACCTCACCCAGTACACGCTGGCCGTGGACCGCGGCAACGAGACCGTGGCCCACCTCTACGACCCCCTGCACCCGGCGGTCCTGGCGTTGATCGACCGGAGTGTGCGAGCGGCCGCGCGGGCCGGAATCGCCGTCTCCGTGTGCGGCGAGCTCGCCAGCAACCCGCTGGCGGTCCCGATCCTGGTGGGGCTCGGGATCGAGGAGCTCTCCGGGACCCCGAGCGCCGTGCCCGTGATCAAGGAGATCGTACACGCCCTCGACTCGGGGCTCTCGCGCGCCGACGCGCGCCTCGCCCGCCAGGCCGGGACGGCGCGCGCGGTGGCCGCGATCGGGGCGCGCCGTCTGCGGGAGAGCGGGCTGCTGGAACATCCGGACATCGGCTCCTGGCTGGCTCCCATCGTGGCCGGCGCCGAGTGACCCCCGGGGCGCGGCGCCCCGGCCGCGTCCAGCCCCGGCGCCCGGCGCAGCCCCGAAGCCCCCGCTTCCCATCGACCGCCCGACGTCGCTGTGTTACCAGTCTGGCCGGCTGCCGGGGCCAGCGCCGCTCTTCGCGTCCCCGGGGTCGGGCCAGCCGGAGAGACGAGACGCACCCATGACGCTCCCCGCGACCCGAACGACCCGAGCCGGCTGCGGCGACCCCGCCGCTGCGGGGGGCTAGGCCCCGTGTCGGCGGCCCTCCTCTCGCTGCGCGGCTACGTCGAGCTCACCAAGCCGCGCATCCTGCTGCTCGTGATCTTCTCGGCGCTCCCCGCCATGGCGATGGCCGCGGAGGGCTTCCCGGGTCCGGGGACCGCGGCCGGCGTGCTGCTCGGGATCGCCCTGGCGGCCGGCGCCGCGAACGCGCTCAACTGCTACATCGAGCGGGACCGCGACGCGCTCATGGAGCGCACGCGGGCGCGCCCGCTTCCGGCCCGCCGGCTCGACCCGGGGGCGGCGCTGGCGTTCGGCCTCGCGCTCTGCGGGATCTCGACGGCCCTCCTCTACGGCGTGGCCGGCGCGCTCCCGGCGGGCCTCGGCGTGGCCAGCGTCCTCTACTACGTCTTCGTCTACACGATCTGGCTCAAGCCGCGCACGCCCCAGAACGCCGTGATCGGCGGCGCCGCCGGCGCCGCGGCCCCGCTCATCGCCGACGCCGCGCTCCACGGGCACGTGGGTGCGGCGGGCTGGCTGCTCTTCGCCATCATCTTCCTCTGGCAGCCGCCCCACGTCTGGGCGATCGCGCTCTTCCGCAAGGCCGACTACCAGCGGGCCGGCATCCCCATGCTGCCGCTGGCGATCGGGGATCAGCCCACCCGCTGGCGGATGCTCTGGTACACGCTGGGGCTCGTCCCGGTCACCCTGGCGCCGGTGCCCCTGGGCCTGCTCGGGTGGCTCTACGGGATCGCCGCGCTCGCCCTCGACGGCTGGTTCCTGTGGCACGCCGTCCGCGTCCTGCGGGAGCGCAGCGACGCCGCCGCGCGCCGCATGTTCCACGTCTCGCTCGCCTATCTCTTCGCCCTCTTCGCAGCGATGCTGGTCGACCGCGCGCTCCTCTAGCGGCCCTGGGCCCCGTGGACCTCTCCTTCCTCCCCTCCCTCAACGCCTCGCTCAACGCGCTCACCACCGTGCTCCTGCTGGCGGGGCGGGCGCTGGCCCGGCGGCGACGCGTCGACGCCCATCGGCGGGTGATGATCAGCGCCTTCGCGATCTCCGCCCTGTTCCTGGCCTCGTACCTGGCCCACAAGCTGGCGTCGGGCTTCGAGAGCCGGAGCCTCCAGGCCGAGGGCGCTCCCCGGCTGGCCTACCTGTCGCTCCTGGTGAGCCACTCGCTCCTGGCCGCGGCGGTGCCGTTCCTGGCGATCGCGCTGATCCGCCTGGGCCTGCGCGGACGGGTGGAGGCCCACCGCCGGCTCGCGCGGCTGGCCTGGCCGATCTGGATGTACGTCTCGCTCTCGGGAGTGGCGGTCTACGTGGTGCTCTATCACCTGAACCCCGCGCCGGAGCCCGTCTCGCGAGCCCCGCTGGTCCGGGTGGGGAGTTCCTCCCCAGGCGCCGGGCCGTCATCGGAGGCGGGCCTGCCGGGGTCCGGCGAGCTCCCGTGGCGACCGCCCCGGGCGGCTCTATCCTATGGATCCTCCACGGTGTTTCCCGCTCGACGCCCTTGACGAGGCAGGCCCGGATGGCTACCCGTCCGCGATCCCGCCGTCGCCCTGGCATCGGCGCCGGGGATCGCGAGCGGCGCATCGGCTGCGCGGGACGAGGGGGGGTCTGCGTTGCACGGGGCGAGCGGCGCCGCGCGAGGTGCGGCGCCGCCCGAAGCCGGATCTCTGGCCCACGCCGACCCGCCCGGGCCCGCGCAGGCGTTTCGGGGAAGGATGGGGATGGCGGTCACGCGCAACGGGATCCTGGGCCTCCTCGCCGCGGCGCTGGCCGCCGGGGCCGGCGCCGCGCCGACGGAGAATGCGCGCGGCGCGGAGCTCTACGCTCTGTGCGGCTCCTGCCACGGCGCACAGGGCGCCGGCAACGAGCTCTTCGGCGCTCCGGCCATCGCGGGCATGGGCCAGTGGTACCTGGAGGCGCAGCTGCGGAAGTTCCAGTCGGGGTGGCGGGGCGGGCACCCCGCGGACATCGAGGGGATGCGCATGCGCCCCATGTCTCGCACACTGAAGTCCGACGAGGACCTGACGGCGGTGGCGGCCTACGTGGCCGCGCTCCCCCCCACGCGACCCGAGCCGGTCCTGGCGGCGGGCGATCCGGTCAAGGGCCAGGCGCTCTTCACCACCTGTGCCACCTGCCACGGCGCCGACGCGGCCGGCAACCAGCAGCTGGCCGCCCCGGCGCTCGTGAGCCAGAACGACTGGTACCTGCTGCGCCAGATCGCCAAGTACAAGGCCGGCGTGCGCGGCTTCAACCCCCAGGACGTCCCCGGCCTCCAGATGCGCGGCATGTCGATGGTCCTGGCGGACGAGCAGGCCACCCGCGACGTGATCGCGCACATCATGACGCTCTCCCGGTAGGAGCCGAGGGATTCGAAGAATGGGGAAAGAGTATCCCGCAGAAGAGCTGGCGAGTCGGGCGTTCCTGCTCACGATGCTCACCGTGGGCGCGTTCATCGCGATCGTGTTCTTCTTCATCCTGTGAATCGAGGCTAGGACGGCATGATCGAGCGCGTTTCGACCTACGCCAGCCACGTCGACAACCTGATCCTCCTGGTCGCGGTGCTGGTGGGATTCTGGTTCTTCCTGTGCGAGTTCGTCTTCCTGTGGTTCATCGTCAAGTTCCGCCACCGGGAGGGCCGCCGGGCCGAGTACATCACGGGGGAGGAGAAGCAGCACAAGCGCTGGATCAGCATCCCCCACATGCTCGTCCTCGTCTGCGACGTCTTCATCATCATCGGAGCGGTTCGGGTCTGGGTGGAGATCAAGCAGACGCTCCCGCCGGCGCACGCCACCGTCCGGGTGATGGCCCAGCAGTGGACCTGGAGCTTCGTCCATCCGGGGCCCGACGGAAAGCTCGACACGCCCGACGACATCGCGACGGTGGACGACCTGCACGTCCAGGTGGACAAGCTCTACCACTTCCAGCTCGAGGCCCGCGACGTCCTCCACAGCTTCTCGGTGCCCGTCTTTCGCCTGAAGCAGGACGCGATCCCCGGCCGCGTCATCACCGGCTGGTTCGAGGCGACCCGCGCGGGAACCTTCGACATCCAGTGCGTGGAGATCTGCGGAATCGGGCACGGGCTCATGGCCGGCCGCGTCGTGGTCGAGTCCCCCGAGCAGCACGCAGCCTGGATGGCCGGGCGCGCCGCCACGTCCTTCGCCGCCCTCACGCCTCCGTAGGGCTCACCAAGGAACCCAGCATGGCCGAGACGATTGGCGTAGAGACCGCCCTCCCGCACGAGCCGCACGCGCACGCCGAGCATCACGAGGAGACCTTCCTCAGCAAGTACGTCTTCCCGCTCGACCACAAGCGCATCGGCATGCAGTACCTGTGGACAGGCGTCTTCATGGCGCTGATCGGCGGCTTCATGGCCTACGGCTTCCGGATGCAGATGGCCTTCCCGGGGGCGCACGTGCCGGGCCTCGGCGTGGTCTCGGCCGCGGACTACAACTCGCTGATCACCAACCACGGCTCGATCATGATCTTCTGGGTCGCCATGCCGGTCCTGATCGCCGCCTTCGGGAACTTCCTGATCCCGCTCATGATCGGCTGCGACGACATGGTCTTCCCGCGCATCAACCGGCTCTCGTACCAGATCTTCTTCGTGAGCGTGCTCGTGTTGCTGGCGTCGTTCTTCGTGGAGGGCGGCGCCTTCGGCGGCGCCTGGACGGCCTATCCGCCCCTCTCCGCCAAGGCCCAGTACAGCCAGACGCCGCTCGGCGCGACCCTGTGGCTCGTGGCCGTGGCCCTCGAGTTCGTGGCCTTCCTCCTCGGCGGCATCAATTTCGTGACTACCGCCATGAACTCCCGGGCGCCGGGCATGCGGATGTACGACATCCCGATCGTGATCTGGATGATCGTGATCGCGAGCATCCTCTTCATGGCGTCGGTGGGCCCGCTGATCGCGGGGGCCATCATGCTCTTCATGGACCAGCAGGTCGGCACCGCCTTCTTCGACCCGGACCGGGGCGGCGATCCGGTTCTCTGGCAGCACCTGTTCTGGTTCTTCGGACACCCCGAGGTCTACGTGGTGCTGCTCCCGGCCCTGGGCATCACGGCGGAGATCATCACCGTCTTCTCGCGCAAGAAGCTCTTCGCCTACAAGACGGTCCTCTACACGACCTTCGCGACCGGCGTGCTGAGCTTCACGGTCTGGGCGCACCACCAGTTCATCGCCGGCGTCGATCCGCGCATGGCCCACGTCTTCACCATCACCACGCTGCTGATCTCGGTGCCGATCGCCGAGCTGTGCTTCGTCTACATCGCCACGCTCTACGGCGGCTCCATCCGCCTCACCACGCCCATGCTGTGGGCTCTCTCCTTCATCGGCGAGTTCCTGATCGGCGGCGTGACGGGCATCTTCCTGGGCGCGAGCGGCGCGGACATCTACTTCCACGACACCTATTTCGTGCTGGCGCACTTCCACTACACGTTCTTTCCGATCGCGATCATCGGCTTCTACGCCGGAATCACCTACTGGTTCCCCAAGATGACGGGGCGCTGCCTGAACGAGCCGCTGGGGAAGATCCACTTCTGGGGGACGATCATCCCCTTCAACTTCACGTTCATCCCCCTCTTCTTCCTCGGCCTGGCCGGGGACCACCGCCGCATCTACGACTACTCGAACTTCCCCGAGCTCTCGCTCCCGTGGATGGAGGGCCTGCGCGTCCTCGCCACCGTGTCGATGCTGGTGATGCTGGCCTTCCAGCTCGTCTTCTTCCTGAACTTCGTCCTCACCATGAGGAAGGAGAGGACGGCCGGGAAGAACCCCTGGAGAGCCAACACGCTCGAATGGCAGGCGGAGTCGCCGCCCCCGCACGGGAACTTCCCGGAGCTCCCGCGGGTCTACCGGGGGCCCTACGAGTACAGCGTGCCGGGCCGCGACGAGGACTACTGGCCGCAGAACGCGCCGGCCTGAGCGGAGATCGAGGAAGGGAAGATGGCAACCAGACCGATCGCAACCACGCGCAGCGCGGCGGGGCTCCCCACCGGGCGCCTGGCCATCTGGTGGGTGCTCGCCTCCGAGGTCGTGATCTTCGGCGGGCTGCTCGCCTCCTACGTGATGCACCGCCTGGCCCACGACGCCTGGTCGGCCCAGGCGGCCCACACCAACACGGCGGTCGGCGCCTTCAACACCCTGGTGCTGCTCACCTCGAGCCTCTCGGCGGTGCTGGCCCACAAGGCGGCGGAGGTGGAGCACGACGGCCCGAAGGCCGCGAAGCTGCTCCTGGCCACGATCGGAGGCGGGGCCGTCTTCATCATCATCAAGTTCGGCTACGAGTGGCCCACCGAGATCGCGGCGGGCTTCACGATCACCTCGAGCACGTTCTGGTCGTTCTACTACACCGCCGCCGGTCTGCACGCGATGCACGTCCTGGCCGGGATGGTGATCCTGGGCTTCGTGGCGGCGGACGCGTACCGGGGCCGCGAGCTCCACCGGGTGGAGCTGATCGGGATCTACTGGCACTTCGTCGACATCGTGTGGATCTTCCTTTTCCCGCTGCTCTACATCGCGAAGTGACCGGAGGGGCCATGTCCGAGCACGCGCACCCGAACTACTTCAAGGTCTGGGCGATCCTCTGCGCCCTGCTGCTCGTGAGCATCACCGGACCCATGCTGGGGATCAAGGCCGTGACGCTGATCACGGCCTTCGGCATCGCCATCGTCAAGGCCTACATGGTGGCGAAGCACTTCATGCACCTGAACATCGAGCGGCGCTACGTGAGCTATCTCCTGGGCACGGTCCTCGTCTTCATGCTCCTCTTCTTCGCAGGGGTGGCGCCCGACGTGATGAAGGCGGAAGGCACCCACTGGACCAAGCCGACCTGGCTGGCCGGAACGGCCCATGCGGAGCCCCCCGCCCATCACTGAACGCCCGAGGATGAGGATCCCCCCATGGCTCGGACCTCCCGGGCACCGCTTCGCGTCCTCTCGGATCCCCGCCCGCCGCCGCTCCTGCCGAATGCGGTGCTGGGCATGCTGATCTTCGTGATTGCGGAGGCCATGCTCTTCGCGGGGCTCGTGAGCGCCTTCATGATCACGCGCGCCACGGCGCCGATCTGGCCACCGCCCGGCCAGCCGCGGCTTCCCTTCCAGGAGACCGCCCTCAACACGACGGCGCTCCTGATGAGCGGAGCGCTGCTCCGCCACGCGGGCCGGACCTTCCGGAGCGAGCCCCGGGGCGCCCGGCGCCCGCTCCTCCTCGCGATCCTGCTCGGCGCCTTCTTCGTGGTCTTCCAGGGCTACGAGTGGGTGGGGCTGATCCGCGAGGGGCTCACCCTCACCTCCAGCACGCACGGGAGCTTCTTCTACCTGATCGTGGGGCTCCACGCCCTGCACGCGGTGGCCGCGCTGGCCCTGCTCCTCGTCGTCTGGCTGCGCCTGATCGAGGGGCGGCCCGCGCGCAGTGCGTTTGCCTCGGCCCGGGTGCTCTGGTATTTCGTGGTGGGCGTCTGGCCGATCCTGTACCTGCGCGTCTACCTGTGATCGACCCTTGAGGTCGACCACGAGACCGCCCCTTCACGCGGGGACATCCCATGCCCGGAACGGACCGGGTTGGCGTTCTTCCGATCAGATTCCCGCCCCCAAGGGATGTGAGCCGTACCTCCGCGAGCTCCTCTGCTGTTCATCGAGGCGTGTGCGCGTCGGCAAGTCTGCGAGAACTCACGGGACCTGTGAAGCGCGCCCTCATCCTGAGCCCGGCGTTCGTCGCGGATTGTCTGGAGGACGTAGAAGAGCTCGAGATCCGCGGCGCTCTGAGCTTCCGCGCGGCGGGCGGCGAGGAGCCGCGCGTCGTTCCGGCGGTCGACGCCGGCGACCGATGGGCCGACGGGGTCATAGCCCTCGCGCGCGAGGCCTCGGCGTGGCTTCACGAGGCGCCGATCGGGGAGCCGGCCTCGTGAATTCCGGCGCGCCGGTCGTCATCGTCGGAGCCGGCATCACGGGGCTCTCGGCCGCGCACCGCATCGTCGAGCGCGCGCGCGACGGGGAGCCTCCCCCTCCGCTGCTCGTCCTCGAATCGAGCGATCGCATCGGCGGACAGATTCGAACGGACCGCGTCGGGGGGTTCGTCCTCGAAGGGGGCCCGGACACCCTCGTGACGCAGAAGCCAGCCGGTGTGCGGCTCTGCGAGCGCCTGGGGCTCGGCCCCGATCTCGAGGATCTCGCCTCCCGCCACCCCGGAACCGAGATCCTGTGGAACAGGCGGCTTCACCGCGTCCCGGACGGATTCGCGATGATGGCCCCCACGCGTCTCGCTCCCGTCCTCGCGTCGCGCCTGTTCTCCTGGCGCGGGAAGCTCCGCATGGCGGCAGAGCGGTTCGTGCGGGCCCGCCCCGAAGGGGTCGACGACGAGAGCCTCGCGTCGTTCGTCACGCGGCGCTTCGGCCGCGAAGCGCTCGATCGCGCCGCAGAGCCGATCGCGGCGTCGCTGTTCACCGCGGATGCCCGCCACCTCAGCCTGCGCGTGACGATGCCGCGCTTTCTCGATCTCGAGCGGAGGCACGGAAGCGTTCTTCGCGGGTTGTCGGTGGCTGCCTTCCAGAGCCACGGCGCCTCGGGGGCGCGGTTAGGGGCCTTCGTGGCGCTCCGCGGCGGGTTCTCCCGCCTCGTCGAGGCGCTCGCGGCGCGCCTTCCCCCCAGCAGCGTAAAGACCGGGGCACGCGTCGCGAGCATCGACCGGTCCTCGATGCGCGGCGGATGGACGGTCCGTCTCGAAGAGGGCGAAGCGATCGACGCGGCCGCCGTCATACTCGCGTCCCCCGCGTTCGAGGCGGCGCGAGTGCTGCGGCGGCACGACGAGGGGCTCGCGAAGGCGCTCGACTTGCTCCCGTACGCCTCGTGCGCGACGGTGAGCCTCGCGTACGACAAGCGGGCCCTCACCCGGCCTCTTCGAAGCTTCGGGTTCTTCGTGCCGAGCGTGTCCGGCCTTCCGCTCCTCGCGTGCAGCTACGTGAGCGAGAAGTTCCCATCGCGAGTCCCGAGCGGCACGATCGTGCTCCGCGCGTTTCTCGGCGGGGCGACCCGCCCCGAGATCCTGGACGCGAGCGACGACGCCTTGGCGCGCATCGCGCACGAAATCCTCCGCGAGGTCTTGTCGATCGGCGGCGAGCCCGTTGCCGCGTACACGTACCGCTATCCCCGCGCGATGCCGCAGTACGGCGTCGGCGCTTCGGCGTGGCTCGCAGAGGTCGCGCGCTCGGCCTCCGCCCACCCGGGATTGGCGATCGCGGGGAGCGCTGCGGGGGCGGTCGGGCTTCCCGACGCGATCCGCTCCGGGGAGGAAGCCGCCGACCGGATCGCCGAGGTTTCCGAATCGCCGGCGCGGGTCGCGTGCCAGGCGGACCAGAAGGCGTAGAGGCTGGGCTCGGGGGTGGTTCCGGACGGGGCAGCGCGCCCGGGGCGAACTCCCCCGGGGGATCGAAAAGGGGACGGGCGCCTTCGGGCGGCGGCGCGAGCCCGCTCACGCCACTTCGCTCGGTCCTTGCGGACACTCGCGCAAGTGTAGGCCACGGCTCACGGCCGAGAGGTCAGGGGGGGCAATCCGGGCACTCGACGATCACGAACTCCCGCAGGTCGTGGGCGGCGCGCAGCTCCCGGCGCTCCTCGGCGCGGATGCCCACGCCCGCCCCCCGGGCCCGGACGCATGGACTTGCCTCGGCGTATGCCCCGCGATCGCGCCCCTCGCGCTGCCTCGAGGATCGGGACGCGCTCGGGCTCGATGAGGAGGCCCGGCGCTCGTTGCGGAAGCGAATACGCCGAACGCGTCTTGGGGTCGCGAGACCGCCAAGATGGCCCGTGACCTGCTTGAGCATCATCGGTGCTCGCCCGATCGGCGCGCTTGACTCGGCACACGGCGCGGGTTATAAGTGAGTTTGCCAGTGCTGCGGGGCCCTTCTGTCTCCCGGCGCGAGGTTCCCGCCTCTGGCAAAGCCAAGGAGGCTCCTCACGGCGGGCAGAACCGGATCCATTCCCCACACCACGGCCGACCTCCTCCTCGACTCGGTTTCTTCGGGTGCGCTCGCGGGCTCGGCGGTGGCCCTCTTTTTCCTGATCGTCGACCTTCTGGAGGGGCAGCCCCTCTTCACGCCATCGCTGATGGGCAGCGTGCTTTTCCACGGCGTCGCGGCAGAAGCCGTGGCGCAGGTGCAGCCCGACGCGGTGGCCTACTACAGCATCGTGCACATCGCCGCGTTCGCTGCGCTCGGAACGGCGATCTCGCTGCTGGTCCACGAGGTCGAGCGGCGCTCGCGGCATCCCGTCGTGGTGCTGCTCGTGCTCTTCGCGATGCTCGAAGTGGGCTTCTTCGTCGTGGCCCCACTGGCGCTG
>Ga0187892_10002510_pt1 | contig 36415 bp, 37 predicted proteins | sample MA1701073metaG_FD_139345 | JGI IMG/M metagenome (GOLD analysis project Ga0187892, IMG submission 139345) | Bio-ooze microbial communities from a basaltic lava cave in the Kipuka Kanohina Cave System on the Island of Hawaii, USA - MA170107-3 metaG ... | reverse complement strand
TCGAACATCCGCCTCCGCCGTCGCTCCGGCGATGGAGACTGCTGACAAGGCTTCGGCGGATGAGCCGCCTGGAGCCTTGCCAGGCGGCTCACTTGAACATCTGCGTCCAGTAGTGCCCGTAGCTGGCGCCGGACTGGTAGCCGATGCCGGTCGTCGTGTACGAGCCGTTCGTCATGTTTGCGTAGTGCGGGGGCGAGCCGATCCAGCCGTCGACGGCCGCGGACGCGGTCGCGTAGCCGGCGGCGATGTTCTCGCCGGCGCCGCCCGTTCCGCCGTTGGCGATCCAGCGGTCGGTCGGGTCGTCCCCCTCCGGATTGACGTGGTCGAAGAACGCGTGACTCGCCGCGGTCATGTGCTTGGAGTGTCCGCGGGCGCAGCGGCGCATGGTGAGGTTCATCGTCAGCGCGCCGGCGCCGACGGATGCGCGCAGGCTGTTGACGAGCGAAAGGACCTCGTCCTCCTTGGCGATGACCGTCGTGTCGGTCGTCAGCCAGTTGAGCGGATGGCCGCTCATCGGATACGTGACGGTCGGGCCGTTCGAGCCGTCGCCGGGCGCACCTCCGCCGCCGGTGCCTCCGCCTCCGGATCCTCCGCCGCCCGAGCCTCCGCCGCCGGTGCCGCCTCCGGAGGAACCGCCTCCTCCGCCCGCCGCGGCCGCGGCGTCACGCGCGTCGTCGTCCGAACCCTCCACGCCACATCCACCCATGCTCACCATTCCGAGGGCCACCACAAGCAACCCACCACACAGATCACGCATTGCCCTGCGCATGTCCGTGTCTCCATAAAAAAGCAATGAGCGCGGCAACGCAACGCGCGTGCCACTCGCTTCCCGCCGCGCGGGGCGCATCGGAGGGGCGCCGTGTAAAGTGCAGTCCGGGTTTACACGCGGTCCCAGCGCCGTAGCGACCTGAGAACTCACCGCAAAGACGCCAAGGCGCGAAGTGTCTCCGAGAAACGCGGGGCGCTTCGCGTCTCTGCGCCTCCGGGGGCGGGTATCCGGGATCCCTTGAAAAAAGTTTGGGCGACCTTGGTGGGAGGTCGCCCTGGTGGTGGTTGCGAAGCGGCCCCGAAGGGCGCTTAGGTGGTTCGTGTTTTCTTCAGTTCTCCGTGCACCCCCGCGCCCGATTCAGCAAGGGCTGTGCCACGGCCCCGGCGAGCGGACCGCGCAACCGCTTGGAGGACAACGCGTTGTCCGCCGACAACCCGGCTTGCGGCGCTCTTCTGTAAATCCGGGTTTACGGCGCAGGCTTGCCCTCGGGCTTGGGCGGCGCGGCATCGCTCGCCAGCTTCGGCTCGACGCGCTTCGTGCGCACGAAGTAATAGGCGACCGCGGCGGCGGCGAAGACGAAGATGCTGAGCGTCTGCGAGTACGTGAGGTCGCCCAGCCACTTCGGGCGCGGGTCGTCGCGCATGAACTCCACGACGAAGCGCCACGCGGAGTAGCCGGCGCCCATGAGCAGGAACGTCTCGCCGGTGTTGCGCTTGCGCTTGCGGTCGTACGCGCTCAGCACGAAGAAGAGCGCCAGAGCGACCGCCGTCTCGAAGAGCTGCGTGGGGACGACCGGCTCCGACTGCGCGGCGCCGGGGTCGACCTGGCCGGTGTCGCGTTGGTGCTGGAAGACTCCGCTGCCGGCCGGAAAGCGCACCGCGCAGAAGCCGTGCCAGACGTCGCCGAAGCAGCAGCCGTTCAGGAAGCAGCCGACGCGCCCGAAGGCGAGGCCGAGCATCATGAGCGGCGCGGCCAGGTCGGCGAGCTTCGCGACCGATTCGCCGCGCATCTTGCAGTAGAGCGCGCCGATGAGGACCGCCGTGATGAGGCCGCCGTAGAGCACGAAGCCGCTCTGCCAGCTCGTGAAGATGTTCCAGTCGTACTCCTTGCGGTGCAGCAGGAGGTGGAGCGAGCGCGTGCCGATGAGCGCGAAGAAGAGGGTCAGCACGAGGAGCACGCCGTTCTGCCACGAGTAGAGCTTCCCCGGCTGCGGCTCCCTCATGGTGCGCCAGTACCAGAGCGCCCAGGGCAGCGGCCCGAGGATGAGGGCGCCGGCCCAGTGCATGCCGCCGTCGCCGTAGTCGAAGATCTTGAACCCTTCCCTGAAGTTCTCCGGGTACTGGATGACGTAGTTCACCTTCGCGCCGATGATCCCGAAGATCATCGACAGGATGCCGATGTCGAGGATGAAGTCGCTCTTCATCCCGAGCTCCCTCCCGCGCCGGACGCCGATGTAGGTCGCCAGGAGGAAGCCGATCATGATCATGAAGCCGTACGAGTTGATCGGCCAGCCCAGCCCGGGGATCTCGAAGAGCTTCGGGTGCATGGAGAGCGGGGATTCTACCGTTCAACCGTTCGGCGGTTCAACCGTTGCGAGAGACGGGGCGAAAACGGTGAACGCAGAGGTGGAACGGTCAACGGTCGAACGTCGAACGGTCACTTGGGCGGCGGCGGGGGCGGGGGCTGGCGGTCGGCGGTCGGCAGCTCGAACCCGAACGTCGTCTCGTCCGCCTTGAGCGAATCGAGCTGCTCCTTCGTCACCATCACGCCGCCGCAGAACTTGCACCGGTAGGTGATGCCGCGCTCGCAGCCGATGACGTTGAACTGCTTCCCGCAGTTCGTGCAGAGCAGCACGTCCTTGTGCTGGATGCGGAGGATCTCCTGGACGGTTCGCGCGTCGACGAACCCGTGCTCGACGAGGAGCTCGCCGAGCCGCGGGATCGGCTTGCCCTGCTCCGCGAAGCCGCGCTGCAGCTCGACGCACTTGTTGATCTGCAGCTGGGTCGCCTTGTTGCCCTTCACCAGCAGCTGGCCGAGCGTCATCTCGCCCCGCACCATCGCCTCGTAATGGTCCATGATCGAGAGGCGGCGGTTCTGCTCGTCGAGCAGCTCGCTGACCTGGTTCTCGCGGATGATCCCCTTCTCCATGAAGACCGCCATCAGCGGCCGGATCTGGCTGGTGCCCAGCGTCTGGTTCGGGTCGGACGGGAAGACCTGCTGCGCGCGCTGGCAGTCCTTGAGCTGCTCGTCCGTGACCAGTCCCCGTTCGAGGACGATCCGGCTCAGCACGACATCTTTTCTGGAGCGCCCCACTGTCCGCCGATTATAAGGCCGCCTCTTCCGCCTTGTCCACCCTCCTACGCCGTCCCGCGTCTACAGCGTCCTTGGGGAGGCTACGGAGGGCAAGGCGGCCGGCGAACGGCTACAGCGGCAGCGCCTTGCGCTCCTGCGGAACGAACTCGCGGATCGCCACGTGCCCCGCGTCGAGGTCGCGGCTTGAGAACGTCGGCACCCAGCGCGCGCCGACGTTGAGCACCAGCCCGAGCGCCAGCGCGCAGCATACGAGCGACGACCCGCCGTACGACACGAACGGCAGCGTGATCCCCGTGATCGGCGCGACGCCGATCGCCATCCCGACGTTGACGAACACCTGCGTCGCCAGGAAGACCAGGATGCCGACCGCGACGAGCCGCCCGTACGGCTCGCGCGTCTGCGCCGCGATCCGCCCCGCCTGCGCGAAGAGGATCCCGAAGAGCAGCAGCATGAAGCTCGCGCCGATGAACCCGAGCTCCCCGCAGACGATCGAGTACACGAAGTCGGTGTGCTGCTCCGGCACGTAGTAACCGCCCCCCTCGCCGCCGGTCAGCCCCCCCGCCGCGCACGCCCTGATCGACTGCTGCTGCTGGAACGAGACGTCCCTCGGCACCGCGTCGGGCCAGAGGAACGACGTGATCCGGTACTTCTGGTAGTCCTTCAGCCCCCATCGCCAGACGCCCGGCGCGCACGCCAGCATGAACGCCGCCGCCGCGAGGAGATGCTTCGTCCGCGCCCCCGCCACGTAGAGCATCGCGAACGCCACCGGCACCAGCACGATCGCGTTCCCGAGGTCCGGCTGCGCCAGGATGAGCGCCATCGGAACGGCCGCGATGAGCGCGGGCGCCGCGAGCCCGCGAACCGTGTGGAGGTCCCGCGCCACCGAGAGCCACCGCGCCATCGCCATCACCACGGCGATCTTCGCCAGCTCCGCCGGCTGCAGCTTGATCGGCCCCAGCGCGAACCACCCCCTCGCGCCGTTCGTCTTGCGCGCGAAGACGAGGAGCGCGACGAGCGCGACGAGCGCGAGCGCATAGAGGACGTAGGCCGCGTGCCGCGTGCTCCGGTAGTGAGGCAGCATCGCGGCGAGCATCACGGCCGCCGCCACGCCCGCCCACACGAGCTGGCGGTCGAACCAGCCGTGTCCGTCCCGGTCGTGCGTCCAGAGCGCGAAGAGCCCCATCGCCGCCAGCAGCCCCGCGGCCCCCGCGAGCGCGACATTCACCTTCCCGACCCACGGGAGCGTCACTTCATCCTCTCCAGAATCCGCGCCGCCACCGGCGCCGCCGCCGCGCCGCCCGCGCCGCCGTGCTCGACGAGCACGACGATCGCGGCCTTGTCCGTGTACCCGCCGAACCAGGCGTGCGACTCCTCCCCCTCGCGCGTCTGCGCGGAGCTCGTCTTGCCGGAGGCGCCGAACTTCGCGAGCCCGCTCGCGTGCGCCGTGCCGTGCTCCGCGTGCACGACCGCGTGCAGCCCCTCGCGCACCGCGTCGAGCGTCTGCTTCGAGATCCCGAGCGGCTCGTTGAGGCCGCGCCCGCGCACGAGATGCGGACGGACGAGCACGCCGCCGTTGGCGACCGCCGCCATGAGGCGCGCGACCTGCGCGGGACTCGCCATCAGGTCCCCCTGGCCGATGGCGAGGCCGTACGTCTGCGTCGGCGTCCAGCGCGCGTGGGTCGACGGGCGCGGGAGCTGTCCCGCGGTCTCCGGCAGCTCGATGTCCATCTTGCGCCCGAAGCCGAGCCGCTCCGCCCACGTCGAGATCGGCTCGAGGCCCAGGTCGTGCCCGAGCTGGTAGAAGTAGCAGTTGCACGAGCGCTCCAGCGCGCCCGCCAGCGTCAGCGGACCGTGCGGCGGCAGCTGCCGCCTCACCGTCCAGCACCGCGTGTGGTTCGCGTTCGCGAGGAAGCTCCCCCGGCACTCGATGACGCGGTCGCGCGACGCCCTGCCCCCCTCGAGCGCCGCGATCGCCGTCACGATCTTGAAGATCGATCCGACCTGGTGCCGCTCGGCCGTCGCGCGGCTGAGGAGCGGCTGCGGGCCGCGCAGGTCGAGATCCGCCGGGGTGATGCGGTTCGGATCGAACGGAACGTTCGTCGCCAGCGCGCGGATCTCCCCGGTCGACGGCTCCATCACGACCGCCGTGGCGCGCGTCGGGACCGTCGCGAGGATGTCCTCGACGTCCTTCTGGAATTCCGCGTCGAGGGTCAGCTCGACGTCGTCGCCCGGACGCGGCGGGACGATGTCGATCCACGACGCGAGCCCGGTCTGCGGATCGCGCTCGTGGACGAGCAGGCCCGGGCGCCCGCGCAGGCGGTCCTGGCAGAAGCGCTCCACGCCGGAGCGGCCGACCATCTCCTCGTCGAACGCGCCGCGGCGGAGCAGGAGCTGGAGCGCGTCCTCGTCGGCGAACTCCTCGAAGCCCCCGTCGCGCAGGAGCCGCTCCGCCTCCTCCCTCGTGGCGCGGCCGAGCGTGCCGACGACGAGGGCGCCGACGGGCCCGAGGGGATAGACCCGGCGCAGGGTCTCGCGCGCCTGACAGCCCGGAAAGCGGCCGCGGTCGGTCTCGATGCGCATCGCCAGCCCGCGCGGGAGGCTCTTCGCGAGGAGATAGGGCGTCTGGCGCTCGCGCTGGAAGATGCGCCACCTCTCGCGCTCCGGGCGCGCGTTCATGAGCCGCTCGATGCGGCCGTAGATCTTCTCGATCTGCTCGTCGAGGCCGGGCAGGCCGAGCTCGGGCTTCGTCTCGGGGCGCCGCTCGAACTCGTCGAGCACGACCCAGATCTCGAAGCCGAGCTCGTCGCGCGCCATCACGCGCCCGGCGCGGTCGACGATCCGGGCGCGCGGGGTGCCGGCGAGCTCCAGCGAATGGCGGCGCGGCGCCGTCGCGTACGCGTCGCGGTTGAGCACCTGGATCCAGGCCAGGCGCGCCTCGAGCCCGCCGAGCGGCAGGAGCAGCAGGACGACGAAGAGGACGACGCGTCGGCGGTCCATGTCAGCGCCCCAGGAACTTCGCTTCGGCGAGCGCGGTGACGACGAGCGGCGCCGCGAGGCCGGTGAGGACGGCGGAGGCGAGGGTGCGGCCGGCCCAGACGCCGGCTGGGATCGAGCCGGCCGTGATCGAGACGCAGAGCGCCGTCGCGAGCGCCAGCAGCGCGGCGCCGGCGGCGCCGCAGACGAGCTGGGTCGCGACGTGGTCGCGGTAGACGAGCAGTCGGATGCGCGTGACGAAGGCGGCCGCGAGGAGGAAGAGGAGCGCGTGCCAGCCCGGGGGGCCGGCGCTGCCGAGGTCCTTGAGGAGGCCGAGCGACCAGCACGCGACCATGCCCTGTCCGGGGTCGCGCGCGAAGAGCGCGGCGTAGAGGGCCGCAAGCATGACGAGCTCCGGGCGCGCGCCGCCCCACGAGAAGGCGTCGCCCGCGGTCATCTCGACGATGAGCGCGGCGAGCCCGACGAGGAGGAGGCGCGGAGTGCGGTAGCGGTTCATCGCTCCTCCCCCAGGACGACGACGACCGCCTCGAGCGCGCGCGGGTTGACGAACGGCGCGACGTCGGCCCGCGGGGTCGCGCCCCGGCCGCGCGCGGCGCCGGCGACGCGCCCGAGGATGAGGCCGCGCGGGACGCCCCGGGCCGGGTCGGAGGCCGTGACGACGAGCGCGCCCTCCTCGGCCGCCGCCTCGCCGGCGAGCCACTTGAGGACGCCCCCCTGGCCGGCGTCCCCCTCGAAGATGCCGGTCTCGCGCTCGCCGAGCGCACCGGCGTCCGACGGCCGGCGCGGGACGGCGACGGCGCCGCACTTGAAGGCGGGATCGCAGACGAGGAGGACGCGGCTCGACCACGGGCCGGCCTCGGCGACGCGGCCGACGACGTGCTTGTCGCAGAGGACGAGCTGGTCGCGGGCGACGCCGTGGACGGTGCCGCGCGTGATGGTGATCGTGCGGCGCCAGGCAGAGGCGTCGGCGTTGAGGACGACGGATGCCGGGAGGAGGCGGACGCCCGGGTCGGCGATGACTTCGCGGATGCGCTGGAGCTGCTGGGCCTGCCTCTCGAGCCAGGTCGCGCGCTCGTGCAGTTCCGCCGCCTTGGTGCGCCAGAAGTCGCGGTCCTTCTCGAGATCCGCCGCGGACGCGCTCGGGACGACGCGGTCGGCGAAGTGGGCGGTCGCCAGCGCGCTGACGCGCAGGGGGACCAGGGCGAGGGCGAGCGTCGTGCGGGCGCCCTGCGGGCATCCCTTCGGTCCGGCCATAAGGACGACGGCGGCCGCGGCGAGCGCCAGCGGCGTCCAGCTTCCCCGGTTGCGCGGAGGCACAGTGTCTCCCCTCTTGTCTCCGGCATATTATAACTTATTATTCGTAAATTACAACTAGGCGCGGCCCGGGAATTCTGAATTCCGGATTCCGGATTCTCCCGGAGCGCTACAATCCCTCCCGATGGCCACCGCGATCGCCCGGCGCATCCTCATCGTCGACGACGAGCAGTCCATCTGCGACGTCCTCTCCATCGCCCTCAAGAAGGACGGCTACCACGTCACCGCCGAGACCAACCCGAGGAAGGCCCTCGACCTCGTCCGCCGCGACAAGTTCGACCTCGTCCTCCAGGACCTGAAGATGCCCGAGATGGACGGCCTCGACCTCCTGCGCGACATCAAGAAGGCCCGCGCCGACGCCATCGTCATCATCATGACCGCCTACTCCACCTGGGACCGCGCCGTCGAGGCCATGCGCCTCGGCGCCTTCCACTACATCAAGAAGCCCTTCGACAACAACACCGACATCCGCGCCTCCGTCGCCCGCGCCCTCCGCGCCAAGGACGTCGGCGCCCAGCTCGCCCGCTCCTTCGACGACACCCTCACCCAGACCGGCCACCTCATGGGCGACAGCACCGCCATGCGCGACGTCCGCGAGCTCATCCGCCGCGTCGCCGCCACCGACTCCACCGTCCTCATCCACGGCGCCAGCGGCACCGGCAAGGAGCTCGTCGCCCGCGCCCTCCACTACGGCTCTCCGCGCTCCGGCAAACCCTTCGTCGTCATCAACTGCGGCGCCATCCCCGAGCAGCTCCTCGAGAGCGAGGTCTTCGGCCACATGCGCGGCTCCTTCACCGGCGCCACCGGCGACAAGGTCGGCCTCCTCGAGACCGCCGCCGGCGGCACGTTCTTCCTCGACGAGATCAGCGAGATGAGCCTCCAGCTCCAGGTGAAGCTCCTCCGCGCCATCGAGGAGCGCGAGTTCAAGCCGGTCGGCTCCGCCCAGACCCGCACCGTCGACGTCCGCTTCGTCACCGCGACCAACCGCGAGCTGCCGGCCGAGGTCAAGAACGGCCGCTTCCGCCAGGACCTCTACTACCGCCTCAACGTCATCGCCATCCACATCCCGCCCCTCAAGGACCGCCGCGGCGACATCCCCATCCTCGCCGGCACGTTCCTCCGCCGCTTCTCGAAGGAGATGGGCAAGAACGCCACGAGCTTCACCGACGCGGGACGCGACGCGCTCGAGCGCCACGACTGGCCGGGCAACGTCCGCGAGCTCGAGAACGCCGTCCAGCGCGCCGTCGCCCTCTGCGACGCGCCCGAGATCGACGCGCGCGACCTCGACATCGGCGGCCTCGCCGCGGCCGGCCCGGTCCAGGCCGCCCCCGCGGGCGCCCTCCCGGAGGACGGGCTCGACCTCGACCGCACGCTCGCGGAGATCGAGGTCGGCTACCTCAAGGAGGCGCTCAAGAAAACCGGCGGCAACTACACCCAGGCCGCGCAGCTGCTCAAGATGAGCCTCCGCTCGCTCCGCTACAAGCTCCAGAAGTACGGGCTGGACAAGGACTCGGTGCAGTAAGGGCGAATCACGAATCTCGAATCTCGAATCACGGGGGGCACACCGTCGACGGCAGCTCTCCCGCAATTCGTGATTCGGGATTCGGGATTCGCACTCACCTAATCCACCAGCCTCAGCTCGTTCGACAGCTCGTTCACGTCCCCCGCCTGGATCGGGAAGTGCGCGGCGAGCATCTCGCCGCATTTCGCGATCGCCGCCGCGAGCCCCTCCGCGTGCCTCCCCTCGCGGATGCCGCGCACCACGAGGTCGGCCACGCCCTGCCACTCCGCCTCCGCGACCTTCTCCGAGATCGGCGCGTCCCCCAGCACGCACACCATCCGCTCGAAGAGCGACACGTAGATCACGATCCCCGTCGCCCCCTTCGTGCCGCGCACGTGGAAGCGGTCGAACGCGGCCGCCGCCGCGCGCGTCACCTCCGTGCGCATCCGCCCCGGCCCCGCCAGCAACCGCTTGAGGAACGGGACCGCGCGCGCGCCGAGCGCGCCCGCGACGTAGCCGCCCGCCACCACCCCCAGGAAGAACAGCACGCCCAGGCGCGGCTCGTGGCCCGCCTCGTAGTCGCCCGTCGCCGGCACCACCTGCTGCCAGAGGAGCCACGTCGCCGCGAGCGCCCCGAGCGCGACCGCGATCCCGGCGAGTCCCTCCGTCCGCTCGTAGTTCTCCGACGCCGTCGCGACGACCGGCACGATCTCGCCCGACGTCCGCTTCTCCGCCTCCGCGACCGCCTTCGCTATCGCCGCGCGCTCCTCATCGCCGAACAGTTCGCTCGCTACCATGATCCCGTCGCCCCCCGTCCGCTTCCCCCGCCCGATCTCCCGCCCGACCCGAACGACGAGCCGCCGAACGACGAGCGCCCGAACCCGAACGATCGCCCGCTCGACCAGCCCGATCCGCCCCAGTGCCGCCGCCCGTAGCCGCCCGACGAGCATCCCCCCGGCGAGTACCCGCCGTACCCGCCGCCCCACATCCCGCCCGACCACGGCGACGCCGCGCGCGCCACCACGCGGATGACCGCCATCACGACGGCGAAGATGATGAAGATCACGACGACCACGAAGAGGCAGCCGAAGCCGGCGAAGCCCCCGAAGCCGGTGTTGTACGTGTTGTCGTAGTCGTGCCGCGTCGACCGGAACGGGACGTACGGGTGGGACGGCGCGTGCGAAGGCGGCACCTCCGCGGCGCGCATCGCGCCCGGCGCCTGCGCCGCGATCGCGGCGGCGCCCGCCGCCATCCCTCCGCTATAGTTGCCGCGCTTGAAGTGCGGCACGAGCGTCCCCTGCATCACGGAGTACGCGGCGCCGTTCAGGCGCGTCCCCCACCACGACCCCGCCTCGATGCGGGCCTTGCGGTCGTCCTTCGCCAGCACGAGCAGGATCCCCTTCGACCAGTCCGACCGCGTCCGCCCATAATAGTCGAAGAGCTGCGTGGCGAACCGCTCGATCGTGGCGTGCACGCCGCACGACGCGATCGACGGGATCGCGACGACCACGAGCGGCACGCCGTGCTGCGCCCGCAGGGCGTCCGCCGTCGACTTGATCTGCGCGCGGTCCGACGGGCTGATGAGCCCCGACACGTCCGACACGCACTCCCCCTCCGGCGGGCACGGCGGATACGACTGCGCCTCGGCCGTGGCGGCGCCCAGCAACACGCAGGCCATCACCGCGGCCGGAATCCTCCGCCGCCACCGGACCAGCGCGATTGCCGCAATGCCGCCTCCCAGGAGCGCGAAGAACACCCCAACGGCGGCGCATGCCACGCGCTGCCGGTCGTCTCTCTCCGACGCCTGCCTGCCCGCCGGAAAGTAAACCCGGCCCGCTCCCCGCTCCAGCGTGACCGCGGCCTCGATAAGGCCCCTTCCCCACTGCCCCTCCCGCGCCCGCGCGCGGAAGTCCGGCTCGGCCTCCGCGATGATCCCCCCGAGCGGCGTCGCCCACCGATGGCCCGGCGCGATGCACGCCCGCCGATCCTCCTCCGAGAGCGCCAGCACGATCCCGTCCTGCGGCGCGTCGACGCGCTCCGGCAGCTTCGGGGCGGTCACGACCTTGAGCATCACGCCGTAGTACCTCCTCAGCCGCATCTCGACCTGCTGAAGTTCGTCGCAGTCCGCCGGGGTCAGGAGCTTCGCGCCGTCGTGGATGAACTCGCGCTGGCGGCTCCACTCCATCGGCGCGTCCTGCGCCGAGGCGAGAGCCGCGCCCGCGAGGATGAACGCCAGGCACCACGATCCCGTCGCCCCGCCCGACCGCCACGTCCGGCCGCTCGTGCCGCGCCAGATGCTCCCGCCTCCGCCGCCCCAGCCGTAGCTCCGCCGCCGGGGCGTCAGCAGCACCTCGAGGAGGAAGAGCAGCACCATCCCGATCACCGCCCAGAACGCCCAGCCCCACCCGCCCGTCCCGGCGCGCACGAGCGACAGGATGGTCCCGACGGCGAAGAGCCCGCCGCCGATCACCATGAGCCAGACCGGGCCGGACCACCTGCCGTCCGCCGCCGCAATGGGAGGCAGCGGCTTCTTCCGCGCCGCCGCCGCCAGCGCGCGCGCGCCCTCGACGAGCGCCGCCGAGTATTCCCGCTGCGCCAGCTTCGACCGCGCGTGCTCCTGCAGCACGGACGCCGGGTCGAAGAACGCGAGCGGCGGCCCGACCTCCGCGTGGATGAAACGGTCCTCCACCGAGAGGAGCACGACGATGCCGTCCGGCGCCCACGCGCGGAGCATGTCGCGCGTGTACGCCGCGCCGCCGCCGCGCTCGATCTTCCGCGAGGCGAACGAGGCGATCGTCGCGACGTAGAGGTCGACTCCGTTCTCGCGCCGCAGCCGCTCGCATTCCGCCGTGATCGCGCGGCGCCCCTCCTCGGTGACGATCTTCGCCTCGTCGACCACGAACTCCGGCGGTGCCTGCGCCGCGAGCGCCGCCAGAAGCGCGATCACCATAGATGTGTAGGACGCCCTCCCCGCGCGATTGTAACAGATCGGTCCCCCCTGTAGGCTGAGCGCGTGACGCGGCCGCCCATCACCGTCGAAGAAGCCCAGCGCCTCCTCGCCGCCGAGGTGCCGGCGCCCGTCGACGAGGAGGCCGCGCTCGCCGACGCCGCGGCGCGCGTCCTCGCCGAGGACTGTTCGAGCGACGTCGACATGCCCCCGTTCGACCGCGCCACGATGGACGGCTATGCTGTGGCGGCAGCGGATACGCCGGGCGAGCTGGACGTGGTCGACGAGATCGCGGCAGGGCGCGGCGACCCGCGGCCGATCGCCCGCGGCCGCTGCGCGAAGATCATGACGGGCGCGCCGGTGCCGCCGGGCGCGGACGCGATCCAGCAACTCGAGAAGACGACGCCGAATGGCGCACGCGTCCGCATCCTCGAGGGCGTGAAGCCCGGCCAGAATATCGCGCCCCGCGCGAGCGAGCTCCGTCGGGGCGAGGTGATCCTGCGCCGGGGGCAGCTCCTGCGCCCGCCGGAGATCGCGGTGCTCGCGACCATCGGCCGCGCGCGCGTGCGCGTCCACCGCGGGCCGCGCTGCGCCGTGTTCGCCACCGGCAGCGAGCTCGTTGAGCCGCCCGCCGCGCCGGGGCCGGGCCAGATCCGCAACTCGAACGCCCACTCCGTCGCCGCCCAGGTGCGCGCCCTCGGGCTCGCGTGCGACGTCCTGCCGGTCGCGCGCGACAGCGTCGACGACCTGCGCGCGCGGATCCGCGACGGGATGTCGCGCGACGTCCTCGTCATCTCGGGCGGCGTGTCGGCGGGGGACTACGACCTCGTGCCGCCGGCGCTCGAGGCGGAGGGCGTGCGGTGCCTGGTTCATCAGGTGCGGCTGCGCCCCGGCCGTCCGTTCTACTTCGGCCGGCGCGACCGGAAGGTCGTGTTCGCGCTCCCCGGCAATCCGGTGTCGAGCTACGTGACGTTCGAGGTCTTCGTCCGGCCGTTCCTCGGCCGCATGATGGGAGGCGACTTCTCGCGCCCGATGGTGCGCGCGCGGCTGGCGGACGCGCTGCCGAAGAAGCACGACCGGGTCCAGTACCTCCCCGCGCGGCTGGAGGCGGGCGCGGTGCGCATCGTGCCGTGGAAGGGCTCCGGCGACATCTTCGCGCTGACGCGGGCCAACGCGCTGGCGATCCAGCCGATCGACTGCGCGCTAAGGGAAGGCGACGTGATCGACGTCATGCTCCTATGAAGCACGTGCTGCCGTTCGTGTCGGCGCTGCTCCTTTGGCTGGCGTTTCCGCCGGCGGATCTCGGCTTCCTCGGATGGGCGGCGCTCGTGCCGCTCACGGTCTACGCGCTCGTCGCGAGGGGCAGGCGCGCCTTCTTCATCGCGTGGGCGGCGGGCTTCGTCTTCTGGACCGGGACGCTCTACTGGCTCCACTACACCTCGCCGTGGTTCGGGCCGCCGGGCGTCGGGATCTACAAGGGGCTCTACTGGGGCGCCTACGTGTCGCTCGTGCGGTGGGCGTGCACGGGCGAGCGGCCGCGCGTGCCCGTCGCGATCGCCGCACCGGTCGTCTGGACGACGCTCGAGTTCATTCGCTCTTACCTCTTTACGGGCCTGCCGTTCATGGTCGCCGGCTACACGACGCACAACCTGCTGTCGTTCATCCAGATCGCGGATCTCGGCGGTATCTGGCTCGTCACGTTCGTCGTCGCGCTCGTGAACGGGACGCTCGCCCGCGCGTTCGTGCCGCCGCCCGCCGAGCCTGCCCTGAGCGAGCGCAAGCGAGCCGAAGGGTACCGCTGGAGCGCCGTCGCCTCGGTCGCCGTCCTTGTCGCCTCGATCGGCTACGGCGCGGTGCGGCTGGCGACGATCCAGCTCGAGGACGGGCTGAAGATCGGCATCGTCCAGCCGAACATCCCGCAGGACTACAAGGAGATCGTGAAGGGCGGCCCCAGCCCGGAGCAGCTCGCCGACATCTACCGCCGGCACTACGAGCGCTCGCTCGAGGCGGCGAGGCAGAAGCCCGACCTGATCGTCTGGCCAGAGGTCGCGATCATCGACGGCCCCTCGACGCGCGGGGGCCGCTGGTTCGAGAACCTGCGGTTCGCGCGCGTCGTTGCGCCGTCGCGCGAGACCGGGATCGCGCACGTCATCGGAACCCAGATCGCCGACTATCCCATGGAAAGCGGCGATGCGTCCTTCACCAACAGCGCGGTCTTCGTCGACGCGCACGGACGGCTGATTGGGCGGTTCGACAAGATCAAGCTCGTGCCGTTCAGCGAGTTCATGCTCTTCGGCGACACCCTCCCGGTGCAGCGGATCGTGGAGTCGGTCGTCGGGGTCAGGCTGATGGAGTTCCGGCGCGGAACGGAGCAGCCGGTGTGGGAGGTCGCCGGGCGGAAGATCGGCGTTTCGATCTGCAGCGAGAACTACTTCCCGGAAATTTCCCGGGAATTTGCAGGGAAGGGCGCGCGAACCCTCGTCAACATATCCAACGACGGGTGGTTCCGCGAAAGCGCGCAGCTGGACGCCCAACTGGCCATGGCGAAGTTCCGCGCGATCGAGAACCGGGCTCATTACATACGGGCGACCAACACCGGGATCTCGGCGATGATCGAGCCGACGGGGCGGATCGCGGCGATGATCCCCGGGAAGAGCGTGGCGGGCACGCTGGTCGGAGTCGCGAAGGTCACGCGGACGGCGGCGCCGTACGGGGTCCTGGGCGACTGGGCCGCGTGGCTCTGCGCGGGTCTGGCGGCGGGCGGCTTCCTTGCGGTGAAGCTGGCGCGCCGTGCGTCAAAAAATTGACAGTGGCAATATCGATCGGTAGGCTGATGCGATCTAAGCGGGGGTAAATCATGAGCACGCTGTCCAAGGTCTTCGTGATCCTGGTCTTCCTCGTCGCCCTGGTGAAGCTGGGCGTCGACGCGACGCTGTTCGCGCAGCGCGTCGACTGGAAGGACAAGTTCGTCAAGGAAGTGAACTACCACTACCAGACGCAGCAGATCAAGAACGCGGAAATCCAGGACCTGATCCTGCAGCGTGAGAACCTCAACGAGTACAACAAGATCCTCACGGACAAGATCACGATGCTCGACACCGAGAACTCGGCGAAGAGCATGCAGATCGCGAACCTGCAGCGGCAGTTCGACGCCGTGGACGCGAACACCAAGAAGCTGATCGCGGACCTCGACGTCTACGTCCGCCAGCTCGAGGTGCAGATCACGCAGATCCAGGAGATGCAGAACAAGGTCGAGGACTACCGCCTGAAGCTCGCGAAGGCGGCGTCGGAGCGCTCGACCGCGGTGCAGGAGCTGCAGTACGCGCGCCAGGAGGCGGAGATGCTGCAGAAGAGCCTGGGCGCGCTCGAAGAGAACCACGTCTCGCTCGCCCGCGACAAGAAGCGGCTCGAGGAGACGATCAAGGCGCTGAACGACCGCGGCGTCGAGACCGACGTGGTGGCGCCGAGGAAGCTGCTCGAGGGCAAGGTCACGGCGGTGTCGACGGAGATCGGCCTCGTGGTGATCTCGATCGGCCGGGACGACGGCGTGCTCGAGGGCAACGAGTTCACGATCTACCGCGGCCAGCAGTTCATCGCGAAGGTGACGATCGACCGCGTGGACCGCAAGTGGAGCGCGGGCCGCGTGACCCTGAAGAAGGAGGATCCGCGCGTCAGCGACGACGCGTCGAACTCCGTCTTCGTGAGCAGCTTCAAGTAGCCCGGAGGACGCCATGGCCGACGAAGAGAATGTCGAAGAAGGCGCCACCGAAGAGGCTCCGGTCGTAGAGGAGCAGGAGATCGAGGGCGCGGAGTTCGTGCCCGAGGTGACGTCCAAGCCCAAGCCGGACGTCTACTCCGCGCTGCTCGTGCTGGCGTTCCTGGCGTTCCTGACCGGGATCATCGTGGCCGGGAACGAGCTGCACGACTTCTACGACGTGCAGTTCTGGGTCTTCTCGAAGAAATAGTCGAAGCGACGACCACGATCGGCGCTCCCTCCCGGGGGCGCCGATTTTTTTTGTAACGGTCGATCTCGCGGCGTGTCCCTCTAAAGACCGGGCGCCCGGAGGCTGTCTAGCCAGGAGCGCGTCGGAATGAGGCTGACGCGCCAGTTCGCCGTTCGAACGGTCAAACGGTGAACGGTGCAACGGACCCAGAGTCGGGGAGGACCACATGAGACTGTTCTACGCCGCGATCGCGGCCGTGGTGCTGCTGGGCCACTTCGCGCCCGAGGCCGGCGCGACCTGACCCTACTGAAACCCGGGCGGCGGAGGCGGGCCCTCCGGAAGCGGCGGCGGATCGAGCGGCGGCGGATCGTCGGGCGGCGGCGGCAGGATGCCGGGCGGCCGTCCGGGCGATTCGGACCCGAAGCGCGAGCCCGAAGTGGTCGTCATGCGCTACTTCTTCAACGCGGAGATCGAGCCGACGACGCTCAAGGGGGCGCTCACGAAGGTGAAGGGAGTCGAGAAGGTCGAACTGAAGGCCGCCGACCGCACGGTGCACGTGACGTGGTCGGGCAAGTGCGACGACCTGGCGGCGCTGGAGGCCGCGGCGGAGAAGGCGGCGGTTCCGGCGTACCTGCTGTCGCACGCGCACGTGGTGTTCGGCGCGAAGGCGAAGAAGGACCCGAAGCCGGAGCAGCTGTATCGCGAGCTGATCGCCATCTCGGGCGTCCGGCACGCCCACGTGCTGCCCGGCGCGCTCGACCTGCACACGGACCTGGAGAGGCTGGCGATCCTGGAGGTGCGGGGCGCGGGGACGAACGCGGGATTCGAGGTGCTGATCAAGACGCACGTGTGGATGGAGGCGGACGTCACGGAGGGCGAGGCGGAGAAGGTCGCGAAGGAGCTCTCGCTCGTGAAGGGCGTGCTGGTCGTGAAGACGCTCGGGGAGCGCGTCATGTTCTGGGCGCTGAAGGCGGTGACGGACGACCAGGTGAAGAAGGCGGCCGAGAAGGTCGGGGCGAAGCTCGGGGCGATCGAGAAGCCGTAGAGGCGCGTCGGGGGAAACGGGACGCGCGGTCTCACGGTTCAGGGATCAGGTTCCACGTCGTTCACCGGTGGACCGCCGGCGGTCGCCCAGTTTCTTCGCGTCTTCGCGTCTCTGCGTTTCTCGGAGACGGCCATGGGATCTGTGGCGCCGACGGGGATTCGCAATCCGAATCCGCTCCGTTTTCCCCTTGCCTTATGTAATTTACAGATTATAATTTACATCGAGAGAGAGGGCGCAGCCCGTTCCGCGGAGAGACGGCGCGGGCCGCCGAGAGGGGGAATCACGCCATGTGGAGTCTCGTCAAGCGCGCCTTCGGCATGTTCTCGAAGGACATGGGCATCGACCTCGGGACGTGCAACACGCTCGTCTACGTCCGGGGCGAGGGCATCGTCCTTTCGGAGCCCTCCGTCGTCGCCGTCAAGAAGGGGACCAACAAGGTGCTCCTCGACGGCAAGGCGGTCGGCAACGTCGCCAAGGAGATGCTCGGCAAGACGCCCGGCAACATCATGGCGATCCGCCCGATGCGCAACGGCGTCATCGCCGACTTCGACGTCACCGGCGCGATGATCTCCTACTTCATCCGCAAGGTGCACAACCGCAAGTTCGGCATCATGCCCCGCGTCGTCATCGCCGTCCCCAGCGGCATCACCGGCGTCGAGAAGCGCGCCGTCATCAACGCCGCCGAGAACGCCGGCGCCCGCCAGGTCTTCGTCATCGACGAGCCGATGGCCGCCGGCATCGGGTCGGGCCTCCCCATGCTCGACCCCGTCGGCAGCATGGTGGTCGACATCGGCGGCGGCACCACCGAGGTCGCCGTCCTCTCCCTCGGCGGCATCGTCGCCAGCCAGTCCATCCGCATCGCCGGCGACGAGTTCGACGAGGCGATCATCCAGCACATGCGCCGCGCCTACAACCTCCAGATCGGCGAGCAGACCGCCGAGCGCATCAAGATCGGCATCGGCTCGCTCTTCCCCCTGGAGCCGGAGCTGACCATGGACGTCGCCGGCCGCGACCTCATGGCCTCCATGCCCCGCAAGGTCCAGCTCACCAGCGAGGAGATCCGCGAGGCCCTCAAGGAGCCGTTCGAGCACATCGTCCGCGCCATCAAGGACTGCCTCGAGCAGACGCCGCCCGAGCTCGCGGCCGACCTCGTCGACCGCGGCATCGTCATGGCCGGCGGCAACTCGCTCCTCCGCGGCATCGACAAGGCGATCAAGAAGGAGATCGACGTGCCGGTCCGCATCGCCGACGAGCCGCTCACCTGCGTTGTCCGCGGCGCCGGGCTCGTGATCGAGAACCTCGACAAGTTCAAGGACGCGCTGGAGTCCGGGGAAGACACGGACTGATCCCGGATCCCGGCCGGTCCGGGATCAGACGATCACGACCGCGGCCACGGCGATCCCTCCGGCGTGCGAGAGCGACAGATGCACCCGCCGCCTCCCCGCCCGCCGCCGCACCGCCCCCGACAGGCGCACGCTCACCGCCCCCGACGCCGCGCGCACGACCTCCACGTCCCGCCAGCGCATGCCGTCCGTCAGCCCCGTGCCGAGCGCCTTGAGCACCGCCTCCTTCGCCGCGAACCTCGCGGCGTAGTGCGCCGCCCGCGCCGCCCTCCCTTCGCAGTACCGCCGCTCCGCCGGCGTGAAGAGGCGATCGAGGAACCGCCGGTCCCTCCGCGCGAATCGCGACACCTCCACGACGTCCACGCCCAGACCGAGCATGCAGAGATGCTATAATGCGCCCCGTCCCGGTACTATGCTCACCCTCGTCCTGCTCGCCCAGTTCTGGGGCCCGTCCGACGACGTGCGCCCCTTCGAGAAGGACGCCCGCCTCGTCGCGGCGCACTACCTGATCGACTACGAGGCCGACGCCGGCGCGTTCGTCGATCACCCGCCCGGCTGGAAGGGCTTCTCCGGCCGCTCGGCCGACTGGCACCGCACCCAGCTCGCCGAAATGCGCAAGGCCGGCATCGACGTGGCGCTGGTGCGCGGCGGCGCCGAGGCGGTCAAAGCGCTCGCGGAGGCGCTCGACGAAGGCCCGCGCGTGGCGCCGGTCGCCGGCTCCTTCGACGACGCGCGCGCGTTCTACGCGCTCGTCCCGCCCCGCCACTGGGCGCTCCTCGGCAAACGTCCCCTCGTCTGGATGGCGCCGGGGTCGAAGCCGCCGTTCGACGCCGTGCGCGCCGGCTTCAAGGACGTCGGGCGCGACCCCTTCATCGTCGCCGAGGAGGGGGGGGACGCCACGGTCGCCTGGGGCGCGGCGCGCACCGGGCCGCGCGAGTTCGACGTCGTCTCCGTCGGCCCCGGCTTCGACGACGGCCGCCCGAAGGAGGCGGTCGCGCGCGACGGCGGCAGGCGCTACGAGAAGGCATGGTACGTGGCGCTGCGGCTCAGGCCGCGCATCATCGCGATCGAGACATGGAACAACTTCCGGGACGCGACCGAGGTCTGCGAGTCCAGGGAGCACGGCCGCGCGTACCTCGACATCACCGCGAAGGGCGCGGACAAGCACCATCGCGGCGAGGCGCTGCCCCGGCCGACCGGACGATGGTCGAAGTACGACCGCGCCGTGTGGAACCTGAAGTACGAGCCGTTCGAGGGCGGGCTCCGGCCGGTCGAAGCGGACGACGGGCTCTTCAAGAAGGTCGACCTTGCCGGCATCGACGTGCTGACGACGAAGGAGAACGACAAGGGGTCGGTGCGCTGCCTCTACTTCGACGTCGACGACTCGTGGTCGTTCTGGGAGACGCGGAACTTCGCGATCACCGTCGAGTACCTCGACCTGGGGCAGGGGTCGTTCGCGCTGGAGTACGACTCCGCCGATGCGTCGCTCGCGCGGAGCCTGCGGCCTTACAAGCGCGCGGGCGAGCACGCGTTCACGGGGACGGGCGAGTGGAAGTTCGCGCGCTTCGAGCTCAAGGAGGCGCTCTTCGCGAACCGCCAGTCGGGGGGCGGGGACTTCCGGCTGGTCATCGACAAGCGCGGTCTGAGCGTGCGGCGCGTCACGGTGCGTCCCAACTGATTGAAGAACAAGGGGTTGGGGGCCGATAATTCTCGAAACCGCTTGACCGTCGGGGGGGGCCTGCTATAATCCCGCGCTTAAACGACCAGGATAAGTAAGGAGGAAGCTGGAAATGGCTACGGGGACAGTGAAGTGGTTCAATGACCAGAAGGGGTACGGTTTCATCAAGCAGGACGGAGTCACGGAAGACATCTTCGTCCACCACACGGCGATCAAGATGGAGGGCTTCCGCACGCTGACGCCCGGCGAGACGGTGGAGTTCGAGATCAAGAAGGACGAGAAGGGCCTGAAGGCGATCAACGTGGTCCGTCCCGCGAACGGCAACGGGAGCGAAGTGCAGGAAGTCCAGGAAGCGCCGGAAGCGCCGCCCCAGTAGAATCGCGAAACACCAAGACCCCCCGAGCGATCCTCGGGGGGTTTTTTTTCGGCCGAATCTCGAACGGAGGGTCGCGGATCTCGGAAGGGGGGGCGTCGACGGCATGTCTCCGGTGATTCGAGATTCGTGATTCGTGATCCGGCTTCTACGCCGGCAGGAACTTCCTCAGCGGGCACTTCTCGCAATGCGCGGTCGCGCGGCAGAAGTCCTTTCCCACGGCCACCACGAGCGCGTGGAACTCGTTGAAGAGCTTCGCGTCGCGCGGCAGCCCCGACTCGAAGAGCTCCTTCAGCTCGTCGTACCCCGCCCCCTCCGGCGCCAGCGCGTGCCGCGTCGCGACGCGGTACGTGTACTGGTCGACCACGAACGTCGGCATCCCGAGCGCGTAGAGCAGGATGGAGTCGGCCGTCTCCGGGCCGATCCCCTTCACCTCGAGGAGCTCCTCGCGCACGCGCTCCGGCTTCGCTCGCCTCATCCGCTCGATGTCTCCGTCCCAGCGCTCCAGCAGCCAGCGGACGAACGACTTCAGCCGCTTCGCCTTGACGTTGTAGTACCCCGCCGGCCGGATCGCCAGCGCCAGCGTCCCCGCGTCGAGCGCGTCGATCCTCCGCGCGTCGAGGAGCCCGTTCGCCTTGAGCGCCTCGATCGCCTTCTCGACGTTCCGCCACGCCGTGTTCTGCGTGAGGATCGCCCCGACCATCACCTCGAACGGCGTCTCGGCGGGCCACCACCCCTGCGGGCCGAACCGCTTCGACAGGGCGCGGTAGTACGCCGTCAGATTTCGGACGTCGGATTTCAGATTTCAGATCCCGGACGTTGAAATCCGACATCTGAGATCCGAAATCTACTCTCCGAAGAGCGCCTCCACGAACTCGTCCGCGTTGAACCGCGCGATGTCCTCGGGCGACTCGCCGAGCCCGACGAACTTCACGGGGATCGAGAGCTTGTCCTTGATCGCCACCACGATCCCCCCCTTGGCGGTCCCGTCGAGCTTGGCGAGGAAGAGCCCGGTGACGCTCACGGCCGCCCCGAAGTGCTGCGCCTGGGAGATCGCGTTCTGGCCCGTCGTCGCGTCGAGCACGAGGAGCACCTCGTGCGGCGCGCCGGGGATCTTCCGCGCGACGACGTTGCGGATCTTCGAGAGCTCCTTCATCAGGTTTTCCTTCGTCTGGAGCCGCCCCGCCGTGTCCACCAGCAGGACGTCCGACTTGCGCGCGACGGCCGCCTCCGCCGCGTCGAAGACGACCGCGGCCGGGTCCGCCCCCTGCCCGTGCTTGACGATGTCGACGCCGACGCGCTCGCTCCAGATCGTGAGCTGCTCCACGGCCGCCGCGCGGAACGTGTCGCTCGCCGCGAGGATGACCTTCCGGTCCTCCTTCCGGAAGAGCGTGGCGAGCTTCGCGATCGACGTCGTCTTGCCGACGCCGTTGACGCCCGCCACGAGGATCACCGTCGGCGGCGAGGGGGACCATCTCACGTCGTTGCCGTGCTCGACCATCCTCTGCTTCAGGTCGGCCTTGAGGAAGGGGATGATGTGGTCGGTCGTCTTGATCTCCCCCTTCTTGTAGGCGAGGCGCGCCTTCTCGAGGATCTTCTGCGTCACCTCGACGCCGAAGTCCGCCTCGATGAGCTTCTCCTCGAGCGCGTCCAGGTCCTCGGGGGCGACGTTGCGGAACACCTGGACGAGCTTGCGGATGGGGGCGACGAAGACCTCCTTGGTCTTCTGGAGGCCCTTCTTGAACTTGTCGAGGAAGCCGCTGAACAGACCCATGGGGAGAAGACAGAATCCAGAATTCGGAAGCCGGAATCAAGCGAATCACGCATTACGCATCGCGCATTACGGGCCGCTGCACGGCGTCGCAGACGCGGGCGATGAGGCCGAAGAGCCGTGATGCGTGATGCGGCCATGCGCTATTCGGGCTTCCGCTGCTGCTTGGCGCCCGGGGCCCACGTGAGGCGGATGTTGTCGAGGATGCCGTTGACGAAGCGGCCCGACTGGGGCGTCGAGAACTTCTTCGCCATGTCGATCGCCTCGTTGATGGAGACGAGCGGCGGGATGTCGTCGCGGAAGAGCAGCTCGTAGGTCGCCAGGCGGAGGATGTTGCGGTCGATGACCGCCATGCGCTTGAGCTGCCAGTTCTTGGCGGCCGACTCGATCTTCTCGTCGATCGCGGCGCGCCGCTCCCACCAGCCGAGCACCAGCTCGCGCGCGAAGCCGCGCGCCTCGGCGTCCGGCTCCTCCTGCGCCTCCTGCAGGCACGCGTCGAGCTCGTCCATCACCTCCGGCCCGCGGACGTCGAGCTGGTAGAGCAGCTGCAGGGCGAGCTCGCGGCCCAGGGTTCGTTTCCTCATCTGCAGTTCCGTTGAACGGCAGAGGACTCAGAGAACGCAGAGCGGTCCTCTCCGAGTCCTCCGTGCCCTCTGCGGTTCATCGCTCCGCGCTCTCAGATCTTCTCCATCAGCGAGGCCATCTCCAGCGCCGCCAGCGCCGCCTCGCTTCCCTTGTTGCCCATCTTCGCGCCCGCGCGCTCGATCGCCTGCTCCAGCGTGTCGACCGTCAGCACGCCGAAGATCGTCGGCACGCCGGTGCGGCGCCCGACCTCCGCGATGCCCTTCGCCGTCTGCTCGCAGACGTGGTCGTAGTGCGCCGTGTCGCCCCGGATCACGCAGCCGAGGCAGACGATGGCGTCGGCGAGACGCTTCTGCGCGAGGCGCTTCGCGGCCGTCGGGATCTCGAGCGACCCCGGCACCCAGACGACGTCGATCCGGCCCGGGTCCACGCCGTGGCGCACCAGGGTCCCGCGGCACCCCTCGAGCAGGTGCTTCGTGACGTAGTCGTTGAAGCGGCTCACGACGATGGCGAACCGGCGGCCCTTCCCGTCGAAGTCCCCTTCGACGACGCGCCGGACGCCCCTCTTCGCCCGCGGTCTGGCCATCTTCGCGCCGGGCCTACTCCGCCGTCTTCATGGCGCCCGGACCGCCGGCGTCCGCCCGCGCCTTCTCCTCGTCCGCGCGGTCCCGCGCCGGCAGCACGAACGGCTTGTCGGACATCAACGTGTCCGGGAACTGCTGCCGGATCTTGATGAAGTCCTGCTCCCGGCGGAGGAAGGCCTGCACGACCTCCGGATCGTGGTGCCTGCCGCTCTGCGACACGATCATGTCGCGCGCCTTCTCGTGCGCGAACGGCATCTTGTACGGGCGCTTCGACGTGAGCGCGTCGTACACGTCGGCCAGCGCGACCACCCGCGCGCAGAGCGGGATCTCCTCGCCCTTGAGCGGGCGGTGCTCGCCGTTGATGTCGACGGCGGGGTACCCGCTGCCGTCCCACTTCTCGTGGTGGTAGCGCGCGATCATCTCCGCGATCGAGAAGAGGCCCTCGCGGTGGATCATCTCGCCCGCCATGCGCAGCGCGCGCGCGCCGATCTCCGAGTGCTCCTTCATCATCTCGAACTCCTCCTCCGTCAGCTTGTCGGGCTTCTGGAGGATGGAGTCGCGGATGCCGACCTTCCCCAGGTCGTGCAGCGGCGAGAGGTCGGTCACCATCTCGACGTACTCGTCGGTGATCATGTCGCGGTACTTCGGGAGCTTGCGCATGTCCTCGACGAGGATCTTCGCGTAGTGCTGGATCCGCTGGATGTGGCCGCCGGTGTCGTCGTCGATCGACTCGGCCAGGTTGGCCATGGCGAGCACCGCGGCGCGCTGGGTGTCCTTGATCTCCGCGGTGCGCTGGACGACCGCCTCCTCCAGCGACTTCATGTAGTTCTTCTTGAGCTTCTCGATGACGATCTTGTCGGTGATGTCGCGCAGCGTGAACTCGCAGCCGCCGATGCGGCCGTTCTCCCGGATCGGGATGCAGCTGAACTCGACGATCCGCTCCTCGCCGCGGCGCGTGACGAGCTCCATCTGCGCCCCGCGCGTGTCGCGCACCTCGGCCGCCTCCCGCAGGGCCGTGTAGATCGTGTGCATGTGGCCCTTCTTGACGATCTTGCTGAAGGAGGCCCCCTCGAGGTCCTTGCGCTCGTACCCGAACATCGCGTACGTGGCGCGGTTGGCCCACGTGATGCGGCCGTCGAGGTCCGACGTGAAGATGGGGTCGGCCGCGCTCTCGACGATCGTCCGGTAGCGCTCCTCCGAGCGCTTGAGCTCGGCGACCTGCGTCTCCACCTTCTGCTCCAGCGAACGGTTGTACTCGCGCAGGTCGTCGTGCAGCTTCTTGTTCTCCAGCAGGAAGCCGATGTCGAAGGAGATCTGCTCCATCGCCTGCGCGAAGTCGCGCGTGAAGCGGTTCTTCTCGCAGTCCTGGAGGTCGAGCACCCCGATCACGCGGCTCTTGATCTTCACCGGAATGACCAGCTCCGCCTGCGTCTTCTTCATGGGTCCGCGGATGAAGCGCGTGTCGCGCGAAACGTCGTTGACGATGCAGGCCTCTCCCGTCCGCGCCGTGTTTCCGCAGATGCCCTCCCCGATCTTCAGCCGGTAGCTCTTGACCAGGGGGTTGACGACCTCTTCGCCGGCGCAGACGTAGAGCACAAGTTCGTTGGAGAGCTCGTCGACGAGCAGGAGCGCCACCATGTAGGCGTCGAACTTCTTCTGGATGAAGTTGACGATCTCCTGGAGGCAGCGCTCGCTGGTGAAGTGCTCCGACGAGGAGTAGATCCGGATGACCTTGAGGATCTCCTCGTGGAACGCCTTCATCAGCTCGAGGTACTGGATCCGCTGCTCCAGCAGCTCGCTGGCGACGTCCTTCGGTTTTTCGCCTCCGTTGGTCGACATACCCCTCCCGCAGCCGTCTCTGCGGTCCTAGGGGAAGTGTATCCCACCCAGGCCGCGAATGACAACCCCGCCCCTCAAACCGCTCGACCGCTGCGCCGTTCGGCCGTTCGACCGTTCAAACGTACCTGATCCCGCGCATCACTTCTTCGACGACACCGCGCGCTTGCGGCAGAGCGCGCGGCTCATCGTGGTGTCGCGGAACCGCTTGACGAGGGACGACGGAACGGGGAGCCCGGCCTTGTCGAATTCCGTCTGCGCCGCCTGGTACGAGTCGAACGCCTTGCTGAAGAGCTCGAGCGCCTTCTTGTTCTCGGCGGCCCAGCCGCCCGGGTTGGCCGTCGAGTCCGACCGGCGCAGGTGCTTCATCGCCTGGTCGAAGCTCGCGTCCCCCTGGGCGCAGAGCTTGAAGATGGCCTCGGGCGACCCGACCGGCAGCTCGGTCTTCCCCATCTTCACCGCGTCCGGGTCCTCGTCGGAAGGCGGCGGGTCCGGCTGCACCGGGTCAGGGTCGGGCGGAGGCGGCGGATGCCCCACCGGGTCGGGCGGCGGCGGGGGCGCCACCGGCGGATCCTCGGGGGGCGGAGGCGCCGTCGCCCTGGCCACGCGCTCGCCGACGAGCACGAGGTACGCCTCCGTGACGTCGGCGTCGGTGTCCACCTTCTCGCGGTAGGCGCGCGTGTCCCGGTAGCGCGCCCGCAGGATGGCGTACGCGGTCTTCGCGTCCTCCTTCGCGTGGAGCGACACGAAGTAGAGCAGCACGTCGATCATGCGGTCCGCCTTCGCCTCGTGCACCGTGTCGAGGAGCGACGGATCGCGGCGCAGCGCCTCGTCGAAAAGCGGCACGAGCCGGGGGGCGTGCCCGTTGCGCGCGCAGAAGTCGGCCAGGTCGAAGAAGGCCAGCCCCGGGACGGAGGATCCCGCGGCGAAGGTCCAGGCGCCCGGGTCCCGCTTCACGGTGACGCCGCGGCCCTGGCAGAGGCGCTCCAGCTCGTGGTCGAGCGCGGCGGCGCGGCGGCCGGGCTCGGCGAGCTTCGTCAGCTCGCGCACCTGCGCCCGCGGCGTGCGGGCGCGGATGCCCGTGAGCGTCTCGTACGCGATCTCGTCCTGCGACTCGAAAAGGTTCTTGACGAAGATGCCCCGCGTGCCGGAGGCGGTGACGATCTCCGCCATCTCCGGCATCGGGATCGCGGCGCCCGGCGAGGTCTCGAGGAGCAGCTTGTGGCAGGCGGTGGCTCGCGCCTCGACGTCCCGGAACTTCGCGGCCTGCTCCGGCGGCACGAGCAGCTTGTTGAACTGCCCCACCTTGTCGCGCGCCTCCTTGATCTGCCCCGCGCGAAGGCGGCTCTCGACGTCGCGGAAGAGCGCCTCCATCGCGGAGGCGCTGTACAGCTTCGGATCGGCCGTCCGGGGCGGATCGGGCCTCGGGTCCGGCCTGGGATCGGGCCCCGGGTCGTGCGGCTTCGCGCTCGACGGGGGCGGAGGGGGCGTCGTCCTGTCCGGCGCGGCCGCGACCTCCCCCGACCCCTGACGGAAGATGCGGACGAGGTCCGAGGGGCCGAGCCCGCGCTCGACCATCGCCCACACGAAGCCGCACACCGCGGCCACGATGAGGACGGCGCAGAGCTTGCCGCCGAAGCCGAATCCTTTTCCGACGCGCGACGCCATGGCCGCTAAATCCTACCATCTTGGACGCCGGCCGGAATATCATTACGCCGAGGAATGGACCTTTCCGTCGTCGTCGTCACGCTCGACGGCCGCGAGATGACGCTGGCGTGCCTCGATTCGGTGGGCCCCGGGGCGGGCGGGCTGGAGCACGAGATCATCGTAGTGGACAACGGCTCGACCGACGGCACGCCGGCGGCGGTGCGCGGGCGCTTCCCGGGGGCGCGCGTCCTGGAGAACGGCGCGAACCGCGGCTACGGGCCCGCGGCGAACCAGGGGATGCGCGAGTCGCGCGGCCGGTGCGTGCTGCTGCTGAACAACGACGCGCGCGCGCCGGCGGGGGGGCTCCGCACGCTCGTCGAGTTCCTCGACGCGTCGCACGACGCGGCGATGGTCGGGCCGCAGCTGATGCACGAGGACGGGCGGACGCAGCACTCGTTCGACGCGGAGCCGTCGCTGGCGACGGAGCTGCTGAACAAGAGCCTGCTGCGGCGCCTCATGCCGGGGCGCTTTCCGGGCCGGCTCACGCCGCTGTCCGGTCCGACGGACGTCCCGAACCTCGTGGGCGCGTGCCTGATGGTGCGCCGCGCCGCGATGGACGAGCTCGGCCCGTTCGACGAGACGTTCTTCTACCTGTACGAGGAGACGGACTGGTGCCGGCGGGCGCGCGCCCGGGGGTGGCGCGTCGTCGTCCATCCCGGCGTGCGCGTGGTACACCTGCAGGGGCGGACGCGCGAGCGCATGCGGGTGCGGGCGAAGGTGGAGCACGCGCGCTCGCTGTTCGCATACTTCCGCAAGCACCATCCCGTCCAGGGCGCGCTGCTGAGGGCGCTGTACCCGGTGAAGTCGCTGCTCGAAACGGTTCTCTTCGGGCTGTCGACCGCGCTCACGCTCGGCCTCTGGCCGCGGGCGCGGCGGCGCACGGCGGAAGCGGCCGCGGTGCTCGCCTGGCAGCTCCTCCTGTGCCCGCGCGGAATGGGGCTCGCTCCCCGCGTTCGTCCGGATGCGCCATGTCCAGCTACATCGCGGTGACGTCGGGCGGGGTCCGGTGGAAAGTCCTCGCGGACTTCAAGCTCATCTTCGAGTTCGGCGCGTTCGCGGACATCGAGAAGCTGCTCAAGCGTGCGACGCTCCTGCGCGAGCTGCGCGCCACGAGCACGTACGAGGTTCCGGTGGTCGACCTGATCTTCTGGCTCAAGGTCTACAAGCCGGCCGGCGCGCTGGGCCGCCTCTTCGGCGCCTTCTCCGCCAGCGGCGCGCAGCGGGAGATGGACAACTGCCTCGGCGCGATGCGGCGCGGCGTGCAGGTCGTGGCGCTCACCGGCGCGGGCGAGTGCGGCGCGGGGAGCTACGTCGTGTCGCAGGCGCTCGACGGGTGGACGACGCTGCAGGAGTCGCTGCTCTACAACGACGTCCAGGGGAAGGAGCGGCGCGCCATGATGTTCCAGTTCGGCCAGTGGGCCCGCCAGATCCACGACTCGGGCGTCTACCAGGAGTCGCTTGATCCGGCGCACATCATGGTCAAGACGTGGGGCGAGTCGCTGGAGTTCCGCCTGTTCGACTTCGAGCGGATGCAGCTGTTCAAGGCGATCCCCGAGTCGAAGCGGCTGTCGGCGGTCGCGCGGCTGAACCACTTCCCCAAGCTCTCGAGGACCGACCGCGTGCGGTTCCTCGACGGGTACGTGCACAAGTACCCGGATGAGGCGCGCGCGTTCAAGGAGATCAACGGGAAGATCCTGCGGCTGCAGGAGGAGCAGGCGGACCGGAAGACCGTCCGCATCGCGATGGACTGCGTGCAGGACAACCGCACGTTCGGGCAGTTCGCGACGGAGAAGGTCAGCGGCTACTACCGGCGCCCGCGCGCCGACGGGGAGGCGGCGGGGATCGACGTCGAGGAGGTCGTGCGGATGGCCGGGGGATCGATGGACGCGACGAAGTACCGGCGCGTCGACACGACGCACGCGCTCTACGACTGGAAGACGGCGAACGTGCTGGTCAAGGAGGGCGGGCCGGTGCCGCTGGCGGTCGTGGTGGAGGCGGGCCGGGAGGGCGGCTACGTGATCTACCGCAAGTGAAAGGATGCGGCGGGCTTCTCGTTGCTCCATCCGCCGGACGGCGGATGGAGCGGGGGACGGGATTCGAACCCGCGACAACCAGCTTGGAAGGCTGGTGTTCTGCCACTGAACTACCCCCGCCTTCGCCGACGATCGGTCGACCGAGTCTACTTCGCGGGCTTCGGCGGGCACGCCCGCCTGTGACCGCTTGACCGTTCAACCGTTCGCCGCTCAACGGATCGCCCTCGCGGCTTCCTTCGGCTGCCCTCGAGGGACCTCTGCCGGGAGCCCTGCTTCGCCGACGCACGATGTACAAGGCGGGCTTGCGGGCTTCGCAGGGCAACCTTCGCCGACGTCGCACTCTTCGACGAAGGGGGGCTTGCCAACCGTAGCCCGCAAGCAAGCTCAGTCGGTGGAAGGTCGGCGAAGGTTGGTGGGCAGGGAGGGATTTGAACCCCCGAAGGCGTGAGCCAACAGATTTACAGTCTGCCCCCTTTGGCCACTTGGGTACCTGCCCGACCCGGAGATCCCAGCAAAGGGAACCCGGTACGATCGTTCCCGTTATCAATGAGCGCTTCGCCACCGAAGCCCGCAAGCCGCCTCGGCCAGGGCTGGAGCTGGCGGTGGGAGTTGCACCCACAACCACCGGTTTACAAAACCGGTGCTCTGCTGTTGAGCTACGCCAGCACGTCCGCTCCAAAGAGCGGTCGGATTCTAAGGGCGCCCTCCGCAAAACGCAACATGATGAACCTCTCCGCCCGACGCCGGTTCATCTTTCCGACGCCATGCTTGCCCTGCGAAGCCTTCCCATCGCACCCCGTCGCCCCTTCGACGGCGAAGCAGGGGTTCGCTTCATCCGCATCACTTTCCCCGACCGGCGATGGTCGTGTTCCTCAACAAGGTCGACCTCGTCCAGGACCGCGACCTCCTCGAGCTCATCGAGCTCGAGGTGCGCGAGTTCGATGAGGCGTGCGCGGGCGACAACGTCGGCCTGAGGCTCCGCGGCATCGGCAAGGACGCGTTGAAGCGCGGCATGGTGATCGCACGGCCCGCCTCCGTGGCTCCCCGCGCGCAGTTCGAGGCGCACGTCGTGGCGCTTTCGAAGGAGGAGGGCGGCCGCCACACCCCGATCTTCAGCGGCTTCCGCCCACCGGCGAGATGGACCTGCTGCACGCCGAGCTTCTGCTGCCGGGCGACGACGCCTGCGTTCGGATCCGCCTTTCCAAGCCGATCGCGCTGGAGGCGAATCTGACCTTCGCCATCCGGGAGAGCCGGCAGACGGTCGGCCGCGGGATGGTGACGCGGTGAACCCGAGGGGCGGATGAAACGCATCCCGCCTCTCTTTTTTTCGCATGCATGGTTGACAGTGGCACAGTGATTGCTATACTTGCGCGTTCGTCACGGGCTTTGTGAAGTGGTCCGCCCCATCTTCGCAATACCGAACATCGTGCACAGGGATCGTTTCATCTCACGCAGGAGGGTTTCGGCGCTCCGGGCGGCCAGGGACTGCTGGGGTAGCTCAGTCGGTAGAGCACGTCCTTGGTAAGGACGAGGTCGCGGGTTCAAATCCCGTCTCCAGCTCCACTCCGGCGGGTCAGCAGGCACCTATATAAAGGAAGGAAAGAGGAGATCGGAACATGGCGAAGGAAAAGTTCCAGCGGACGAAGCCTCACGTCAACGTCGGCACCATCGGCCACATCGACCACGGCAAGACGACGCTGACCGCGGCGATCACCGCCGTGGCTGCCGAGGGCGGCAAGGGCAAGTTCCGCTCGTATGACGACATCGCGAAGGCGTCCGAAAAGGACGGCCGCCGCGACCCGTCGAAGATCATCACCATCGCGATCTCCCACGTCGAGTACGAGTCAGAGAAGCGGCACTACGCGCACATCGACTGCCCGGGCCACGTCGACTACATCAAGAACATGATCACGGGCGCCGCCCAGATGGACGGCGCGATCCTCGTCGTCAGCGCCGCCGACGGCGTGATGCCGCAGACGAAGGAGCACGTGCTGCTGGCGCGCCAGGTGCAGGTGCCCGCGATGGTCGTGTTCCTCAACAAGGTCGACCTGGTGGACGACAAGGAGCTGCTCGACCTCGTCGAGGAGGAGGTGCGCGACCTCCTGAAGAAGCACGGCTTCCCGGGCGACAAGACGCCGATCGTCCGCGGGCAGGCGCTCGCGGCGATGCAGAACCCGAAGGACGCGGCGGCGGTCAAGCCGATCCGCGACCTGCTGGCGGCGCTGGACGAGCACATCCCGCTGCCGGTGCGGGAGGTCGACAAGCCCTTCCTGATGCAGATCGAGGACGTGTTCTCGATCAAGGGGCGCGGCACGGTCGGCACGGGCCGCATCGAGCGCGGCATCTGCAAGGTCGGCGAGGAGGTGCAGATCGTCGGGCTGCGCGCGGAGCCGATGAAGAGCGTCATCACGGGCGTCGAGATGTTCAACAAGGAGCTGGAGAGCGGGCAGGCCGGCGACAACGTCGGCATCCTGCTCCGCGGCATCGACAAGGAGCAGCTCGAGCGAGGCATGGTGATCGCCAAGCCGAACTCGATCACTCCCCACACGGAGTTCGAGGCGGCGATCTACGCGCTCTCGAAGGACGAGGGCGGCCGGCACACGCCGTTCTTCAAGGGATACCGCCCGCAGTTCTACTTCCGGACGACCGACGTGACGGGCGAGATGGAGCTGCCGGCGGGCGTCGAGATGGTGATGCCCGGCGACAACGCGACGGTGAAGGCGAAGCTGATCATCCCGATCGCCATGGACCAGAACCTGCGCTTCGCGATCCGCGAGGGGGGAAAGACGGTCGGGTCGGGCGTCGTGACCAAGATCTTCAAGTAGTTCGACCGCCGCCGGCCTTCGCCGGCGGCGCTCACCACAAGTAGGCGGGCTATGCCGGCGAGAGAACCGATCTTCCTGGAATGCGGCGAGTGCGGGACGCGCTATTACCGCACCACGCGCAACACCAAGACCCAGGCGAAGCTGGAGCTGAAGAAGTTCTGTCCGAAATGCCGCAAGAGGGTGCCGCATAAGGAGAAGAAGAAGTAGAGAAGTAACGCACGTGGTCCGGTGCGGTCTACCCGGTGCGCCTCCCGTAGGTCCGTAGGTCAATTGGTAGACTACCGGTCTCCAAAACCGGGGGTTGGGGGTTCGAGTCCCCCCGGACCTGCCACCCGGCGGGCGCAAGGAGCAAGGATGTCGGAAGAGAAGAAGGCGATGGCCGACGGTACGGAAGAAGAAGAAGAGGACGAGCGCGAACCTGAAGAGGAGCGCGTCGAGGAGAAGGCCCCGGCCAAGCCGGCGGGCCCCGTCGGCCCGTTCGTCGCTTTCAACCGGGGCGTGCGCGCCTGGGCGGTCGTCGCCGCCCTTCTCGTCGGGGTCGGCGTCTACTTCATCCCGATTCCCGGGCTGTCGAAGCCGCTCGGCGGCCTGCGGCTGGGGAGCCACGCGATCACCTTCATGCTGCTCGTGGGCGCCGCCGTCGCGGCCGCGGCAGGATGGGCGCTCTTCCGGTTCGGCAGACCTCACTTCGACTGGCGGAAGCCCGGCCAGGGGCGCTACGTGCGCCTGACGGCGTACCTCGGCATCGCGGCGTTCGCGTCCTTCGCCGGCGTGACGGTGCACCAGGTCCCGTCCCTGAAGAGCCTCTGGTGGGAGCCGCTGTGGGGGGGGACGCTCCTCGGCATGACGTTCACGCTGAGGCCGATCTTCTTCCCCGCCGCCGCCACCACGATGCTCGCGCTGCTGGGCTTCCACCTGTGGGCGAACCGCCCGAAGTGGGCGGACCTGCTCACGGAGACGCAGAGCGAGCTGCGCAAGGTCTCGTGGCCGCCCCACAAGGAGTGGATCGGGTCGTCGGTGGTCGTGATGATCGTCATCGGTTTCGTGTCGGTCTTCCTCTACATCGTGGACCGCGGGCTTTCTCATGTCCTCGAACAGCTCAAGATCGGATTCTGACGTGACAGAAGCGCCTGAAAGCAGCTCGCCCCCCGGCGAGAAGAAGTGGTACGTCGTCCGCGTGCAGAGCGGCCGCGAGGAGCAGGTCGCCGCGGCCCTGAAGCGCCGCGTGCAGTCGGCGGGGCTCCAGGAGCAGATCACCGAGGTCGTCGTGCCGATGGAGAAGGTCACGGAGATCCGGTCGCAGCGGAAGATCGTGCGCGACAAGAAGCTCTACCCCGGCTACCTCATGATCGAGATGGCGCAGACGAAGGACGCATGGTTCCTCGTCCGCGAGACCCCCGGCATCGGCGACTTCCTCGGCCTCAAGGAGCCGATCCCCATGGCCGAGCACGAAGTGAACAAGATGAAGGCCGCCCAGGCGCCGGAGGAGGGGGACAAACCGAAGATCAAGATCGACTTCCAGAAGGGCGACGCCGTCCGCATCAAGGAGGGCGCGTTCGAGAACTTCGACGGGCTCGTCGAGGAGATCAACAACCAGAAGGGGATCGTCAGCGTGACGATCACGATCTTCGGAAGGCCCACGCGCGTGGATCTGGAGTATTGGCAGGTGGAGAAGATCTGAGATGATTTCGGATTTCGGATCTCAGATTTCAGATCGCCGGCGCGAAGCGCGGGCCGCCGCCGACATCCGAAATCTGAAATCTGAAATCGGAAAGGCGAACGATGCCTCCTAAGAAGGAAGTGATGGTCAGGATCAAGCTGCAGTGCCCCGGCGGGCAGGCGACCCCCGCTCCGCCCGTCGGCCCGGCGCTCGGCCAGCACGGCGTCAACATCGGCGAGTTCGTCAAGCGCTTCAACGACGCGACGCGCAAGGAGAACGGGCTGATCGTGCCGTGCATCGTGACGGTCTTCAAGGACCGCACGTTCGACATCGCCTACAAGAGCTCGCCGGCGAGCGTGCTGCTCAAGAAGTTCGCCAACGTCGTCAAGGGGAGCGGGACGCCGAACAAGGAGAAGGTCGGCACGGTCACGCGCAAGCACCTCGAGGAGATCGCGAAGATCAAGATGAAGGACATGAACGCCGCCACCCTGGAGGCGGCCATCAAGGTCATCGAGGGGACCGCGCGCAACATGGGGATAAAGGTCGAGGGGTAGATGAGGAAGCGAAGCAAGCGGTACGAGGCGGACGCCAAGAAGCTGGACGCGGCGAAGAAGTACGAGGTCGCCGAAGCCGTGAAGATCCTCAAGACGTTCACGCCGACGAAATTCGACTCGGCCGTCGAGGTCGTGATGAAGCTCGGCGTCGATCCGAAGAGGAGCGAGCAGAACATCCGCGGCTCCGTCGCGCTGCCCAAGGGCATCGGCAAGGCGCGCCGCGTGATCGTCTTCGCGGACGGCGAGGAGGCGCAGGCGGCGAGGGAGGCGGGCGCGGACGAGGTCGGGATGGTGGAGCTCGCGCAGAAGATCGAGGGCGGATGGTTCGAGTTCGACGTCGCGATCGCCATGCCGCGCACGATGAAAGTGATCTCCAAGCTCGGCAAGGTGCTCGGCCCGAAGGGGCTGATGCCCTCGCCGAAGAACGGGACCGTCACGGAAGACGTGAAGACGGCCGCGAGGGAGTTCAAGGCGGGCAAGATCGAGTTCCGCAACGACTCGGCCGGCAACGTCCAGGCCGCGATCGGGAAGCTGTCGTTCAGCGAAGGGGACCTGAAGGCGAACATCGACGCCTTCATCGACCATATCCGGGCGATGAAGCCCCCGACCGTGAAGGGCGTCTACATCCAGAACGTGACCGTGTCGGCGACGATGAGCCCGGGCATCGCGCTGGCCGTGCAGGGGTAGGGTGACATGTCGAAAGCGCTCCGCAAACGGGTCGTCGACGAGCTCGAGAAGAAGTACAAGGGGCACAAGAACTTCTTCCTCGTGAACTACCAGGGGCTGACCGCCAACCAGACGGTCGAGCTCCGGCGCGAGCTGCGCGCCGACAAGGTGAAGATGAACGTGGTGAAGAACTCCGTCGCCCACCACACGTTCGAGAAGCTCGGGCTCAAGGATCTCCAGAACCACCTGACGGGCATGAACGCGGTGGTCTACGGGCCGGACCCGGTGGCCGCGGCGAAGAAGCTGGTGGCGTACCGCGACAAGCACCAGAAGTCCCAGGTGACGGCGGCGATCGTCGAGGGGAAGGTGATGACCGCCGCGGAGGTCGTCACGCTCTCGAAGCTGCCGGGGCGCGAGCAGCTCCTGGCGCAGGTCCTGGGCGTGCTCCTCGGCGTGCAGACGCAGTTCGTCAGCACGCTCAACGAGATCCCGCGCAAGTTCGTCGGCACGCTCCAGGCTGTCGCCGACAAGGACAAGGAGAAAAAGTAGATGGCCAGAGTGGCGGAGCTGATCGACAAGGCGCAGAAGCTCGAGGACGCCGAGCGCGTGCAGCTGCTCGGGGCGGTGCTCGAGTCGGGCGGGATCCTCTTCCTGGCGAAGGCGCTCTCGGCGCTCGAGACGAAGTTCGGCGTCAAGGCGGCGGGCGTGCCCGCGGCCGTCGACTCGAAGAAGAAGGACGAAGGCCCCGCGGCGCCGACGGCGTTCGACGTGATCCTCAAGAGCGCCGGGCCGAACAAGATCAGCTCCATCAAGGTCGTGCGGGCCGCGACGGGCCTCGGCCTCAAGGAGGCGAAGGACCTGTGCGACAAGGGCGGCGAAGCGGTGAAGAAGGGGATTCCGAAGGAGGAGGCCGACAAGCTCGTCGCCGAGCTGAAGGCCGCCGGGGCGGAGGTCGAGGTCAAGCCCGCGTAGGGAAATGACTGAACGGTCCAACGGTTGAACGGTTGAACGGTTGAACGGAGATCGCAGATGAGCAATGTTGCGGGTCTGGTGGACGAGGTCGGCAAGCTGTCGGACGACGAGCGCACGCAGTTCCTGACCGAGTTCGTGGCCAAGCAGAACGTGCTGTGGCTGTCGGGCGCGGTGAAGGCGCTGGAGGACAAGTTCGGGGTCAAGGCGGCGGCGGGCGGCGGCGGCGGCGGCGCCGCTCCGGCTCCGGCGGCGGCGGAGGTCAAGGAGGAGAAGACGCAGTTCGACGTCATCCTCAAGGCGGCCGGCCCGAACAAGATCAACGTCATCAAGGTCGTCCGCGCGGTGACGCAGCTCGGCCTCAAGGAGGCGAAGGACCTCGTCGACAAGGGGGGCCAGCCGGTGAAGCAGGGCATCCCGAAGGACGAGGCCGACAAGCTCGCCAAGGAGCTGAAGGACGCGGGCGGCGAGGTGGAGATCAAGTAGCCGGGGCGAATTACGAATTACGAATCACGAATCACGGAAGACCCCGGTCGACGTGGTTCGCCCGTAATTCGTAATTCGAGATTCGTGATTCGCACATCGGGGGTTTGATGGTTGAAACCATCCGGTTCGGCAGGTTCAGGGAGACGTTCCCGATCCCGAACCTGACCGACCTGCAGGTCAAGGCCTACATCAAGTTCCTCCAGCAGGCGCTCGCGCCGACCAAGCGCGAGGACCTCGGCCTGGAGTCGATCCTGCGCGAGACGTTCCCGATCAAGAACTACGACGGGTCGATCTCGCTGGAGTACGTAAGCTACGACATCGGCCAGCCGCGCTACTCGGCGGACGAGTGCCGGATGCTCCGCCTCACGTACGGCGCGCCGCTCAAGGTGCGCCTGCGCCTGGCGAAGCCGGAGAACCCGATCGAGGAGGACGTCTACCTCGGCGAGATCCCGCTGATGATCGGCGGCGGCGCCTTCATCGTCAACGGCGCCGAGCGCGTCATCGTCAACCAGCTCCACCGC
>Ga0187892_10002509_pt1 | contig 36422 bp, 40 predicted proteins | sample MA1701073metaG_FD_139345 | JGI IMG/M metagenome (GOLD analysis project Ga0187892, IMG submission 139345) | Bio-ooze microbial communities from a basaltic lava cave in the Kipuka Kanohina Cave System on the Island of Hawaii, USA - MA170107-3 metaG ... | reverse complement strand
TGCGTCCAGCGACCGATGCGATCATACCGAAAATTGTCGGCATAGGCCTTCGGTCTGACGGCCCGCTCCTGCGGTTCCACGAGCTCGTAGGAGAGGCCGTTCTTGCGGGCGTAGGCGACGGCTTCCGCTTCGGTTTCGAAATAAAGCCGGAGCTGCGTGCGGGTGTCGCCCGAACTCGTCCAGCCCATCAGCGGATCGGGCCGGGACGGTTCCGACGGCGCGTACTCGAGCAGCCAGCGCTGCGTATTGCCGGTGCCCGACTGGGTCGCCGTCTTGCTCGGCCGGTAGATACGCACGTGCATCGCCATGGTCCCCATCGATACCGCACGGAGCGGCTTGTGGTCGGGGCGAGAGGATTCGAACCTCCGACATCCGGCTCCCAAAGCCGGCACTCTACCGGACTGAGTTACGCCCCGCCGTCCGGAATCGCGGCAAAAATAGGGATTTCGGCCCCTTGGCGCAATCTCCGGCCGGCCCGGGACGAGCGCACCCCCCGCGCTTCCCGTCGGCTTTTCCGTGCGGCTCGCGCGGCCGCGCTTGACGCCTGCCGGCGCCCGCAGGCACACAACGCCGATCATGGCCCGGAACGCCCGGTAGCAGCCCGCATGTCGCGCGCGAAAGTCTTCGTCATCGGATTCCACAAGACGGGCACGTCGAGCCTGGCGATGGCGCTGCGCGAGCTGGGCTACCGGGTCTGCTTCAATCTGCAATGGAACGATGCCCGCGTGATCCGGGACATGAAGCGCATCTGCCGCCAGCTGACCGGGCAGTACGATGCGTTCGAGGACAACCCGTGGCCGCTGCTCTATCGGGAGCTTTACGAATGGTATCCCGACGCGCGGTTCATCCTGACGACCCGCGATACCGACGGCTGGTATCGCAGCGCGCTCAACTGGTTCGGCGAGAACGACACGCTCATGCGGCGGCACATCTATGGCGACGATGCCGGCTCGCCGATCGGCAACGAGGCGATCTATCGGGCCCGCTACGACCGCCACAACGCCGACGTCCGCGCCTTCTTCGCCGACAAGCCGGCGCAGATCCTGACCATGGACGTGACGCGGGGCCACGGCTGGATCGAGCTTTGCGCCTTCCTCGGCCATGACGCGCCCGACCGGCCGTTTCCTCACGCCAAACCGGGGCGCTTTCGCGATCGCGGCAGATCGCGGCCCCCCGAAGCGCCGCCGTGATCGCCCGGTGCCTGTGGACAAGCCGGACCCGCCTCGTGAAATCAATGGCTTCCCGCACTTCCTGCTCGATTTTCCCGAACCGGTTGTGATACAAAAGAGCATGAAGAGCGGGAGTTCGGTCCCGTCCTTCAGGGGAACTCGGGGGCCTTTGGTCCAGAATGTTGAATTCTTTGGCAAACCGGCGCAAAAGCCCGCCGGTCGATGTCGGTGGCAGGTTCTGCAAACGCGACGCCCCGAACATCGTTTGGGAAGTGTCCAGCAAGTTCCAGGGCTCGGATGGCTATCCCTACGCCGGCATGATCTGCCTGGCGGACCGGAGCCAGCGCAAGACGCTGAGCCTGCACGAGCTGGAAGACGGCGCGCAGTACGCACGCGTCGGCTAAGCTGGGTGCGTCAGCCTCAATAGAGGGCGGCGGCCAGGAAGCCCGGCGGAGCACCCATGTCCAATCGCACCATCCAGGTCGACGACCGGCTCTATACCTATTTGCTCGAGAATTCCCTGCGCGAGGATGCGCTGCTGCGCCGCCTGCGCGAGGAAACCGCGCGCAATCCGATGTCGATGATGCAGATTTCGCCCGAACAGGGACAGTTCATGGCCCTGCTGGCCGAGCTGATCGGCGCCAGGAATGCGATCGAGGTCGGTACCTTCACCGGCTACAGCGCGATCTCGGTCGCCCGCGTCCTGCGGCCCGGCGGCAAGCTGATCTGCTGCGACATCTCTGACGAATTTACCTCGGTCGCACGGCGCTACTGGACGGAAGCCGGACTGGCCGACCGCATCGAGCTCCGCCTCGCCCCCGCCGTCGAAACGCTCGACGAGCTTCTCGCCGGGGGTCGCGCCGGAACCGTCGATTTCGCGTTCATCGATGCCGACAAGGAGAGCTACGACGCCTACTACGAGCGCATCCTCCGCCTGCTGCGACCGGGCGGCCTCGTCACGATCGACAACGTCCTGTGGGACGGCAAGGTCGCGGACCCGAGGGTCAAGGACGCCGACGACGCCGATACCGCGGCGATCCGCAAGCTGAACAGGAAGCTCGCCAGGGACGATCGGGTCACGGTGAGCCTGGTCCCGATCGGCGACGGGCTGACGCTGGCACGGAAACGCTGATCGGCAGTCGGCGCGTCGTGGCCCGGTCGATCGCGTTCTATCTCCCGCAGTTCCACCCGATACCCGAGAACGACGCCTGGTGGGGTGCCGGTTACACCGAGTGGACGGCGGTGCGGCGCGGACGCCCCCTGTTCGCCGATCACTACCAGCCGCACGTTCCCGCCGACCTCGGCCATTACGATCTTCGCGATCCGGCGGTGCGCGTTCGGCAGGCCGAGCTGGCGCGGCGCTATGGCATCGAAGGGTTCTGCTACTACCACTACTGGTTCGCGGGCCGGCGTCTGCTGGAGCGGCCGTTCGACGAAGTACTGGCCTCCGGCGAACCCGATTTTCCCTTCTGTCTCTGCTGGGCGAACCAGTCGTGGACCGGCATCTGGCACGGCGCGCCGGATCGGATGCTGGTCGAGCAGACCTATCCCGGGACCGACGATCACCGGCAACATTTCGCCTGTCTGCTCGTCGCCTTCCGCGACCCCCGGTACATCAGGGTCGACGGCAGGCCGCTCCTGCTGATCTTTTCGCCCCGCAAGCTGCCCGAACCGGCAGCGCTGCTGGAATTGTGGCGCCGGCTGGCCCGCGAGGCCGGGCTCCCCGGGCTGTTCGTTCTGGCCGTCAGTCATGTCCGGCGGCACGACACTCTGGCCTCGCTCGGCTTCGACGGCACGGTGACAATGTGCGTGCCGCCGCGGCGGATCGAAGCCGCCAAGCCGACGATCTACCGGCATGACGAAATCGTGGACCGGCTTGTGCATGTGCGCGCGCCGGGCACCGTCGACTTTCCCTGCGTCTCGCCGAACTGGGACAACGCGCCCCGCACCGGAGCCAATGGCGTGGTCCTGCACGATTCGTCGCCGGCGCTGTTTCGCCAAAATCTGGTGACGGCGCATCGCGCCCTAGCGGCCGAACCCGAAGATCGCAGGCTGATCTTCCTCAAGGCCTGGAACGAATGGGGCGAAGGCAATCATCTCGAACCCGACCGCCGGTTCGGACACGGGTTCCTGGAACAGGTGTCGAAGGCCGAACAGGCCGCCCGTGCGTGACGGCCGACCCGACACCGGACGCGACGGCGCTCTGCGGCGCCGAATATCGACGCCTACGGCAGGACGCCCGGCAACAGCACGCGATCGCCGGGCTGGATCCCGTAGCGCGATGCCGTGCCGCCATTGACCTCGAGCACCGCGACGACGGGCCCGCCCGAGCCGATCACCTCTTTTGAGAACGGCACGGCGCGTTCCCTTATCTTCAGGATCGTTCCGTCCGGAGCGATGAAGAGCATGTCGAGCGGAATGCGCGTCGCTTGCATCCACATGTTCACTTCCTGCGGCCCCGGATAGATGAAAAGCATGCCCGACATGGGTTCGAGCCGATCGCGATACATGAGCCCGCGCGCGCGCTGTTCCGGCGTCAGCGCCATCTCGACATCGAACGATACGTTGTCGCCCGCCGCCTTCTCGACCACGAGCGTCTCCAGCTCGGCCGCCCGGAGACCGTGCGGCCCGGTCGCCGGACCGATCGGGACCGCAAGGGCGAGCACGGCCAGGGCGGCCGCACGAAGGCTTGCGGGAAATGAATTCATGTGCACCGCTATAATCCCCTGACCAGGGCCAGAACCAGCACGATCGCGAACAGCGCCATCACCACCAGCGTTGCGACGCTCATGACGGGGTCGCGCGCCAACACGCTGCGCGGGCCGTACATGCCCAGCAGCGCCGCCATTCCGCGTTCCCGCGCAAGTTCGAGCAGAAGTCCCGCCGGCAACGCAAGCGCCTGCAGGCCGCGACGCACCGCATGGACCGCCCGCGGCAGAAGCCGACGGTAGACCCACTCCGCATCGATGTCGATGCCGGGCAGTTCCGGCGGGTAGAGGCCCGACAGCTTGAGCCAGGTAAAGGCGAGCGCCGCGAACAGCAGCAGCTGCAGCTGCGTCAGCACATGCTCCCAGGTATAGGGCACGTAAGCGACCGGGAACGGCAGCATGTCGTAGAGCAGCCACGGGTAGACGCCGTTGAAGATGCAGATCGCCGCCGCGATCGTCATGGCGATCAGCATCGGCGCCGGTGCCTCTTTCACGCGGATCCCGGAATCCTTCGCGAAGAAGGCGAAGTACGGAATCTTGATGCCGGCATGCTCCATGACGCCGGCCGATGCGAAGAGCAGCGCCAGCCAGACCCAGCCATAGCCCTCCTCCAGCGCCGCCGCCATCACCATCGCCTTCGACACGAAGCCCGAGAAGAGCGGAAATGCCGAGATCGACGCGGCACCGACCATGCAGAGCACGGCGGTCTTCGGCATGCTCTTGTAGAGTCCGCCGAGGTCGGAGGCGTGGATGCGCCCGGTACGGAACAGCACCGCCCCCATCGACATGAACAGCAGGCTTTTGAAGATCACGTCGTTGAACGCGTGGCTGATCGCGCCGTTGATCGCGAGTTCCGTGCCGATGCCGATCCCGCAGACCATGAAACCGAGCTGGTTGATCATGCTGTAGGACAGCACGCGGCGCAGATTGTTCTCGATGACTGCATAGAAGATCGGAAACACGGTCATCGCCGCGCCGATATAGATCAGCACCTCGGTTCCCGGATAGAGCCGCGCCAGCAGGTAGACCGCAACCTTCGTCGTGAAGGCGCACATCAGCACGGTCCCGGCTTCGGTCGCTTCCGGGTAGGCGTCCGTGATCCAGTTGTGCAGCAGCGGAAAGCCGCACTTGATGCCGATCGCGACGAAGATCAGCCATGCCGCCGTTCCGTCGAGACCGACCGGTTCGAGGGCGAGGCCGCGACCGTCCGCAACGAACAGGAGAATGCCCGCGAGCAACAGCATGCCGGAGCCGATCTGGATCGCGAGGTAACGGATCGTGCTGCGCAGCGCCGCCGGGGTGCGGCGCGCCAGGATCAGGAACGACGAGGTGACCGCGAGCCCTTCCCAGAACAGGAACAGCGTCAACAGGTCGCCGGCATAGACCGCCCCGAGCGCACACCCGGCATAGGCAAGCCCCATCGAATGCTGCAGCCGGTCGCGCATGTGCAGCGCGTAAACGGAGGCAATGAAGGCGGCGAGATGGAACAGCCAGCCGAACAGCGTCGTGAGCCGGTCGATCTCGACCAGCACCAGCCCATATCCGAACAACGGAACCGTCACGACGGTTGCAGGATCGAGGAACCAGAGATTGACCGCGCCCGCGACCGGCGTGAGCACGAGCAGGGCCGCGCTCAGCCGGCCGCGGGTGATCGCGACCAGCGCGGCACCGGCGAAGAAGACCAGGAAGGGCGCGACGCTACTCATCGTAATAGTCTTCCTTGCGCATCAGGACCTTCCGCAGCTCCTTCGCGCTCAGCACCAGCACGACGAACGCCACGAACCCGAAAATCCCGTAGAATCCGAACAGCCGCTCCCACGGATGTCCGACATTCCGGTCAATGAAAGCGTCGGCGAAGAACACGACGATGCAGGCGGCATAAAGCGCCCGGAGCAGCCGCCGCACGTTGCGCGGACTGTCGAACAGATACCGCTTCTTGTCCTGGGGCGGCGTCGCCTGTTTCATGGTGCGGTCCCCGAATCCATGGCGGCCTGCAGCATCTCGACGATGCGTTCGGGTGCGAAGAAGAGCGCGACGCAGCCGACGCAGGTCGCACCGATGGCGGCGAGGCACCAGGCCGGCGCTTCCCGGATGCCCTCGACCGGCTGCGTCGGCGGACGGAAGAACGCGCGGAACGGGATCGGCAGCAGGTACCCGATATTCAGCAGCGTGCTGACGATGAAGGCCGCAACGATCCACCCCTGCCCCGATTTCCAGGCGCCTTCGATCAGGAACCATTTGCTCCACAGGCCGGCGAACGGCGGCAGGCCGATGATGCTGAGGCTGCCGATCAGGAACGCGGCCATCGTCAGCGGCATCGAGCGGCCGAGACCGTCGAGCTGGCTCACCCGGGTCCGATGCGTGACGACGAGGATCGCGCCCGCACAGAAGAACAGCGTGATCTTGCCGAACGCATGGGTTGCGATGTGCAGCCCGCCGCCGACGAATCCTGCCTCGGTCGCCAGCAGAGCGCCCAGCACGATGTAGGCGAGCTGGCCGATGGTCGAATAGGCCAGCCGAGCCTTGAGATTGTCGCGCGTCATCGCCACCAGCGACGCCACGATCATCGTGAAGGCCGCGACCGCCTGCATCGCCTCCGTCGTCCAGAGCTCCCGCAGCAAATCGAACCCGAAGATGAAGGTCGCGACCTTGAGCACCGTGAACGCGCCGGCCTTCACGACCGCCACGGCATGCAGCAGCGCGCTTACGGGCGTCGGCGCGACCATCGCCGCCGGCAGCCAGCGATGGAACGGCATCAGCGCCGCCTTGCCGATTCCGAACAGGTAGAGCGCGAGCAGAATGGCGGCGAATCCCGTACCGACCCTGCCCTCGAGAATACCGCCCTCGCGAAAGTCGAGCGTGCCGGCGACGGCATACGTGCCGGCAATCGCGACGAGCTGAAGCACGATCGAGGTGCCGAGCAGGATTCCGAGATAGACCCGGCCCGCCCGCTTCGCTTCCGGCGTCCCGGAATGGGTCACCAGCGGATAGGTGGAGACCGTCAGCGCCTCGTAGAACATGAACAGGGTCAGCATGTTGTCGGCAAACGCGATGCCCATTGTCGATGCGATGGCGATCGCAAAGAACGCGTAGAAGCGCGTCTGGTGCCGTTCGCGGTGCGCGCGCATGTAGCCGATGGCGTAGATCGTCGTGACGATCCAGAGCCCGCTCGCGACCAGCGCGAAGACCAGGCCGAGCGGCTCGGCCGAGAAAGCCAGCAGAAGCCCCGGGAACGGATCCGCCGCCACCAGGCGCAGCGTCTCGCCGGAGCCTGCTGCGCTGGCGATCCAGGCGACGACCGCGAACAGGATGGCGCCGGTCAACAGCGAAATCGTCTCGCGGATCGTCGGCGACCGCGCCGCCGCGACGATGCCGAGCGCACCCGCCAGCGGTACCGCGAGCACCAGCAGAAGCGTGTCGCCGTTTGCGTCGGGGGTCACTGCATCACCCCGAGAAAAATCACCGCGCGCGAGGCGATATCGACGGTGAAGTCGGTGGCGACGCCGAGCACGACGCAAAGCAGCGTCAGCAGCACCGTCGGGATCAGCACCAGGAGCGGCGCTTCCTGTCGTTTCATGTCGGCTGCCGCCCGCTCGAAATAGGCCGCTTCGACGACGCGCCAGATATAGACGGCGGACAGCAGCGAGCTTGCAACGATCAGGACCGCAACGGGCCAGAGATCCGCCTCGAGCGAACCCAGCACAAGATACCATTTGCTGACGAAGCCGACCGTCAGCGGAATGCCGATCATCGACAGGCCGGCGACGACAAAGCATGCCATCGTTACCGGCATGCGCCGGCCGATGCCGCGGAACGTGGCGAGTGTGGCCTGGCCGTGCCGCAGAATGACACAGGCCATCACCAGGAACAGCGCGCCCTTCATCAGCCCGTGATTGAAGACGTGAACGATCGCCCCCACGACGCTCTCGTGGTTGCCGATTCCGATGGCGGCGGCGATGTAGCCGATCTGCGCGACGCTCGAGTAGGCCAGCATCCGTTTCAGGTCGGTCTGCCAGATTGCCACCAGCGAGCCGGCGAAGGCGGCGGCGAGACCGAGCACGATCAGCACCCAGCCGACGGCCATCTGCTGCAGCACGAACGCCGCACCGAAAACCGTGAAGATGAACCGGATCAGGACATAGGCGCCCACCTTGGTCGCGGTCGCCCCGAAGAAGGCGGACACCAGCGACGGCGCATAGGCGTAGGCATTCGGCATCCACGAATGCGCCGGAAACAGCGCGAACTTGATGGCCGCACCGATCAGGATAAAGGCGACCGCGGCCTGCACCGGCGCGGTGTCTCGCAGGCCCACGAGCCGCACCGACAGATCCGCCATGTTGAGCGAACCGGTCATGATGTAGATGAGGCCGATGCCGATCACGATGAAGGTCGCGCCGATCGTTCCCTGGACCAGATAGTTGAACGCCGCCGGCAACGCCCGGCGGCCGGACCCCATGGCGATCAGCGCATAGCTCGCCAGCGACGAAATCTCGAGAAACACATAGAGGTTGAACACGTCGCCCGTGATGACGATGCCGAGCATGCCCGTCAGCGCCAGCAGGGCGACCGAGAAGAAAAAGCGCCGCGCGCGCTTCGTCACCTCGACGGCGATGCCGCGGTCGGCCGACGGCATCACCACCGCCGCCATGCCGGAAATCAGCACGAGCATCAGGGCGTTGAGAGGATCGATGACGTAGACGATCCCCCAGGGCGCCCTCCACCCGCCCATCGCATAGACGACCGGGCCGCCCTGCGTCGGATCGAGCACCTGCACCAGCAACGCCAGCGAGATCGCGAACGTGATCCAGCTCACGAGCACCGCAAAGATATAAGCGATCTGCGGCCGTACCATGAGCGCACAGAGGGGCGCCGCAATCAGCGGAACGGCAACCTGCAATGCCGGAAGATGCTGTAGCAGCGACATCGAGTCAGCGCCGCTCGGGGTCCGCGATCCCGTCTTCCTCGATCGTGCCGTAGGCTTCGCGAATCCGGACGATGAGGGCCAGCGCAAGCGACGACGTCGCAACCGAGACGACGATTGCCGTCAGAATGAGCACATGCGGCAGCGGGTTCGAATAGAACTCGAACGCCGGATCGACGATCGGCGCGCTGCCATCGGTGATATATCCGGCCTGGATGTAGAGCAGGAAAACCGCCGACTGAAAAATGTTCAGTCCAATGACCTTCTTGATCAGGTTGCGGCGCGTCATGACGACGAACAGCCCGGTCGCCAGCAGCACCATGGCGCCCCATTGCAGGGTATGATCGAGGAACAGTTCCAGCGTGCCGGTCATGGACGCCGCCGCTCCGCGAAGGTCAGGAAGATCGCCAGCATCACGCCGGCAACCGTGATGCCGACGCCCAGCTCGACCAGGAGAATTCCAAGATGCTGGCCGCGCGCCGGATCCTGGGGATCGAACGCGCCGTAACCGAGGAATTCGCCGCCGGCCGCCAATGCCGCGAACCCGACGCCGGCATAGAGAATGACGCCCGACGCCACCATGGCGATGATAACGCCGAGCGGCACCACGCGGATCGTCCTGCCGACGCCGAATACGACGGCATAGACGATGAAGGCGGTGGCGAAGATAACGCCGGCCTGGAAACCGCCGCCGGGCCCGTAATCGCCGTGCATCTGCACATAGAGCGCGAACAGCAGGATGAACGGCACCAGCAGCTTGGTGATGACCCGGACGACCAGATGCTCGTTCATGACAGGTCCGTCCGCCAGCGCCAGAGCAGCGCCATGACGCCGATGCCGGCCGTGAAGATGACCGTGGTCTCGCCCAGCGTGTCGTACCCGCGATAGCTGGCGAGCACGGCCGTTACGATGTTGGGCACGCCGGTTTCCGCCTCGGCCAGCTGAATGTAGCGCGGCGCAATGTGGCGATGCATTTCCGCGGTCTGATCGCCCAGGTGCGGCAGGTCGAGCGTCGCGTATCCGAGCGCGACGGCGATCGAGCACGCAATCAGAAGCGCGAACGCCCGCCGCAAAGGGTCCGCGGGCCGACGGGTTTCGTAGCGCTTCGTCAGCGAGAATGTTGCGAGCATCAGCGTCAGCGTTATCCCGGCGCCGACCGACGCCTCGGTAAACGCCACGTCGACCGCATCGAGGCTCGTGAAGACCAGCGCCATGACCAGCGAGTAGACGCCGCTCAGGATCGCGATCGCGAGCAGGTTCCGCAGCCGCAGCATGGCGAGCGCCAGGGCGACCAGCAGGACGATCGGTAGAACCAGGTGCAGGCGTTCCATGCGTCAGGCTCCCGGCGCGTCGTCGGACGCCTGGTTCTCTTCCGGCTTCTCGGACGAGAGCCCACCGATCAGGGCGGCATGCGCAACGGCATGGGTCGCCGTCGGCGACGTAAAGAACAGGAAAATGCCGATCAGGATCAGCTTCACCGTCACCAGCGTGAAGCCCGCCTGCAGCATCATGCCGACCAGCATCAACGCCGCCCCGCCGGTGTCGGCAAGGCTGGCGCCGTGCAGCCGCGTGAAAAAATCCGGCAGCCGGATCATGCCGAGTCCCGACGTCAGCATGAAGGCGGCGCCGGCGATCAGGAAGAACCAGCTCAGCATGTCGATCGCGAGCGTCATCGTTCTTCGCCCAGATGGCCGTGCTTGAAGTATTTCAGCGCCGACAGCGTGCCGACGAAATTGAGCAGCGCATAAACCAGCGAGAGGTCGAGGAAGGCGGGACGACCGGCCAGGAATCCGGTGAGCGCGATCAGGATCACGATCATCGTACCGCTCACGTTGACCGCGAGGATGCGGTCGTAGGTCGTGGGACCGCGCACCGCGCGGACCAGGACCAGGCCCATCGCCAGCAGGACGAGGAAGAAGGCAGCCGAGAACATCAGCCTTTGCCTTCGATCGCGCTGACCCGGCGATCCATCTCGCCGCCCGCCAGGACGTCGAACCCGGCGCGGGTCAGCGCATGCACGTGAACCCGGTCCGGGAACAGCGAAAGCGACACCGTGCCGGGCGTCAGCGTGATCGAATTCGCGAACGTCACCATTCCCACCTCGGTCTTCTGGCTCGCGGTCACCATGCCCGCGGTCGGACTGATCGGGAGGGATGGCGAGAGAATCAGGCGCGCCACGGCGACGTTCGACACGAGGATCTGCCAGAAGAGCCAGGGGAAATAGACCGCGGCCCGCCACGACCAGCCGATCGGGTGTCCTTCGCCGTCGATCACGTCCATGCGTGCCGCGATGACCACCACGAGCGCAGAGCAGACCGCGCCGGCGGTCATCAGGAACGGCGTCCAGATTCCCGACAGAAGAAGCCAGGTGCCGTAGAGAACGACGAAAAGACTGACGGACCTGGCAGAGATCATGCGGCCTCGCCTGCATTGACGAACGCACGCCCGGGCGCCGGGGTGCGGCGAGCGCCGGGAGTATGCCGAAGCCTGCCGCGCCGGCCAAGCGAAACCGGTGCGGATGGCCGCGGCCGGATGCCGGAACCCGCGTGGTTTCCGCCGCCGCATCGCCGACCGTGGCGGTTCCCGCGCCGAGGGTTATGATCGCCGCTTGCTGATCGGCCGCGCGGGGAAAGACGATGGACGTATCGGGCGAGTATCGAATCGCGGCGCCGCGTGAGTCGGTCTGGCGCGGCCTCAACGACGCTGCAATCCTGCAGGCATCCATTCCCGGCTGCGAGTCGCTGGAAAAGCTTTCCGACACCGAGTTTGCCGCGAGGGTCGCGACGCGCATCGGCCCGGTCTCGGCGCGCTTTTCCGGCAAGGTCACGCTGTCGGACCTCGATCCGCCCAACGGCTACCGGATCGCCGGCGAAGGTCAGGGGGGTGCTGCCGGGTTCGCCAAGGGCGCCGCGCGCGTCACGCTTTCGGATGACGGCGCCGGCGGCACGATCCTGCGCTACGAAGCCGACGCGTCGGTCGGCGGAAAGATCGCGCAGATCGGGTCCCGCCTCGTTCAGGGCGCAGCAAAGAAAACGGCCGACGAGTTCTTCAGCCGTTTCGCCGAGCTGGTTGCCGCAGGGATGCCGGCCGCGGCAACCGCCGCCTTCGAGCCGGCGTTCGCGCCGGCTGCGGGCGATGCAGCGCGCGCAGCGCCGCCGGCGGCGGCGGCCCCGCGCCGCGGCCTGCATCCGGTCGTCTGGATCGGCGGCCTGGTCGCCATCGTGGCGCTGCTGGTGGCCTGGTTTTCATTCGGCAATTGAGCGATCGGCCGCCGCAGCGTCGGCGCCGACGTTGCGGTCGCATACCGGCCTTGACCCGCCGGCAGGCAGCTTCGAGACTGATTGTCGGGAGAACGGCACGCCCGCAACGACCCAGGCGGTTCGACCGGGCGCGCCGACCGCAGCCGCGCGACCGCCGCATCCTGCGGCGGGGGCTGCCGAAGGGAGACAATCAACATGCCCACCGTATCGATGACGGTGAACGGGAAAGCTGCATCGGCAGACGTCGAGGCGCGCACGCTGCTCGTTCATTTCCTGCGCGAGAAACTCGCCCTCACCGGCACGCATGTCGGTTGCGATACCAGCCAGTGCGGCGCCTGCGTGGTGCATGTGAACGGCAAGTCGGTGAAGAGCTGCACGATGCTGGCGGTGCAGGCGAACGGCGCCGATGTCACCACGATCGAAGGTCTCGCGAGGAACGGTGCGCTGCATCCGATGCAGGCCGCGTTCAAGGAGCATCACGGTCTGCAATGCGGCTTCTGCACGCCCGGCATGGTGATGAGCGCCATCGACCTCGTGAAGCACAATGCCAGCCCTTCGGAAAAGGACATCCGCGAGTGGCTCGAGGGCAATATCTGTCGTTGCACCGGCTACCACAATATCGTGAAGGCCATTGCGGCCGGCGCGAAGGCGATGGGGAGGTAATGCCATGACCGACCAGGGAATCGGCTCCGCCGTCCGGCGCACGGAAGACCAGCGTTTCCTCACCGGCAGAGGACATTACGTCGACGATCTGAACCGGCCGGGCCAGGCCCATGCCGTGTTCGTCCGCTCGCCGCACGCGCACGCGAAGATCAAGAAGGTCGATACCGCCGCGGCGAAGAAATCGCCGGGCGTCGTCGATGTCCTGACCGGCGCCGACGTCGCCGCCGACAAGCTCGGCGGCCTGATCTGCGGCTGGACCGTGAAGGACAAGGACGGCAACCCGCACAAGGCACCGGCGCATCCGGTACTGGCGCTCAACAAGGTGCGCTACGTCGGCGACCATGTGGCCGTCGTCATCGCCGAGACGCTGGCGCAGGCGCGCGACGCCGCCGAGAAAGTCTCGGTCGACTATGAAGTGTTGCCTGCCAACATCGACACCGCAGGCGCCATGAAGGGCGCCCTCGTTCACGACGATGCGCCGGGCAATCTCTGCTACGACTGGGTGCTGGGCGACAAGGCGCAGGTCGACAAGATCATCGCCGGCGCGCATCGCGTCACCAGGGTCGATCTCGTCAACAACCGCCTGATTCCGAACGCCATGGAACCGCGCGCGGCCATCGGCGAGTACGATTCGGGCACCAACGGCTACACCTGTTATTCGACCAGCCAGAACCCGCATGTGCTGCGGCTCATTCTCTGCGCGTTCATCATGGGCGTGCCGGAGCACAAGATGCGCGTGGTGGCGCCGGATGTCGGCGGCGGCTTCGGTTCCAAGATCTTCTGCTACGCCGAAGAGGTCGTCTGCACCTGGGCGGCGAAGAAAGTCGGGCGTCCGGTCAAGTGGACGGCCGAGCGCAGCGAATCCTTCCTCAGCGACGCGCACGGGCGCGATCACGTGACCCATGCCGAGCTGGCGATGGACAAGGACGGCAAGTTCCTCGCGCTCAAGGTCGAGACGGTCGCCAACATGGGCGCCTATCTCTCGACCTTCGCGACCTGCGTGCCGACCTATCTCTACGCCACGCTGCTGGCCGGCCAGTACACGACGCCGATCGTCTACGCGAACGTGAAGGCGGTCTTCACCAACACCGCGCCGGTCGACGCCTATCGCGGCGCCGGCCGTCCGGAAGCGACCTATGTCGTCGAGCGCATCGTCGAGTGCGCGGCGCGCGACATGAAGCTGGACCCGGCGGAAATCCGGAAGCGCAACTTCATCAGGCCGGACCAGTTCCCATACCAGACGCCGGTGGCGCTGCAGTACGATTCCGGCAACTACGCCAGGGCGCTCGACGAGGCCTGCCGGATCGCCGACTACAAGGGCTTCGCCGCCCGCAAGGCCGAGGCGGCCAAGCGCGGCAAGCTGCGCGGCATCGGCTTCTCGGCCTATATCGAAGCCTGCGGCATCGCGCCGTCGGCGGTGGTGGGCTCGCTCGGTGCCGGCGTCGGCCTCTGGGAGTCGGCGCAGATCCGCTTCAACCCGACCGGCAGCGCGCAGGTTCTCACCGGCAGCCATTCGCACGGCCAGGGCCACGAGACGGCATTCGCGCAGGTCGTGCACGACCATCTCGGCATTCCCTTCGAGAGCATCGAGGTCGTGCATGGCGACACCGCTTTGGTGCCGTTCGGCATGGGAACCTACGGCTCGCGCTCGATCGCCGTCGGCGGCTCCGCGATCATGCGCGCGGCGGACAAGGTGATCGCCAAGGGCAAGAAGATCGCGGCCCACCTGCTCGAGGCGTCGGTCGACGACATCGCCTTCAAGGGCGGCGAGTTCCGGGTCGCCGGCACCGACAAGAAGAAGACCATCGGCGAGATCGCCTTCGCCGCCTACGTGCCGCACAATTATCCGGCCGACCTCGAACCCGGCCTCGACGAGACCGCGTTCTACGATCCGGCCAACTTCACCTATCCGGCCGGCACGCATATCTGCGAGGTCGAGATCGACCCCGATACCGGCACGACGGAGATCGTGTCCTGGACCGCGGTCGACGATTTCGGAAAGGTCATCAACCCCATGATCGTCGAGGGCCAGGTCCACGGCGGCGTTGCCCAGGGTGTCGGCCAGGCGCTGCTCGAAGGCTGCGTCTACGACAAGGAGTCCGGCCAGCTCATCACCGGCTCCTTCATGGACTACTGCATGCCGCGGGCGGACAACCTGCCCAGCCTGAAGGTCGGCATGACCGAGACCCCCTGCCCGCACAATCCGCTGGGCGTGAAGGGTTGCGGCGAAGCCGGTGCGATCGCCGCACCGGCCGCGATGATCAACGCGATTACCGATGCGCTCGGCGTCCAGCATCTCGACATGCCGGCAACGGCCGAGAAGGTCTGGCGCGTCGCGCAGAAGAATCGTCCCGCCAAGGCCGCCGAGTAAGGGAGGAGAGACATGTACGCATTCAACTATCACCGCCCCGCCTCGGTCGCCGACGCGGCGAAGGCGCTTTCGTCGGCCGGCGAAGGCAAGCTGCTCGCCGGCGGCATGACGCTGCTGCCGACCATGAAGCAGCGTCTCGCCGCGCCGTCGGACCTGGTCGATCTCTCGGGCATCGCCGAGCTGAAAGGCATCAAGGCGTCGGGCAACAGCGTCACGATCGGCGCCATGACGACCCATGCCGAAGTGGCGCACTCGAAGGACGTGCAGTCGGTCATTCCGGCGCTGGCCGCGCTTGCCGACGGCATCGGCGATCCGCAGGTGCGCAATCGCGGCACGATCGGCGGCTCGATCGCCAACAACGATCCGGCGGCGGACTATCCCGGCGCGGTGGTCGCGCTCGGCGCCACCGTCCACACCAACAAGCGCAAGATCGCAGGCGGCGACTTCTTCAAGGGCATGTTCGAGACGGCACTCGAGCCCGGCGAGATCGTGACCGCGGTCGAGTTCCCGAAGCCGGAAAAGGCGGCCTACGCCAAGTTCCCGCATCCGGCCTCGCGCTACTCGATGACGGGCGTGTTCGTCGCCAGGACCGGCAACGGCGTGCGCGTCGCGGTGACGGGCGCCGGCCCCGTCGTGTTCCGCGTCAAGGACATGGAGGACGCGCTCGGCAGGAGCTTCAGCCCGGACGCGGTCGCCAACGTCAAGGTGCCCGCCAGCGGCCTCAACAGCGATATCCATGCGAGTGCCGAGTACCGGGCCAATCTGGTGACGGTCATGGCCAAGCGGGCGGTCGCGGCGGCCAAGTAGGCCACCTTCTTTGCTCAGCCGAAGGCGGGATGTTGCCGACATCCCGCCTTCTTCTTGCCGCGAGTGGCGCCTACCTTTGGCTGCATGACGGACGACCGGCCGAAGTCCGCAGGCAAACGACGCGCACGTCGCCGATGGCCCGCTTATCTGGCTGGCGCCGTCGGCCTCGCCGTGTTTGCGCTCGTCGGCGCCTGGCTCGCACTGCCCGGCCTTGCCGAACGGCAGGCCGAGGACTGGCTCGCGGCACGCGGCGCACCGGATGCCGAGATCGACATCGCGACGCTCGGCTTGGGCGGTGCGACCGTCGCGCGCCTCGCGCTCGGCAACGCCGCCGACGATCTCGTCGCCACACAAGTCACCGTCGACTACCGACTCAACGGCTTCGCCATGCCGACCGTCGAGCGCGTCGTCGTGCGGGATTTGCGGATCGCGGTCGATCCTGAAAACAAAGCACGCCCGCTCGGCGCGCTCTCCGACCTGATCGCCGACCTTCAAGCACAAACCGGCGGCGGAACCTTCGGAACGATCCCGCCCGTCGCCATCGAAAGCGCGACCGTCACCGTACCGTCCTATCTCGGCGGTGCCACGATCGTGCTCTCCGGCGACGTGCTGCCAGACGGCCCGCAGCGCATCGCAGCCGATCTCGCCTTCGAAGCAAAATCGGACGTCGCAACACTCGCCGGCAAGTTCCGTTTCGATACCGACGTCGAGGCGACGGGCACCGCTCGCCTCATCGTCGACAGCGGCCGCGTTCTCTACAAGGGCCCGCCGCTGCTCGAAGTGCCGTCGATCTCGGGCTGGCTGAACGTCGCCTTTGCCGACGCGACGCCGCAGAGCGCCGACGTGACGATCTACGCGCCGGATGTCGTCGCGGCGGGCTGGCCGGGCGCGTCGCTCGGCCTCGAGGGCGACTACGAGGACGGTCGCTGGTCGGCGCGCCTCGCGACCAACGGATCGGCCGCCGGCCTCGAAGGCTGGATGACGGCCGCGGGCGCCGCCACGAGCGACGGGCCGCACGATCTGGCTGGCGAACTGACCCTGGAGGCCGGCGCGCCCTGGTGGTCGCTGCTCGGGCTGCCGACGCCGTCGAGCGGCAGCCTGAGCGTGACGGGCGACGGCTGGATCGATCCCGAAGCGGCGATCCTCGCCGACGGATCGCGTGCGCCCACCGTCGCCGGATCGCTGGTGGTCCAGGCGAACGACCTTTCGATCGACGACCGGATCGCAGGACTGTTCGTCAGCGCCGACCTCGATGTCGCGGCGGGCCCGCGCGGCTGGTCGGTCCGCGCCGCTTCGCCTCTCCTCGTCACCGGAACGCCCGCGCAGGGCCTGCTCGACCGCATCGGCCTGCCGGCCAATCCGATCGTGACGGCGGGCCAGCCCGCCTCGATCGAGGTCGCCGCGCTCGACCTGCGCGGCAGCGGCGATGCCGGCAACGGCACGGCCATCCATGCCGACGGAAATCTCAGCATTGCGACGGACTCGACCGTCGGCGTTGCCGCCACGCTGGCCGCCACGCTCGACGCCGCCGGCAATCTCGCCGCCATCGAAGCCGAACCGCTCTCGATCGGGGTCGGCGCGCTGGTTTGGCAGGACGGACCGCGAACCGTCGCGCTCGACGGCGCGACGATCGAGGGCAACGCCCGCATGGCGGGCCGGGACTGCGCGGCGTCGTTGACCGTGACCGCCGTCCTGGCATCGAGCGATTTCGGCGAAGCCAGCGCCGGCGACGGTTCGGTCGCGTTGCCGATCGAGGTGGCGTGCGATGCCGAGGGGATCGAGCTCCGCACGGCCGATCGCGGCGCGCTGCAACTCCGCCGGCTGCGGATCGGCGGCACGCCCTATGTCGTCGACAGCGCCGCATTGCGTATCGAGCCCGGCGCCACGATCGCGATCCCGCGTACCTGCGAGACGCCGCCCTGCGATACCGCGATCGCGTTCGCGGGCGGTCTCGGTGCGCTTGCCGGCCGCGCCGATCCGGAGGGCATGTCCTTCGCCGTCGAACCGGCGCGCCTGTCGTTCGACGGCGCGCTGGCGCCGGACGGGTCGCTCGAGGGAGCGCTCGACCTGTCGAGCGCGCAGTTCGCGCTGAACGACGGGCAGGTGCTGGCCGACGATGTCGACGCCCGCTTTCGCTTTCGGCCCGGTGCACCGACCGGCTTCGCGATCGAAATCGCCCGCATCGAGAACCGCGACCTGTCCGGCTGGATGCCGATCCTCTCGGCAACGGCCGACGGCACGATCGCGCCCCAGGCCGCGCGCTTCGCGGTTCACCTCATCGACGCCAACAGCGCAATCGAACTCGACGTGATCGGCTCGCACGGTTTCGCCGACGGCGCCGGCTCCGCAACGGTCGACATGCCGCCGATCCAGTTCAGGCCGGGCGGTCTGCAGCCGTGGGATGTCTTCCCGCCGCTTGCCGCCGGCATCGACGAGGCGACCGGCCGCGTTTCGCTCGATGGCGGCATCGCCTGGAACGACACCGGCGTCCAGAGCGATCTGGCGCTCCGGCTCGAGGATTTGTCGCTGGTGACGCCGCAGGCCGACCTCGCCCGCATCAACGGGCTGGTCGAGCTGCAAAGCGTCAGCCCGCTGCTGTCGAAGCCCGACCAGCGCGTCTCGGTCGCGCTGATCGACATCGGCATTCCGTTGACGAACGCCGTCGTGACCTTCGCGATCGAACCGGGCCCGCGCATCGCCATTTCCGATGCGACGCTCGTGCTGGCCGACGGCACGGTCGATGCCGCGCCGGTCACAATCGATCCTTCGGATACCGATGCGCTGATCGAGCTGGCGGTTTCAAACATGGACCTGAGCGAGTTTCTTGCGCTGGCGGCCGTCGACGGGCTCGCCGCAACCGGGCGGCTCAGCGGTACGATACCGGTCGAGATCCGCAACGAGGACATCGTCATCGCCGGCGCGCGGCTCGACGCGTCGGGCCCCGGCACGCTGAGTTACGCGCCCGCCGAAGCGCCCGCCGGATTGCAGGGTGCCGGTGAAACCGCTAGCCTCGTGCTCGCCGCGTTGGCGAATTTCCGCTACGACACGCTCTGGCTCACGCTCGACCGCCAGCCCGGCGGTGAAACCGGCCTTGGGCTTCATGTGCGCGGCAGCAATCCGGATTTTTTCGATGGCTACCCGATCGAATTCAATCTCAGCCTCACCGGCGAGCTCGATCGCATTCTGCGCGACAGTCTCGTCGGATACCGAATTCCCGACATCGTTCAGGAACGGCTCGAGAGCGGAGAAACGACGGTCGTCCCATCCGATGAAACCGCAGGAGAAGAACAATGAAGGACGATGACGACGCGCGGGTCATGGGACCGACCGCCGGGCGACGGCGGGTGCGTGCTGCGCGTCCATGGCTGACCGGACTCGTCTTCGGGACAGGCGCCCTGCTGCTGCTCGGATGCGAGCCGACCGTAAAGCTGGAAGCCCCCGAAGAACCCATCGTCATCAACCTGAACGTCAAGATCGAGCAGGAGGTCCGCGTCCGTATCGAGGAAAGTGCCGAGCGCGACATCGCCACCAACCCCGATATCTTCTGACCGGCCTCCGGGAGCCAGAAACCATGAAACCCATTGCCTCGAACTTCGCCATGCTCGCGCGACGCGCGTTCCTTGCGCTCGCCCTCGCGCTGCTCGTCCTGCCCGGTACCGCCCTCGCGCAGGAGGATCTCGACCGACTCCGCGCCGACGGCGTGCTCGCCGAAAGCTACACGGGCTATGTGATCGTGCGCGAACCCGCTTCCGGCGCGCAGGCCGTCGCCGACCGCGTCAACGCCGAGCGTCGCACGATCTACCAGCAGCGCGCGACCGAACAGGGCGTCACGCCGGACGAGATCGGCCGGGTCTATGCCGGGCAGATCATCAAGAAGGCGCCCGTCGGCACCTGGTTCCAGAACGAGGACGGAAGCTGGGTTCAGCGCTGATGGCTCGCAGCACCGTTGAAGCTACCTTGCCGGCGACACCGCCGGAATCGGTCGACGATGTCGCGGCGCTGCTGCGCAGCGGCCGATACGTCGCCGACCGCAGCCTGGCGACCGCCATCTATCTCGCGCTCGGCCTGAAGCGGCCGCTGTTCCTCGAGGGCGAGGCGGGCGTCGGCAAGACCGAGATCGCGAAGGTGCTGGCGACCACGCTCGGCCGAAGACTGCTGCGCCTGCAATGCTACGAGGGTCTCGACATCGCCTCGGCGGCCTACGAATGGAACTACTCGCGGCAGATGATCGAGATCCGGCTCGCGGAAACCTCCGCCGACCGGGGCCGCGATGCGCTCGCGCGCGACATCTATGCCGGCGAGTTCCTGATCGAGCGCCCGCTGCTGCAGGCGCTGCGGCGCCACGAGGGCGGCCCGCCGGTCCTGCTGATCGACGAGCTCGACCGCACCGACGAGCCGTTCGAAGCCTATCTGCTCGAGATCCTGTCCGACTGGCAGCTCACGATCCCGGAGCTCGGCACCGTGCGCGCCGAGGAACCGCCGATCGTCGTCGTCACGTCGAACCGCACCCGCGAGATTCACGATGCGCTCAAGCGGCGCTGCTTTTACTACTGGGTCGATTATCCCGACGCGGCGCGCGAGCTCGAGATCGTCCACGCCAAGGTGCCGCAGGCCCCGAACGCGCTGGCAAGACAGGTCGTCGCTTTCGTGCAGAAACTGCGCGGCAAAGACCTCTTCAAGCTGCCGGGTGTCGCCGAGACCATCGACTGGACCGATGCCCTGATCCAGCTCGACAAGGTGGCACTCGATCCCGGCGCGATCGACGACACGCTGGGCGTGCTCCTCAAGTACCAGGACGATATCGCGAAGATTCGCGGCAGCGAGGCCGCGCTGCTGCTCGACCAGGTCAAGGCCGAACTCGCGGCGCGCTAGCGTCGATCCATGACCGACAGCCGCATCGTCGACAACATCATGCTCTTCGGCCGCATGCTGCGCGCGGCCGGGCTGCCGATCGGGCCGGGCCGCGTGATCGATGCGATCCGCGCGGTCGAAACGGTCGGCATCGGCTCGCGCGACGATCTGTACTGGACGCTGCACACGGTCTTCGTGAACCGGCGCGACCAGCGCGAGCTGTTCGACCAGGCATTCCACATTTTCTGGCGCAACCCGCAACTGCTCGACCGCATGATGGCCGCGATGCTGCCGCAGATCGCCGCCCCGCGCGACGAGGAAGCCGAACGGCAGGAACTGTCGCGCCGCATCGCCGACGCGCTGGCGCGCGACCGCGGCGAGGATCCGACGCAGGAGCCGGAGGAACGGGTCGAGTTCGATGCCGCGATGACCTGGTCCGAACGCGAGCTGCTGCAGACGATGGACTTCGAGCGGATGACCGCGCAGGAGATCGCGGAGGCGAAGCGCCTGATCGCGGCGATGCGCCTGCCGATCATGGCCCTGCCCGTGCGCCGCTTCCGCAGCGATCCGCGCGGACGCCGCGTGGACATGCGGGCGACGCTGCGCGCGGCGCTGCGCGCCGGCGGCTCCATTCCGCTGCGCTTCCGCCGCCGCCAGCGACGGCATCCGCCGCTGGTCATCCTCTGCGACATTTCCGGCTCGATGTCGCGCTATGCGCGCCTATTCGTCCATTTCATGCACGCGATCACCAACGACCGCGACCGCGTCCACACATTCCTGTTCGGCACCCGGCTCACCAACGTCACGCGCGACCTGCGGCAGCGCGACATCGACATCGCGCTCGATCGCGTCGCGGCCCGCGTCGAGGACTGGTCGGGCGGCACGCGCATCGGCCATTGCCTTGCCGCGTTCAACAATACCTGGTCGCGCCGCGTGCTCGGCCAGGGCGCCGTGGTGCTGCTGATCACCGACGGGCTCGACCGCGATCCCGGCACCGATCTCGGCCGCCAGATGGAGCGGCTGCACAAATCCTGCCGCCGGCTGATCTGGCTCAACCCGCTGCTGCGGTTCGGCGGCTACGAACCGAAGGCGACCGGCGCCCGCACCATGCTGCCGCATGTCGACGAGCTGCGCCCGATCCACAACCTCGAAAGCATGCGCGATCTCGCCTCGGTGCTGGGCCGGCCGGGCCCGCGCCGGCTGGAAGCCGCCAAAGCCTGGGCTGCCTGACAGGCCGTCATATTGCGAAAATCATAACGGCGCGCCAGATTCGTCGTTGAACCAGCCTTGGCACGGGTGGCCGAATGACGAGCTCCGACAGCGACGTTCTCGAACGGGCCGCAACCTGGCGCGGCGCCGGCAAGGGCGTCGCGATCGCCACCGTGGTCGCGACCTGGGGCTCCTCGCCGCGACCGGTCGGCAGCCAGATGGCGATCGACCAGGCCGGCAACATGGTCGGCTCGGTCTCCGGCGGCTGCATCGAAGGCGCCGTGGTGCGCGAGGCGCTCGAGGTCATGCAGTCCGGCAAGCCGCGCCTGCTCGATTTCGGCATCAGCAACGAGCAGGCCTGGGAGGTCGGGCTCGCCTGCGGCGGCAAGCTGCAGGTCTATCTCGAGGCCGTGCAGTGAAGGCGAAGACCCTCGAACGATTGCTGGCGGCGCGGGCCGCCGGCACGCCGGCGGCTTTGGTGACCGATCTCGATACCGAACGGCAGATTTTGGTCGTCGGCGTCGAGGACGGCGGCGAACTCGCGGCGGCCGATTTCGACGCCGTCCGCGGCGCCATGGCGCAGGATGCCAGCGGCATCGTCGAGAGCGCCGGCAAGCGGCTGTTCGTGCACGTCTTCAATCCGCCGGAACGGCTGATCGTCGTCGGCGCCGTCCATATCGCGCAGGTGCTGGCGCCGATGGCGGCGCTCGCGGGCTACAGGGTCACGATCGTCGATCCGCGCCGCGCGTTCGCGACCGATGCGCGCTTTCCCGATGTCGCGATGATCGGCGACTGGCCCGACGAAGCGATGGCCGGACTCAAGCCGGATGCGCGCACCGCCATCGTCACGCTCACCCACGATCCGAAGATCGACGACCCGGCGCTGGCCGCCGCGCTCGCCTCGCCCGCCTTCTATATCGGCGCGCTCGGCAGCGGCCGCACGCACGCCAGGCGCCGCGAGCGCCTGCAGGCGCGCGGCTTCGGCGAGAGCGATCTCGCGCGCATCCACGGCCCGATCGGGCTTGCGATCGGCGCGCGCACGCCGGCCGAAATCGCGATCTCGATCATGGCCGAGCTGACCGCCGTCCGGCGCGGCCCGTCGCACAAGAACAGGTTTGTCAGCGAGGCGGCGGCATGATCTTCGGCGAAGTGCCGGTCGCGGAGGCGGACGATGCGCTGCTCGTTCACGGCGTTTCGGCCGGCAAGCTCCGTTTCCGCAAGGGCCGCCGGCTCGACGCCGACGACATCGCGGCCCTGCGCGATGCCGGCATCGCGACCGTCACGGTCGTCCGGTTCGAGCCGGGCGATGTCGGCGAGGACGATGCCGCGGCACGGATCGCCGCTGCGGTTGCGGGCCCGAATGTCGAAACCGCGCAGCCCTTCACCGGTCGCTGCAACCTGATCGCCAGGGCCGCCGGCATCGCGTTCGTCGATGCGGCGCGCATCGACGCGCTCAACCTTGTCGACGAAACCGTCACCATCGCAACGCTGCCGGCCTGCGAGCCCGTCGCTTCCGGCGACATGATCGCGACCGTCAAGATCATGCCTTTCGCCGTGCCGTCCGCCGTGATCGAACGCGCGTTGGCTGTGCTGCGCGACGGGCCGCCGCTCCGAATCGCACCCTATCGCGCGCGCGCCGTCGCGCTGATCCAGACGCGGCTGCCCGGCCTCAAGGAAAGCGTGCTCGACAAGACGACGGAGAATATCGACCACCGGCTGGTCCGGATGGGTGCCGCGCCCGCCCGCGAGCGGCGCTGCCCGCACGCGGTACCGGCGCTGGCCGCTGCGATCCGCGCGGCGCTCGACGCGCGCGCCGGGATGATCCTGATCGCCGGCGCCTCCGCCATCACCGACCGGCGCGACGTGCTGCCCGCCGCCATCGCGGAAGCCGGCGGCACGATCGATCATTTCGGCATGCCGGTCGATCCCGGCAACCTGCTGCTGCTCGCGCATGTCGGCGACATCCCGGTGCTCGGCCTGCCCGGCTGCGTGCGCTCGCCGAAGCTCAACGGTTTCGACTGGGTGCTGCAGCGGCTGATGGCGGACGTTGCCGTCGCGCCGGCCGACATCATGCGCATGGGCGTCGGTGGTCTCCTGAAGGAAATTCCGATCCGGCCGCAGCCGCGCGACGAACGTCCGTCGCCGGCGCCGCGCGCGCCGCGCATCGCGGCTGTCGTGCTGGCGGCGGGCCGTTCGAGCCGCATGGGCGGCGCCAACAAGCTGCTGGCGGAACTCGACGGCCGCCCGCTCCTGCTCCATGCCGTCGATGCCGCGCTCGCCTCGCAGGCGAAGCCGGTCGTCGTGGTGGCCGGCAACGATGCCGCCCGCATCGGGAACCTGCTCGCCGACCGCAAGGTCGCGCTGGTCGAGAATCCCGATTTCGCCGGCGGCCTGAGCACCTCGCTCGCCGCCGGTCTCCGCAACCTCGATCCGCAGACCGACGGCGCGGTGGTGCTGCTCGGCGACATGCCGCGCATCGGCCCGAAAGCGATCGACCGGCTGATCGCTTCGTTCAATCCGACCGAGGGTCGCGCCATTTGCGTGCCGACCTACGGCGGCAAGCGCGGCAATCCCGTGCTCTGGGGCCGCCGCTTCTTCGCCGAGATGGAAACCCTCGCCGGCGATGTCGGCGCCAAGCACCTGATCGGCGACTATGCCGAACTGGTCGCCGAGGTGGCGATGCCGGACGATGCGGTGCTGGTCGACATCGACACGCCGGAGGAACTCGCGGCCGCGCGCGGCGCCGGCAGGCGGCCGGCATGAGTTTCGATCTCGCCTCGCTGCGCGCGGAGTTCCCGATCCTGCGGGAGCGTCCCGGCGGCCGCCCGATTCACTATCTCGACAATGCGGCGACCGCGCAGATGCCGCAGATCGCCATCGACGCCGTCTCGCGCCACGAAGCGACGAGCCGCGGCAACATCTTCCGCGGCATCCACCGCCTCGCCGAAATGGCGACCGAGGCCTACCAGAAGGCGCGCGCGGACGTCGCGCGCTATTGCGGCGTGGCCGATCCCGACGAGATCGTCTTCACCGGCGGCACCACCGGCGGCATCAACCTCATCGCGCACAGTCTCGGCGACGGGTTCGCGCCGGGCGACGAGATTCTCGTCAGCGAGCTCGAACATCACTCCAACATCGTGCCCTGGCAGCTGCTCGGCGAGCGTCGCGGCACCGTGTTGCGCTGGCTGCCCGTCACCGACGAGGGCAGGCTCGATCTTGCCGCGCTCGACCGCAGCGTTACCGGGCGGACGAAACTGATCGCATTGACGCACGCCTCGAACGTGACCGGCGCGGTCACCGACATCGCGCGCGTGGCGAAGGCCGCGCGACGCGTCGGCGCGCAGGTGCTGCTCGACGGCGCGCAGATGGCGCCGCACGGTCCGCTCGACCTGCCGGCGCTCGGCATCGACTACTACGTCTTCTCCGGACACAAGGTCTACGGTCCGAACGGCATCGGCGTGCTGTGGAGCCGTCGCGAGCGGCTCAAGGCGCTGCCGCCGTTCCTGGGCGGCGGTCACATGATCCGGCGCGTCACGAAAGAGCGCAGCACCTGGGCCGAGATCCCGCACCGGTTCGAAGCCGGCACCATGCCGATCGCGCAGGCGGTCGGACTCGGCGCCGCGCTGCGCTGGGCGACCGGTCTCGACTGGGAAGCCGCCGTGACCCACATGCAGCGCCTGACGCAGCGCCTGCTCGACGGCATCGGCGCCGTCCGCGGATCGCGCGTCGTCGGTCCGCAGGGCCTGCAGCAGCGCATCGGCGTCGTCTCATTCATGCTGCCGGGCCTGCATCCGCACGATGTCTGCCAGGTTCTCGACGGGCACGGCGTCGCGCTGCGCGGCGGGCACCATTGCTGTCAACCGTTGATGGACCGTTTCGGCATTGTCGGCGCGACGCGCGCCAGCGTTGCGCCCTACAGCGACGATGCCGATGTCGACGCGTTTCTCGCCGGCCTCGATGCCGTGCAGCGGCGCCTGTCATGAGCGAAGACCTCTATCACGCCCAGCTCGTCGCGCTCGCGCGCGCCGCCGACGGTGCCGGCCGGCTCGATGCGCCGGCCTTGTTCGGCGAGGCCGACAATCCGCTCTGCGGCGACCGCGTGCGGATGACGCTCAGGCTCGACGGCGACCGGATCGCGGCGCTCGCGCACGAGACGCGCGGCTGTCTGCTGTGCGAAGCCGCAGCGGCCGCGATCGCACGCCATGCGGCCGGCGCCAGGCCGCGCGACCTGCTCGCGCTCGGCGCCGGTCTGCGGCAATGGCTGAACGGCGACCGGCCGCTGCCCGAGCCGGGCTGGGCGGAACTGGCGGCGTTCGCGCCGGTCAAGTCCGTGCGCGGCCGGCACGATTGCGTGCTGCTGCCGTTCGACGCGCTGCGCACGGCACTCGCGTCGCGCTGACGACAGGCACGTCAGGGTGCTGCGTCGATAAATCCCGCGGCGGCCGCCTCGCCTTCCGTCCGGCACCAGTTGCGATACCCGCCCAGTCCGCGGTTCGACCATTCGCGGTCGGCGGCGGTCCAGCCGGCGAGACGATGCTGACGATGTTGCTCCTCGTCGAGACCGGCCGCGGCAACCAGCCGGTCGCGCTCGGCTTCGAAACCGTGCACGACCGTCGGCGACAGCAGGCTGCAATACTCGACGACCGCGTACCGGTAATAGACCGCCTCGACGGGATCGGCGGGCTCGGCGCCGGCCGGTTCCGCGCGCTGCGCCGGAAGCGTCAGCGCCAGCAGGACCGGGATGGCGGCAGCCAGGGTTCGGACGAGGACCATGCCTTATGTCTCCGATGCCGCCCGTACGCATGGCCGCTTGTAACCGTGCGCCCCATCCATTCTCATAGGAAGGATGAAACGGCGCAAGCTCCCGATCCTGGCTTTCCTGCTGGCGGCGGCCTGCTCGGTCGAGGCGGAAGAGAGGCGCATCGCCGCGATGGTGCCGCCGGATCCGGCCGTTTCCGGCTTCGTCGTCTGTCACGGCAGCAATTGTCGCGTTCGCACCGAGACCGGCCTGAGCGACGAGGAATGGTCGAAGGTCGTCGCGATCTTCGATCCCCCGGCCGAGACCGCCGGGGAAGAGCGCGAACGGATTTCCCGCGCCATCGGCCTGATCGAACGCTATGTCGGCCCCAAGACGAACACGCAGTCGGATGCCGGCCGCAACCGCTCCGATCCGGACCAGGCGACGCAGCTCGATTGCATCGACGAGAGCGTCAACACGACGACCTATCTGCGCCTGATCGATGCGGCCGGTCTGCTGCGGCGGCACGGCGTCGGGCTTCCGGCGCATCGCGAGGCGGAATTCCTCAACCTGCACAACACCGCCGTCATCGTCTCGCAGGAGAATGGCGTGGCGTGGGCCGTCGATTCCTGGTTCGCGCCGAACGGCGCCCCGGCCGTTGTGGTGCCGCTCGATACCTGGCGCGCCGGCTGGCAACCGGGATGGCCGATCCCGCGCGTCGACGACGATATTTCGACGATCGTCTTCCCGTAGCGCTCAGCGCGCGTAGTCGGGCTCGTCGCGATCCAGCACGCGCTTCAGCGCCGTGAAATGCGATTCCGCCAGCACGACCCTTTCTGCCGCGAGCTGGGCCGCCGTCAGGTCCCGGATCTCGTCGCTCAGACGGTTCAATGGCCGTCCGGTCGACAGCGCCAGCACCTGCACGCGCGCTGCGCGTTCGAGATAGTAGAGATCGTCGAAGGCCTGACCGACGGTGGCGCCGGCCACGATCACGCCGTGGCTGGCGAGGAACAGCACCGGCTTGTCGCCGAGGCAGGCGGCAAGCCGGTCGCCTTCGCTGCCGTCGAGCACGATACCGTTGTAGGCGTCGTCGTAGGCGATGCGGCCATGAAACCGGAGCGCGTTCTGTTCCACCGGCTCGAGACGGCCGCGCTCGATCGTGGCGAGCGCCGTCGCATGCGGCATGTGCGAGTGGAGAACGCAGGCGGCGTTCGGATGCAGCGCATGGATGCGCGAATGAATCTGGAAGGCGCTGGTCTCGGCCTCGCCCTTGCCTTCAAGGATGTTGCCGTCGATGTCGAGCGTCAGCAGGTTGCCGGCGGCGATCTCCGACCAGTGCAACCCGTACGGATTCAGAAGGAACCGGTTGCTCTCGCCCGGAACCTTCAGGCTGAAATGGTTGCAGACGCCTTCGTGCAGCTCGAAGCGCACCGCCAGCCGGAAGGCCGCCGCCAGGTCGATCCGCGCCTCGCGCTCCGAATTGCTGATCGCCATCGTTCCCGCCCGATTTGCCCGTGCCGGCGGCATCTTGCGGCGGGCTCTCCCGCCGTTGCAAGCGTCGCGAAGCCGGCGGTCGACCGCCGGCCGGGCCCGGCGCTAGACTTGGCATCGCGGCACGACCACCGGGCCGCACCGCCGCCGGCCAGCGATCCTTTCGTCCGACCGACGACGCGACACCCGAGCCAGGGAGGGCCGCATGGCCGTTTCAATCCATCCGTCCGTCGATAACGGGTTCAAGCCTGCCGCCGCCAATTTCGCAGGCGGCACACTGACCTGCAAATGCGCCAGGGATCCCGTGACCGTCTCGATCAAGGGCCAGAGCGCGCACAACCACGTCTGCGGCTGCACCAAGTGCTGGAAGCCGGCCGGCGCGCAGTTCTCGATGGTCGCCGTCGTTCCGCGCGACAATCTCAAGGTCTCGGTGAACGAGAACAAGCTGAAGATCGTCGACACGAATGCCGCGATCCAGCGTTACGCCTGCAGCGGCTGCGGCGCGCACATGTACGGCCGCATCGAGAACAAGGGCCATCCGCTCTACGGTTTCGACTTCATCCACACCGAGCTGTCGAAGGACCAGGGCTGGTCGCCGCCGGAATTCGCCGCCTTCGTGTCCTCGATCATCGAATCCGGCGCCAAGCCGGACAGCATGGGGGCGGTGCGCGCGCGGCTGCGCGAGCTCAAGCTCGAGCCCTACGACTGCCTGTCGCCGCCGCTGATGGACCTGATCGCGACCCATGTCGCCAAGTCGAAGGGCGTGCTCAAGAACTGACGATCGGCTCGATCGTCGCCATGCCGGCGCCGGGCTTGCTGGGCCCGGCGCCGTCTTGCTTCAATAGCGTCCGTCGTCCGGGCGGCGCCGTCCGGCGCCGCCGATTTCGTCTCCGGGGAGGAACGTCATGAAGGTCCGAGCAGCGGTCGCCCATGCGGCCGGCAAGCCGCTCACCATCGAACAGGTCGAGCTCGCAGGCCCGAAGGCCGGCGAGGTGCTGGTCGAGATCAAGGCGACCGGCATCTGCCACACCGACGAGTTCACGCTCTCGGGCGCCGACCCCGAAGGTCTCTTCCCGGCCATTCTCGGGCACGAAGGCGCCGGCATCGTCGTCGATGTCGGGCCCGACGTGCGGTCGCTCAAGAAGGGCGACCATGTCATCCCGCTCTACACGCCGGAATGCCGGCAGTGCGAGTACTGCCTCTCCCGCAAGACCAATTTGTGCCAGGCGATCCGCGTCACGCAGGGCAAGGGGCTGATGCCCGACGGCTCCAGCCGCTTCTCGCAGAACGGCAAGATGATCCATCACTATATGGGCACCTCGACCTTCTCGAACTTTACCGTGGTGCCCGAGATCGCGCTCGCGAAGATCCGCGAGGACGCGCCGTTCGACAAGGTCTGCTACATCGGCTGCGGCGTCACGACCGGCCTCGGCGCGGTCATCAACACGGCGCGCGTCGAACCCGGCGCGAACGTGGTCGTGTTCGGCCTCGGCGGCATCGGGCTCAACGTGATCCAGGGCGCGCGCCTGGTCGGCGCCAAGACGATCGTCGGCGTCGACATCAACCCGGCGCGCGAAAGTCTCGCCCGGAAGTTCGGCATGACGCATTTCGTCAATCCGAAGGAGGTGAAGGGCGACCTCGTGCCCCATCTCGTCGAGCTGACGAAGGGCGGCGCCGACTACAGTTTCGAATGCATCGGCAACACCGACGTGATGCGCCAGGCGCTCGAATGCTGCCACAAGGGCTGGGGCGTCAGCGTCATCATCGGCGTCGCCGGCGCCGGCAAGGAAATCTCGACCCGGCCGTTCCAGCTCGTGACCGGCCGGGTCTGGAAGGGCACGGCCTTCGGCGGCGCGCGGGGCCGTACCGACGTGCCGAAGATCGTCGACTGGTACATGGACAGGAAGATCAACATCGACGATCTCATCACGCACACGCTGCCGCTCGATCGCATCAACGAAGGCTTCGACCTGATGCACGCCGGCAAATCGATCCGCACCGTCGTCGTCTACTGATCGGAACGCGCATCATGACGCTTATCGACCGCGGCAAGGTCCGCACGATCGCCATTGTCGGATCGGGCCTGATCGGCGCGGGCTGGGCCGCCTGGTTCCTCGCCCGGGGGTTCGACGTTCGCGCGCAGGACAGCGATCCGAAGAAGGAGGCATTCCTGCGCGGCCTGGTCGACGATGTCTGGCCGCATCTCGGCCGGCTCGGTTTCGCCCAGGGTGCCGACCGCAAGCGCCTTACCTTCCACACTTCGATCGCGGACTGCGTGAAGGACGCGGACTTCGTGCAGGAGAACGTGCTCGAGAAGCCCGATCTCAAGCAGAATGTGATCGCCGCGATCGACGCGGCCCTGCCGGCCGACCGCGTCATCGCCTCCTCGACGTCGGCGATCGTCCCCTCCGAGCTGCAGGCCAGGTGCGGGCATCCGGAGCGCGTGGTCGTCGGCCATCCGTTCAACCCGCCGCATCTCATCCCGCTGGTCGAAGTCGTCGGCGGCAAGAAGACGGATCCGGCGGCGGTCGACTGGTCGATCGCCTTCTACGATTCCGTCGGCAAGAAGGCGATCAAGCTCAATCGCGAGATTCCCGGCCACTACGTCAACCGCGTCCAGGAAGCGATGTGGCGCGAGGTCATCCACTGCATCGCCGAGGGCATCGTCAGCGTCGAGGACGCCGATATCGGCGTCGCCTACGGGCCCGGCCTGCGCTGGGCGATCATGGGTCCGTCCCTCACCTTCCATCTCGGCGGCGGTCCCGGCGGCATGACGTACTTCATCGAGCATTTCGGTCCGCATATCGGCGAGAACTGGGAAAGTCTCGGCAACCCGAAAATCACGCCGGAGATCCAGAAGGAACTGATCGACGGCACCGCGCGCGAGGCGGACGGTCGCGACTATCGCAGCCTCGTCGACTGGCGCGACCGCTGCCTGGTCGGAATCCTCGAGGCGGTGAACAGGGAAGCCGGCCGGCCGAAATGACCGTCGAAACGATCTCCGAGCATCGCTGCTACGACGGCATCCAGGGCTACTACCGTCACGCCTCCGAGGCCTGCCGGGGGCCGATGAAGTTTTCGGTCTACCGGCCGCCGCAGGCGGCGCGCGGGCGCGTCCCGGTGCTCTTCTATCTCGCGGGCCTCACCTGCACCGAGGAAACCTTCCCGATCAAGGCCGGTGCGCAGCGCGTCGCCGCCGAGCTCGGGCTGATGCTGGTCTCGCCCGATACCAGCCCGCGCGCCGCGCGCTATCCGGGCGACAGCGACAGTTGGGATTTCGGCCAGGGCGCCGGCTTCTATCTCGATGCGACGCTGCCGCCGTGGTCCGAAACCTATCGCATGTACAGCTACGTTTCGAAGGAACTGCCTTCCCTCGTCGTCGCGCATTTTCCCGCCGACAGCGCACGGCTGGGCATTTTCGGCCATTCGATGGGCGGGCACGGCGCTCTCACGATCGCGCTCAAGAATCCCGACACGTTCCGCTCGCTGTCGGCCTTTGCACCGATCGCCGCCCCGATGCGCTGCCCGTGGGGCGAAAAGGCGTTCACCCTGTATCTCGGTTCCGACCGCGAGGCGTGGCGCGCACACGACGCCAGCGAGCTGATGGCGAAGCGCGCCTACGGGCGGCCGATCCTGATCGACCAGGGACTCGCCGACCAGTTCCTGGCGCAGCAGCTCTACCCGGAGGCGTTCGAGGCGGCCTGCGCCGGGCAGAGCGGTCAGCTGCTCACGTTGCGCCGTCACGAAGGCTACGATCACGGCTATTTCTTCATCCAGACATTCATCAAGGATCATTTGCGACACCACGCCCGTCTGCTGAGCGCCTGACGCGCCGGAGGTGCGTTCATGGAGGAACGGTTCGCACCGCGCGATCTGGTCGACGACGACGCGCTCCGTCTGCTCTCGCGGCGCTCCGATGCGCGCGGCCTCGCCCGGCTCGCCGGTCATGCGGCGGTCCTGATCGCGACCGGGGCCGCCGTCTGGATCGCGCGCGGCACGTTCTGGTCGATCGCCGCCGTACCGCTCTACGGCGGCGCCCTCATCTTCCTGTTCGCGCCGCTGCACGAGACGATCCATCGCACCGCCTTCGGGAGCCGCTGGCTCAACGAAACGGTCGCGCAGTTTGCCGGCTTCGTGCTCGTCCTGCCGCCCGACTGGTTCCAGGCGTTCCACTTCGCGCATCATCGCTGGACGCAGGATCCGGCACGCGACCCCGAACTCGATCCGCCGCGCCCGGCGACGCGACGCGCATGGCTCCGGCATGTCAGCGGCATTCCCTACTGGATCGCCGCGTTCCGCGGACTGTTCGACCGCGCATGGGGCCGCGGCGGCGAACCGTTCGTCGGTCCGCGCGACGAGACGGCCGTTCGCGGCGAAGCGCGCCGGTTTCTCGCCCAATACGCGGCGATCGTCGTCGCCGCCGCGGTCTTCGACGGCTGGGCGGCGCTCTTCTGGCTCTGGCTGCTGCCCGTTCTCGTCGGGCAGCCGCTGCTGCGCCTCTATCTGCTGGCGGAGCATGCCGGCTGCGCGGCGGTGCCGGACATGCTCCGCAACACCCGCACGACGCTGACGACGGCGCCGGTCCGCTTCGTCGCCTGGAACATGCCGTATCACGCCGAACATCACGCCTTCCCCGGCGTGCCGTTCCACGCCCTGCCGCGCCTCCACGATCGTCTCGCGCCGCATCTCGCGGTCGTCGCGCCCGGCTATGTCGCAACGACAATCGAGATTTATCAGGGCGTTGCGGCACCACGATCGCAGCCGGCGCACACCGGTGACCCTTGAGCGACCGGGCGCCTCTCCGTATAAGGGATTCGGAGGGCTGACGGGGCTCGGTTAGGGATGGAACGACGGTCCGGTCTGGCGACCAACTGGCTGCTGCTGGCGCTGCTCGGCGCAGCGACCCTGTTCGCGCTCATCCTGCTGCCGCTCTGGCTGTTGCCCCGATCCGCCTGGTGGGGCTTCGCCCTGATCCCGGTCGCGCTGGCGACCAACAGTTTCTGGGCGCTGCACCACGAAGCGATTCACGGCAATTTCCATCCCGCGCGGCGCGTCAACCGTCGCGCCGGACGCGCCATGGCGGTGATGCTGGGCTCGTCGCATCGCGTGCTGCGCTTCGCGCATCTGATGCACCACCGGAACAACCGCTACCGGCTCGACCGGCCCGACATCTACGAGGCCGACGAGGGTCCGTATGCCGTCGCCAAGCTCCGGTTCCTGAGCGAGCTGTTGCTGTTCCTCTACGCTTCGGAAGTGGCGGTGCCCCTGCTCTGCCTGCTGCCGAAGGCGGCGGTGCGTCGCATCGTCGATTTCGTCTACCGGCATCCCGATCCGGCCGTGCAATCGGTGAAGAGCGTCGCCGAGCAGGTGTTCCTGCAGGACCGCAGCCTGCGCGAGATCCGCATCGATGCGTTGCTGGGAACCGCCCTGATCGCAGCGTCCGCGGTCTGTTTCGGATCCTGCTGGCCGATGCTGGCCGTCTTCCTGCTCGGCCGCGGCCTGCTGATCTCGACGCTCGACAACGTCTATCATTTCGGCACGCCGATCGACGACCCGGATTTCGCCATGAATCTCCGGCTGCCGCTCATTCTGCGCCTCGCAATCCTCAACATGAACATGCACCGGGTGCACCATCACAATCCCGACCTGCCCTGGTGGCAGCTGCCGGTGCGGTTCCGGCAGCTCGGCGACGGCTACGATGCCGGTTTCATCGCAACCGCCTTCCGGCAGTTCGTCGGACCGGTGCGGCCCCGCACCGTCCTGCCGCTCCGGCCCTGACGGCGTTTCCGGCGCGTGACAGGCGCCGTGCGGACTGCCATAAGGGGCGGGTTCGCCTTGCCGCGCTGGAACGGCCCCCGATGACGATCGACAGAATTGAATTCCGCAACGCCCTCGGCAGTTTCGCCACCGGCATCACGGTCGTCACCGCGAAGGGCCCGGACGGCGAACTGCTCGGCATCACCGCCAACTCGTTCAACTCGGTCTCGCTCGATCCGCCGCTGGTCCTGTTCAGCCTCGATCGCGGCGCCTACAGCCTGAAGTCCTTCGAGGCATCGGGTGCCTTCGCGATCAACGTGCTGTGCGAGGACCAGCAGCATCTCTCCACCAACTTCGCGCGGTCGCTGACCGACAAGTGGACCGACGTCGAGTACGAGACATGGGAGACCGGCTCGCCGATCCTGAAGGGCGCCATCGCCGCCTTCGATTGCGAGGTGCATTCGATGTACGACGGCGGCGACCACATCATCTTCATCGGCCGCGTCCTGCGCATGCGGGCCGATCCCGGACGGCGTCCGCTGCTCTATTTCCGCGGCAAGTACGGGCGAATGTCCGACTGAGCCGTCGTCGCCCGCTTCCGGCCGATTTGCGACCATTGGTCCGACCGGCCGCGAAAGAACCCGACGCCGGCGCCGCCGGCCGCCGGTTTCGGGCGATGCCAATGGACCGGGCGGCCCGGATTTGGTCGCCCGAGCGCGGCGCCGGGCCGGGGGATTTCTTGCGCCGGATTTTTTCATTCGTGTACCTTGCCGGGCTGAGAGGGGCCTTCAACAAGCCGGCAACCCGAGCGCGGGCGGGCCCGGAACCGCATTCCACAGGGACAGCGCGAGGAGACCATGGCGAACGTCAAGAAATGGGGCAAAGAGGAGTTCTGGGGCGTCGGCTTCGAGTACGACCCGCAGTGGCTCCTGACCGACGAGCAGAGGAAGATCCAGGCGCTGATCATCGATCTCGCGCAGAACCAGATGCGCGACAACGCCATCGAATCCGACAAGAAGCTGCTGTTCCCCCGCAAGAATTTCGAGATCCTCGCCAAGCACGGCCTTCTCGGCCTGCTGGTGCCGAAAGAACTCGGCGGCATGGGCCAGAACCACACCTGCGCCGCGATGGTCGTCGAGACGATCGCGCGCTACGCCTGCCCGTCGACCGCGATGTGCTACACGATGCACACCGGCGCGGTCGCGGCGGCCCTGTTCCGGCATCACAACAGCCCGATCATCCAGGACATCATGCGGCGCATCGACAAGGATGTGCTGATCGGCACGCTGTCCTATTCCGACCCCGAGACCGGCTCGCATTTCTGGTACCCGTTCTCCTCCGGCGCCGAGAAGGTCGACGGCGGCTATCGCGTCCGCAAGAAGGCCTCGTGGACGACGTCGGGCGGTTTCGCCGACTGGTACATCCTGCAGACCACCAGCCCGGATTTCGGCGGCAACTACGCCGATCTCACCTGCTGGCTGGCGCTCGCCGACGAGGTCAAGGCCGATCCGTCGAAATGGGACGGGCTCGGGCTGCGCGGCAACCAGTCCGGCACGCTCGAGCTCGACAATGTCGTGCTCGCCGCCGACCGCATGGTCGGCCCGAAGGGCGACGGCGCCGCCTCGAACGACGAGTGCGTCGATCCGTTCTTCCTGCTCTGTTCGTCCGCCTGCTGGAACGGCATCGCGCTCGGCCTGATCGACATCGCCAAGCGCCACACCACGATGAAGAAGCACGTCGACGTCGGCATGCGCGTCGCGGACTACCCGACCATCCAGGACTATGTCGGCGAGGCGCTGGCCGACACCAACGCCTCCCGCGCGCTGACCTTCATGCTGGCCAAGTCGATGGACGACGTGACCAACGATTGCGACTGGTCGCTCCACAAGGACCTGAAGGCGCTGCCGCGCGCGCAGTTCCTGCACTGGATGTGGATGGTGAAGTTCACCGCCGCCAAGAACGTCGCGCACGTCGCCGACAAGATGCTGCATGCCTGCGGCGGCACCGGCTACAAGCCGGGCCTCGGCATCGAGCGCTATCTGCGCGACGGCAAGGCCGGCTGGGTCATGGGCCCGACCAACGAGGTGCTGCGCCAGTTCATCGGCAAATCGTGCCTGCTCGGCTTCGAATCGCTCGACTACTGGAACACCTCGCTCAACGAGCGGGTGCTCAACAACGAGCTCAAGAAGCTCGACGCCAAGGGCAAGCGCGCGCTGGCCGACAAGCTGATGAGCGAGGCGAAGGCGGCCGAGTAACGCCGCTTCGATCCGATCGCGACGCGGAGGGCCGGTCCCGCGGGACCGGCCCTTCCGTTTTGGGGGCGACAGCAAGAAGTCGTATCGAATGCACCATTTCCCTTGCATGTTTGGCGGGACAGCGAATCGGTGGAAATTAGTGTTGGCCCTCCGCGAGCGGCCGCTCGCGGAGGGCCGGATCGGCGGGACCGTTTCACCCTTGGTGATGAACCGCGGGAGAGC